>Ga0224506_10001791_pt1 | contig 15130 bp, 15 predicted proteins | sample SF_Jan12_sed_USG_2_FD_169108 | JGI IMG/M metagenome (GOLD analysis project Ga0224506, IMG submission 169108) | Sediment microbial communities from San Francisco Bay, California, United States - SF_Jan12_sed_USGS_8_1 | ecosystem: Environmental > Aquatic > Marine > Sediment | place: USA... | reverse complement strand
AAGGTGGGCAACCTGATCCAAGCCAAGGAGCCGACAATATCGAAAACGGAACCGCAACAGACCCACAAGCCCCAGTATCAACACACGAACAATTAACTGATACAATTCTGGTGATTACTATCACTCCAATAGTAGAAGAAGTGGCGGAAGAATTAGTTGAAGAAACAACACCAACAGATGACGAACCAACCGAAGAGACAGCGACTTCTACAACAGAGGTATAAACGAAAAACAAGCATTAAAAAAACCGCCATTGGCGGTTTTTTTAATGCTTTAATATTTATTGAAACATTCGCAATCGTTTAATCCTCTCTTCAACTGGTGGGTGTGTTGCAAATATGCTTTTTACACTGCCACCAAATGGATTTGAAATAAACAGATGCGCGGTGGATTTGTTAGCGCGTTTCATTTTCCCACCATGAGCAGAAATTTTTTCCAATGCGTTGGCTAATCCGTCAGGATACCGAGTCAACAATGCACCGCTGGCATCTGCCAGATATTCCCGTTTTCGTGAAATAGACATATTCATTACCATGGCAAAAATCGGAGACAAAATTAATAACGCAAAACCAATAATTGCAATAGCTGATCCGGCTTTGCCGTCACTACGACTGTTGCGTCGTCCACCACCAAATATAGCCGACCTGATAGCAATGTCGCTAACAATCATAACAAACCCAACCAGCATCACTGCAACGGTCATGATCAAAATATCTCGGTTCCCGATATGTGACATCTCGTGAGCTATCACCCCCTCGAGTTCGGTTCTATTCAGAGTCGTCAATAATCCAGTTGTTACAGCAATCACAGCGTGTTCTGGATCACGCCCCGTTGCAAACGCATTCGGTACCTGTTCATCAATGATGTACAATTTTGGGTTAGGCAGACCAGCTGTAATCGCCAAGTTTTCTGTAATATTATATAGCTCGAAATGAGCTTCACGCGAAGCGCGTTTAGCCCCAGACATAGATAACACAATTTTATCCGAGAACCAATAACTACCTGCAACTTGTAAAATAGCGAACGCTCCGGCTATAACCAAAATAATCGGATTACCAAAATACCAATACAGAAAATATCCCAACACCCCCACAACGACTAAAAACACGATCATCATTAACCATGTTTTACGAATATTTGAATCTTGGTGAGTATAGAGTGTTGCCATATTATTTAATGTAAGTACCTAACCACGTTGTTTCTTCGAGTGTCTGCAATACCTGATTTGAAGTGTTTTTTGGGATCAAAAAATGCTCTCCTGATTTCAAGTTAATCATTTCCCCGCCGACATCCAGACGAGCGCTTCCGCGAATTACATATATCCACTCGTCCATATCGCTGGTGAATACCTCGCTGGTAAAACCTGCAGGAGAAGTAATTTTCTTTACCTGAATTTTTTCATTTTGAAAGAGTTGTTCAAAATTTTCTTGCATGATTAGAAATCTACCTTTACATTCTCACGTTCCTCTGGGGCGTCATTCAATTCAAAGAATTCCCGTGCGATAAATTTAAACATTTTAGCGATTATGTTTGATGGGAATGATTCTGCGCGAGTGTTAAAGTCGCGAACATTTGCATTGTAAAACCTACGAGCAGCCTGAATTTTATTTTCTGTATCTGACAATTCACGTTGTAATTCCTGGAAATTTTCGTTCGCCTTTAATTCAGGATAAGCTTCGGCAACAGCGAACACTGATTTCAATGCTCCGGTTAGCATGTTTTCTGATTTGGCAATTTTTTCTGGGTCACCAGATTGCTCGGCAGAAATAGCTGCGGTTCGCGCCTGGGTTACGGCTTGGAAGACACTGCTTTCGTGCGCTGCGTATCCTTTGACGGTGTTAATTAAATTTGGAATCAAATCATAACGACGCTTCAGTTGGACATCAATATCTGCCCACGCTTCGTTTGTGCGGTTTTTCAAAGTAATAAATCCGTTATATGAGGCAACTCCCCAGAGCAAGATAACTCCGAGAATTCCTAGAATAATCCATAGTATAGTCATAAGTTTAAGGGCTAGAGGATTCTAGCGAAAAGTGTGTAATGTTTTCAAGACTATATACATTATACCAAATTTTAGTAGATTTTACCTCAAAGCATGCTTTTTATTGACAAATAGACCAGATTCACGTATTATCAAAGAAAAAAGAAAATTATGAAAACAAAAATAACGATTTTTACAGGGGTGGTATTATTATTTGCTTATATTTTAGGAACTTCTGCAAGTTTTGCCATGAATCATGGCTGGGGCTTATGGATTCCGTTTGGTTTTATTGTTTTACTGGGGGGATTAGTGGTCTACAATGCTTTTAAAGGTATTAGGAGAACTTCGCAGGTGTTCCCTGCCTTATCAACCAAGCTAACAAAAGAAGAGGAGTCTCTTTTAAAAGAAGGACGCTTGAGTCGTGTGATTTATATCCACAATAAATCAATACTAGACGAATTCAAGAAAATGAAAATAAACCTCTTGATTGTGGCTGATGAATATGAGGATATTAATCACAGAATTGAGGCAAGGAGACAGGTAAACAAAAAGCTTGAGAGAATGTGGCTAGGATTAGAAAAAACTGAAAATATAGTGTCCTATGCAGAAGAAAATAGTCCAAGTTTAAAGTTTGCAAGACTCTTTCACTATCTATTACTTGCGCCTTTTATAAACGAAAAGGTTAATAATGAAATAACGTAGCATACAAAAAGAAAAGCCATCCTGTTCGGATGGCTTTTATTTACTCTGGTTTTAATTTTATTTTTTACCCCAGGGCACCCTCTCTCGCTTCGCGATTCACCTTGTCTTTTTTTGCCAATCCACCAATAGTGGACTTGCCAAGAAAATTGATGAATAGGTTCCGACAACAGTACCAATCATTAATACGACTGCCAATGTTTTTGTTGATTCTGGACCAACAAACCATAGCACCAACAATACAACCAACAACGTCAAAGACGTATTCAATGAGCGAGCGATTGTTTGCTTGATAGCGAACCCTACTGTTTTTTCAAATGGTTCTTTTATTTTACCTGCATTTTCCCCTAGACGTTCACGAACGCGATCAAAGACAACGATAGTGTCATTAACAGACAATCCCAAAATAGAAAGCAAACCGATTATAAACAATGTTCCGACTTCCCATCCCAAAATCGCAAATACTCCGACGGGGATAATAATATCATGAAGAAGTGCAACAACAGCAATCGTTCCATATTTCCATGATGACACCGGTCTCGATACACGGCGGAATACAAATGCCACATATAAAATAATCAAAATTGCCACAGCAACAATCGCAATCCATGATTTTGATTGCAGTTCACGCCCAACTGATGGACCTATTGTATTAGACCGCACAATTTGCGCGTCTGCTTGCTCCAACTGAACAGAGGCTATCAAAACCTGCTTGTCTGCATCAGATAGTTCTCGTGTACGGATTACAAAAGCATTATCTCCCAATGTTTGAACCTGAGCGCTGAAATCAAAACCAGACAAAGCTTCTGTTATTTGTTCAATATTTGGTCGTTGTTCATACTGCACCTCGGTTACCGTTCCACCTGTAAATTCAACTCCGAAATTAATTCCGAATATAGACGTGGCAACAATAGCAACAATAACCAAAGCTGCTGAAAACGAAACGAACCACCATTTGTTATTTATTATAAACATATTATTTTTTAAATCCTGCTCTCATAATAAAGCGACCGAATTTTCCTGGGTTTTCACGAGAGATTGCAAACATTATATATCGTGTCGCAATAACCGCAGTCGCCATAGAAACAATAACTCCGAGTGTAAACGTCACCGCAAACCCACGAATAAAGCTCGTTTTGAAAACCATCAATATCACAATCGAAGCAATAACGCTGGAGATGTTTCCATCACGAATCGACAACCAAGCTCGGTCAAAACCATTGCTGATTGCATCGTACAAGCTTCGTCCTTTTTTTATTTCTTCGTTCATTCGTTCAAATATCAAAATATTCGCATCAACCGCAATTCCCAAAGAAATAATAAACCCGGCAATACCCGCCGCTGTAATTGTTACTGGAATTAATTTAAACAAAGCAAGCATAACCAATCCATACATAGCCAGCGCCAATGCTGAAACAAAACCAGAGGCTCGATAATACGCAATCATAAAAATCATAACTGCCAATATTCCAATCAACCCAGCATACATTCCCGCATCTACAGCACCAGCCCCCAACGATGGACCAACGGATGATTCAGAAATCAGTTTAATCTGCACAGGTAACGCACCCTGAGACAAACGTCCCGCCAATGTTTTGGCTTCGTCGATTGTAAAACTCCCAGTAATGATTGCCTCACCACCCGTGATTGTTGTTTGAATAGTTGGTGCAGAAATAACCTGACCATCCAGCATAATAGCCAGCGCCTCGCCTATGTGTGCACCCGTAATATCTGCAAATAATTTTCCGCCATCTTTGTCGAACTGCAATGCGATATATGGTTGCCCAGATAATCCACCAGCACCGCTCTGGACACCTTGGCTAAACTGTACTGATGCACCTGTTAAATATTGCCCAGTAAGACCTGTATCGATATAAGCTCCAGCAAAATTAATTTCTGGAATAACAACATCGCCGTTTTCATCAACGACTAGATCTTGTACGGGTGGCTCAAAATTTGGATCAACAAGTTTGAATTCCAATAGTGGAGTTTCTCCGATGAATGCTTTTGCAGATTCTGTATCCGTAACGCCAGGCAATTCCACAAGAACACGATGTTGAATTCCATCCTGCCCTAGACGAACCTTTTCGGTTTGAATTGTTGGCTCCAACACACCCAGAACACCAGAAAATTCATTGCTGTTAACACGACGCTCGATAACATCACGCAAAGCATCTAATCTGTCAGCAGCTTCGTCTTCGGAGACTCCGTCCAGATCAGCCTGGTAGGTTAATTGAACCCCCCCTGATAGATCGAGCCCCAGGTGGAATGGTTTTGACTGATTTTTAAATACAAAAAACCCGATTCCGATTCCGGCTACTAATATTGCAAGTGCGATAATTCTTATTTTCCACATATAATAGTCATTATCCTACCGCTTTTTGGGAATAAAAGAAAGAGTTGACTTATTGTTGTGGGTAGGTAAAATGAGGGTAAATAACATTCATTATCATAAAAAATAAAGAAATGGAAACACTAACTGACTATGAAATAAAAGAAATTTTGACAAGCGGGGTTAACACAGCCGCATTGCCTGTGGAAATTTATAAACAAATAAGAGCCTATTACAGGAGAATTACCTTGAAATATCTTGTGAAAAATGATTTATATTTTACCCCTAAAGAACTGCGATCCGACCTTATTAAAGAAGACAATGCCCCAGCAGAAAAAAGGAATTTCAAACTGACTAAGAATTGGAAAGCTGGCTTTGAACTTATGATGTCACTCTCAAGAGATTTAAAACACCCAAGCTGATTTGCGTAGCAAATCAGCTTTTTCTTTTACCCTCTTTATTGTTTATACTACCTACAAAATCCTAACAGCTAACATCACCACAGCCAAAACAATAAACACAACCCCAACTGTCTTGGATAATAATCCATCGGGAATACGGTTATCCAAGGTGGCTGCAATTATCCCCCCCGCCGCCGCCGAGAATCCAATAATCAGTCCTGTTTGCAAATCTAAATTCCCAACACTCCAATGCCCAAACGCACCAGAAATAGAGCTGGCAATCATCGCAAATGCTGCGGTTCCAATAGACACCTTTAACGGAAGACGTAATAAAAAATACAAAACCAAGAAATAAAATATCCCACCACCAGCACCAAACAATCCTGTTATTAATCCTAGAAAAAATCCCAGCCCCAACCCCAGCAATATCCTGGCCCACCACAATTCCAGCCACCATGGCATTTTCCAGCTAAAAACCCCCATCTCTTTTTTTATTCCTTCCCGCCACATTTTTAAACCAACACCAGCAACCCCCAACGCAAACACAATCATAATCCAACTTTCTGGAAATAGTTGTGTCCCCTCGACTCCTACTTGAGCTCCTAAAACAGAACCTATAATCAACCAAATTGCCGCCTTCCATGCCAAGTTCCCATTTTTATAATAAGTCGCAGCAATGGGAATAGATGATATAACGTCCGCCAAAAGACTGGTTCCAATGGCGACATACAAAGGGAAACCAAACGCAACAGTTAAAACAGGAATCAAGACCATAACACCCGAAGCTCCTGTCATCCCAGACACCATACCGGAAAACAAACCCAAGATAACGTATGTAATAGTAGTAATCATATTATGGCTATTGTAACACTATTTCTATTTTGCATTGACGGAGCGATTCCGAAGACCAATCCAACCAACAACGAACCCTATTACCGCTCCGATTATCCACCCAGCAACAATATCTACAGGATAATGAACCCCGGCAACAACCCGAGACAAACCAATGACGATTGCAAAAAATACGTAAACTAATCCCAGTTTTTTATTAACAAAAAATACAGAAACCGCCAGCGCCATCAAGATGGTTGCATGTCCTGATGGAAACGAATCAAACGCTCCATAGGTAAACAATGGCTCCACACCAATATCTGCCATAAAAGGCCTGGGTTTGATAATCAATGACTTTAGAAATCCGGACCCAAACCACCCAATAAATCCAGACATCCCCACAACAATAATTCGTCGCCAAGTCGTTCGGCTAGCCAGCAACCATCCCGGACGACCATCTAAATATATAAAAATAACCAACATCAAAACTCCTATTGAAATAATAGTAAAAGGGTTCGCTGTGAATTCCACAAACCAATCAAACCAATCGGCTCGCCCCGCTAATCCATGTAACCAAGAAAAAATACTTAAATTAATCATATTCAGAAGTATACCCGACAAACTCGCGTTGCGCATCATCTCTATGCACACGACGACGGTCACGCCACATGCTCATCAAAATTCCTAACCCAATAAATGTTGTCAAAAGATGCGACCCCCCATAAGAGAAAAAAGGTAACGTAACCCCCGTTACAGGCAGTAGCCCAATATTCATACCAATATTGATCACAATATGAGCAATAAGATATATAGCAAGACCAATCCCAAACAACATTTCAAAATTAGATCTACCCAATGTGGCAATACGTAATATTCGCCAAATAATAACCCCCATTAACAACAGCGCAGTAACCGCCCCAACAAATCCCCATTCCTCGGCGAAACTGGCGAAAATAAAGTCTGTTTCATTTTCTGGCAAAAACTCTAATCGTGATTGTGTTCCATAACCAACCCCCTTGCCTATCCATCGACCAGATCCCACCGCAACAGTTGATTGATACGCATTGTATCCTGCTCCCTGGATATCAGACAAAGGATTCACAAAAGACAAAATACGAGTTTTTTGATATGGCTCAAAAACAAATCCCCACAATAGTCCGCCGACCAAAATCAACCCACCAAGTATCACGAATAAATGTTTTTTGGAAATCCCAGAAACCAACACCATTCCGAACCAAACAGCAAACAAAATAATCGCAGAACCAAAATCCGGCTGAATAAAAATCAAGATAAAAGGAACTAAAAAATATAACCCTGAAACCAACAGATGCCTAACATCTTTGATTGCGATATGTCGCCTGGAAAAATATTTTGCCAAAAGCAAAATCAAAATAATTTTCATAGGGTCAGATGGCTGAAAAGAAAAAGCTCCAAAATTAATCCAACTCGTTGCTCCTTTTACTGTTGAACCAATAACAAACAACAGAAGCAACAGAAATACTCCCAGCCCATACAGCCAAACCAAAACCTTTGTTCGTTTTATAAATGAAACATCAACAAAAGAAATCGCGAAAAATACCACAAAAGAAATCGCCACCCATAATACCTGACGCGCAAAAAATGGTGTCTCTCCTGTAAATGAATTCAAGGTAGTCAGGCTAAAAACCAATAGAGGAACAACAGCCACAACAAGAACCCAATCTATCGAATCTTTTGCTGTTCGTAACCAGGTCATAGTCGGTCATTCTGCTCGTGGAAAACATTTATTTGTGGCTGTACAACAATCTTGGCAACTTCGCCTTCGTCAAATGGCATTGGCCATGTCAAAGTAGATACATCAGTTGTGTTTGGGTTCATCATGTCTATTTCTGTTCTGCTGACACCCACAACGTTTCCTGTGGCATCATACAAAAGCACGATAACTTCTATGTCATATACCTGACGCTGAGTAGTGTTTTCTAGCTCTATATCCAAAGCCGCACCATTTGGTGAGTTTACAAAATTTTGACGTCTGACAACAATAGGAGCTTTGGCAAAAAATGTATCAACGTGTTCCCATCCACTGGACCCAGCCAATTTGAAAAACACGCGTGCGGGTTCGCGACTCTTGCTGGTTTCCAGTGGCCCAATAAACAAAACATGATTTTGGTTTGGCCCAATTGTCGTAGTGCGCTGTATAGGCCCAACGATTAAAACGTTGTCCTGGTCGTAGATTTTTACATCGTAAACAAGTTCGCGAATTCCCAAATCAGGATTTACATTTTCCAATTGGGCAACAACATTATACACATCATTTAATGTTTGGAATGGTCGTTGCCATTTCAAAACTATTGGAGACGCCTGTACTGTACACACCAAGCGACACCCACCACCACAATCAATACCAACCTCGTCGCCATTTTGTTTGTTATCAGAACATGTAGGAGTTTCGCTAAAATATTTTAAATACCCCAACATACCTAAAAATGCAATCAGTAATATTGCAGATGCGATTAAAATTAAATGACGATTTGTTGTTGAAATTCTAGACATAAATATATGTGTATAGTATACCAAAAAACCCCGCGAGATGGAGATCTTTCGATCTATCTCGCGGGGGCATTTTATTTTGAATACTCTGTGCTGGCGACCGCCTACTTTCGCCCGAAGACTATCATCGGCTCCACTAGGCTTAACTTCTTTGTTCGGAATGGAATAAAGGTGTGCCCCTAGCGATATATCACCAACACAGAATATTCAAAAATAAATATTTGTCTGTTATCAAAATTTGCAAAGATTTAGTATTTATACCAAACAAACTCATTCGTTTGTAGTTATATGTGCTTGTGGAATTACTCGGATTGTCATGTATCGTAAAAAACGCGTACTGACAATCCCGATTTCCTAATAGGAGATGGGCAATTAGTATGCTTCGGCTGAACACATTACTGCGCTTACACCTTGCACCTATCAACCTGGTCATCTCCCAGGGCCCTATGATTCCTAATCTCCAAGTTGGCTTCCCGCTTAGATGCTTTCAGCGGTTATCCATTCCAAACATAGCTACCCAGCGGTGCACCTGGCGGTACAGCTGGTAGACCAGAGGTTTGTTCATCCCGGTCCTCTCGTACTAGGGACAACTCTTGTCAAGAATCAACGCCTGCAGCGGATAGAGAACCAACCTGTCTCACGCAATTGTAGCAACCACGTTTGACGTGGTCACGCCGCCATTACTGGCGGGATCGGACTATAACTTTGACTAAAACATTTCTAGTCAATCAACATTTAGTCTCTACGGGTAGTCATGAATTCTTCAAAGGAGAGAAGGCACGAAGTGGATCGTAAAGATACGATCGTGGTTACTAAAATAAATTATTTTAGTCCGCACATATGCTTCGTTGCCCTACATAAAAGTAGAGTTTTCACCTCCTCAAAAGAATTCACAACCTTCCCTCGGTATTGCCCTCTCGCATTGAGTTGGGGTTTCACCGATATAAGTTGATTTTGCGACACCACATTTCTATGGCGTGCCGCCGTGTCGTGATTGGTTCTTTGGTTTTATTGATGTAATAAAACATTAGATTATCTTTGGACAGAAAGACCATATAACAATATGTATCTATAATTTTTTTCTTAAAGTTTTGTATAACTCCTTGAAGGGATTCAGAAAATCTAACACTCGTCAAAGACAAGTACTAGACGGTCTGAACCCAGCTCGCGTGCCCTTTTAATTGGCGAACAGCCAAACCCTTGGGACCTTCTCCAGCCCCAGGATAGGACGAGCCGACATCGAGGTGCCGAACATCGCCGTCGATATGAACTCTTGGGCGATACCAGCCTGTTATCCCCGGGGTAGCTTTTATCCGTTAATTTACTGCGCCATCTCAAGGCCACAGTAAGTTCACTATGCTCCGCTTTCGCGCCTGTTTGTCACGTACGACTTACAGTCAAGCCAGTTTATGCCATTACACTATCAGCACGGTTTCCATTCGCGCCTAACTGACCTTTGTAGACTCCTCCGTTACTTTTTAGGAGGAATTCGCCCCAAACAAACTACCCACCACGCACTGTCTCAATATGTTTTTACCATATTGGTTAGACACTATAAACATAAGGGATGGTATTTCACTGACGACTCAACACCAGCTAGCGCCGATGCATCAAAGTCTCCCACCTATGCTGCACAATATGTTCATAGTGCCAATACGAAGCTGTAGTAAAGCTCCCGGGGTCTTTCTGTCCTGCTGCAGGTAACCGGCATCTTCACCGGTATTGCATTTTCACCGAGCAGGTCCTCGAGACAGTTCCCCAGTCGTTACACCATTCGTGCACGTCTGAACTTACCAGACAAGGAATTTCGCTACCTTAGGACCGTTATAGTTACGGCCGACATTCATCAGGGCTTATACAGTCCAGCAAAGAAAAGTAAACTCTTCTTCACCGCCCGTATTTAACCTTCTGACATTGGTCAGGTGTCACCCCCTATACATCCTCTTGCGAGTTAGCAGGGAGCTGTGTTTTTGGTAAACAGTCGCCAGGGAGTCTTTCGCTGCGGCCCCCCACTACTTTGGGCACTTCTGTGCCTTGGTAATGGAGAGTTCTGTTGTTGTTTTTCCTTATTTGTCTCAAATTTTTCCATCAAGTTTACTCTCCCACGACCTTGGAAATATCCAAAGTAGTGGGGGGCGGGCCTTATTCCGAAGTTACGGCCGCTGATTTGCCGAGTTCCTTGAGGACCTCTCACTCGTTCGCCTTAGTCTACTCGACCAGACCACCTGTGTCGGTTTGCGGTACAGATTCGCATGTATTAAGCTTAGAAGCTTTTCTTGGAAGACTCTTCGTGAATATTTCTATGACCGAAGTCATAAATTTCGTCTGCTTTGGAATTTATGTATCCCGGATTTTCCTAAGATACGTTCCTACCACCAACAACACCAATCCAATAAGGTGCATTCATTCATTTTCTCCGTCCCTTCATCGCATACATACGAAGTCACGGAATATTAACCGTGTGTCCATCGGTTGCGACTTTCGTCATCACCTTAGGCCTGACTAACCCTCCGTCGATTATCGTTGCAGAGGAAACCTTGGTCTTTCGGCGGGAGGGGATCTCACCCTCCTTGCGGTTACTCGTGCCAACATTCTTACTTGTCAACGCTCCACCATGGCTTACGCCTTTGGCTTCAATGCAGATGACAACACTCTCCTACCGCTCAGCACTTACGAATAAGTACCAAGCCCTAAGCTTCGGTATCATACTTAGCCCCGATTATTTGTGGCGCAAGATCTCTTGATCAGTGAGCTGTTACGCTATCTTTAAAGGAATGGCTGCTTCTAAGCCAACCTCCTGATTGTCGGAGAAATCTCACCTCCTTGCTTGCACTTAGTATGAATTTTGGGACCTTAGCTGTAGATCTGGGCTGTTTCCCTTTCGACCGCAGGAGCTTCGCCCCCTGAGTCTGACTGCCATGTTTTTAACCATTGGTATTCGGAGTTTGGTAGGATCGGCGCCCGTTAAGGCTATCCGAGACCATCCAGTGCTCTACCCCCAATGGGAACACATGACGCTATACCTAAATATATTTCGGAGAGAACCAGCTATTACGAAGTTCGATTAGCTTTTCACTTCTTACCACAAGTCATCCCCGCGTGTTGAACAGCGCGTGGGTTCGGGCCTCCACGACCTTTTACAGTCGCTTCACCCTGCTCATGGTAAGCTCACTTCGTTTCGGGTCGTATACGTACAACAGGCGCGCTATTCACACTCGGTTTCCCTCTGCCTCCATGCCGTTACGCATTTAGGCCGCTGCACATATACACTCGTTGGCTCATTCTTCAATAGGCACGCCGTCGAGGTGCAAGCACCTCTCCGACTCCTTGTAGACATATGGTTTCAAATCTATTTCACTCCCCTTTCGGGGTTCTTTTCACCTTTCCCTCACGGTACTGGTTCACTATCGGTCTCATGGAATATTTAGCCTTACCAGTGAGTACTGGCACATTCCCCCAAGCTATTCATGTCTTGGGGTACTCTGGAGCACAAGCCAAGAAGATAGAAAATTTTCAAGTACGGGACGATCGCCCTCTATGGTTGTGCGTTCCAGCACATTCTTTTAATTTTCTATTTTATGACTTCTCGGGATAAATCCCCACTTGTGTCCGAACCCCGGAACATAATTCTCGAAAGAACTGCTCCGGTTTAGGCTCGTCCGGTTTCGCTCGCCGCTACTAACGGAATCCCTGTTGGTTTCTTTTCCTCTGGGTACTAAGATGTTTCAATTCCCCAGGTGCGCTCCTGATGTATGAGTTACATACACCGGTTATATAGGTTTTCTATATAAGGTTCCCCTATTCGGAAATCTCCGGATCAAAGGTTGATTGTCACCTCCCCGAAGCTTATCGCAGACAGTCCGCGCCCTTCATCGCTTCCATGAACCTAGGCATCCACCATACGCCCTTGGCATCCTATTAGGAAATCGAGATGCCAATAAACGAGTAATTTCACAATTACATTTTTTCTACTTTTTTATAGTTCTAATTTGAACGAGTTTGCTCGGTATAAAATACTTTATACCTTTGCAGGTTTAGGATACGCCCGACTGATAACAGAAATTCGGTTTGATGTACGTACCCCGTAGTTGACGATGAACATTACTTTGATAACAAAAAAATCGCAGTAAAGCGATTCGGGTGGATTATGTTTTGGGCGAACCCATCACATCAGCGGCACCGTGGTGCCACCTTCTCCATTCCGAACAATTGTTTTTTTGCAAACAAAGCAATACGAGCCATTATAGTCATATGAACACTATTGTCAAGCGATTTCAGCGGGTAATTTTATTAAGAACCACGAGGTTCTCAAACGTCAATAAAACAGGGCTTTTAAACGGCTCACTGCATGAGCCATTTAAAAGCCCATAGCAACACAACCACAAATAATAGAAAAAACCACGGCGCGTCCCGCGCCGTGGTTTTTTCTAGGTTTAAAATTATTTCTTTTTCTTCATGCTATCTGACCATTCCTTGAGCCAGATTTTTGCTTGGTCACTGCCCCCAACACCGAACGCAACACCGCCGGCAATTGCCAGCATTGCCACAACCCCAATCAAAACTATGTAAACGAAATTCTCGGGAAATTGTATACCCAATTGTCCAACGGCGATAACCACGGCGACAATCCAAACAATCCATTTTGCAATAGTTCCTAACATTGATGCATATTGACCACCTTCTGCAGCTTTTAAAGACCCACGAATAACATTGTCTGCAAAATTAGCCAATATTGATCCGGCTAACAAAACAAATGCTGCCATTAATAATGTTGGGACAATCCCAACAACAAAACTAACAACAATATTACTTATCTGCCCAACACCCAACAAGTCAAAGACTGGAATAAGAACAACAACAATCAGAAACCATTTAGCTATACCCCCCAGAAAAGCGCCAGAATTTAATTTATATCCTGATTTTTTTACAACACCAGATACACCAATCTGATCCAGAATTTTATCAAGCTTGACCAGTTTAACTAGGTCATTAATTAATCGACCAACCAAAGAAGCCACCAGCCAACCAATAAATAAAATTATAAGGGCCAGCAACAGACGAACAGCAAAAACTCCAAAGCTGGACCCTATAACCTGAAATGATTCGCTAATCCCAAATGCGACGTTTTGAATAAAATTTATAAACATACAAAATATAATAATAGATAACAAGTAATACTTTTATTATAGCAAAAATATTTTATTATCTGGGTATGGAAAACTCCATGTTGTTAACAACACGCTCATGGTCATTACTGAAAACATCCAATATTAATTTATCAAACATATCTAATCTGTATTTGAATTCGTCTGTTTCAAATATTGCATATCGCAACTCTTTTCCAATTTCTGATTCTATGTCGCGAAATATTTTGTCTAATTTTGCTCGAGACAAATGTTCGCCAACGACCAAGATATCAATCGGTAGATCCTCTTGGTGCATAAAAATTCCAGACAAAACCAACAATTTGATTCGTCCTGCTTTTTTAAATTTCTGAACAAGCTTGCTTGATTCAATCAAATCAGATTCTATGAGCAATTTACGCAATGGGTCAACAAATGGAAATTTTGGATTCAATACCCAACCATTTGATCTTTTTGTTCTAGTTTTTGGTTCTATCCCCTTTCTTTTTGATGGTGTAATAATTGTTTTTGTAAAAGTTTTCTTTTTCAAAAAGCCCAGCTTGTCAATAATTTTCATCTCTGTTTTCAATTGTTCCCGCGTTATTTTACATCTGTCTGTAATATCATCACGATCAAAGGCTTGATCTGAATTCATCAAAAATAAACGCAATACTTTTACCAATGGTGCCGAGCTAAATAATGCCCCTAGAATATCTATCATGCTGGGTATTATATCATTTCCAGGGGATTGACTGAAAACAAAAAAACCAGCCTTTTGGGCTGGTTTTTTATACCCAGATAATATATATAAAAAAGTCCCTCTCTAAAAAGAAAGGGACTAAGGTCTCAGGGTCTAGCTCTAAGGTTTTGAGGTTTTTGTAGCAGGAACCACAACACGATGAGCATAGCACGCATTCCACACATGGCCGAACGACAAGTGGTGCACGCCCACCATCAGCCCACCAGAGCCCTGGTCCACGCCCGCAACGAACAACTTTTCTTCATTATCTATCTTTTCAATAAACAAGAAGAATGTTCCATAACCGTCTGTTCGTAACCACTCTTTGTTTTCCTTGGCAAATTTTTCAATTTGCCCTTGTGATTCAAAAACTAGACTTTTTAAGTCTGAGCTTAGTGAACCAAACAAAGTTTTGAAATCTGCGTTTTTGTTATACATTTCGTACACATCAACATCAGTTTTCTTTGTGGCTGGTTGTGGTGTGTCACAACCCCA
>Ga0224506_10001790_pt1 | contig 15131 bp, 11 predicted proteins | sample SF_Jan12_sed_USG_2_FD_169108 | JGI IMG/M metagenome (GOLD analysis project Ga0224506, IMG submission 169108) | Sediment microbial communities from San Francisco Bay, California, United States - SF_Jan12_sed_USGS_8_1 | ecosystem: Environmental > Aquatic > Marine > Sediment | place: USA... | reverse complement strand
AGCACTGCTCCGGTGATTGATGGTCAGCTGGAAGACGTCTGGAAGCAGGCCAGCCCCATTACGGAGCTTTACCAACGCGAACCCAACAATGGCGAATTGATTACCCAGCCTACTGAAGTCTATGTGATGTATGATGCTGAATTTCTTTATGTAGGATTCCGTTGTTATGATGAGGGGGACATTACCGCCAAGGAGCTGGCCCGGGATATTAGCCTGGCACAGGATGATCGTGTTCAGATTATTTTTGATACCTTCCTCAATGGGAGAACGGGCTATTGGTTTCAGATCGGGCCCCGGGGCTCTATTGGTGATGCATTGGTAAGTGAAAACGGAGCAGCCTTTAATAAACAGTGGGACGGGCTTTGGGAAGGAAAGGCACATATTCATGAGGATGGCTGGGATGCTGAGATCGCTATTCCTTTTAAGACCATGAGTTTTGATCCGGGACAGACTACCTGGGGCATGAAAATCATTCGACACATAAAAAGAAAACTGGAAGCTGCATATTGGCCGGGGGGGAACTTGAATACTTATACTTTCCAGGTATCTGATGGAGGTCGGCTTGAAGGACTTGAGGGTATCACCCAGGGTATAGGCCTGGACATTAAGCCTTATGGGCTGGTGGGTTTTGACGACAACAGGGGAGAAAAATTTAATCCCGTGGCTAATATAGGGGGAGATGTGTTCTACCGCCTCACACCCGGTCTTACCGGAGCGCTTACCTTCAATACGGATTTTGCCCAAACCGAGGCCGACAGCCGGCAAATCAACCTGACGCGTTTTAAACTGAACTATCCGGAAAAAAGGAATTTCTTTTTGGATGGGGCCAACTATTTTAATTTCGGGATTGACGGGGAACGGGCCAATTCATATAGCAAGCGCCTGATTCCGTTTTTTTCAAGAAATATGGGATTGTCGGCTGATGGTCAGCCAATTCCAATTATTGTAGGTGGTAAAATGACAGGGCAGGTGGGAAACTGGAACATCGGAGCCCTGAATATTCTCGATCAGCGTAGCTATGGTAATGAGAATTTTACCGTGGGAAGAGTATCCAGAAATATAGGAGCTCAATCTGCTGCCGGAGTGATAGGAACCTTTGGTGATGCCGGCCACCATAGAAGTAATAATGTGTTGGGGGCAGATTTGAAGCTGGCCACTTCAAAGTTTAATGGCAATAAAAACCTGGCTTTCACAGCTTATGGGTTGCATTCTGATACTGAAAATATACCGGGAGATACAACCTCTCAGATATCCGGAACAGACCAGGCCTTTGGCGCCCAGGTGGCTTACCCCAATGACCTGATTAATTTCCTGGCGGGTTATATGCAAATAGGTGATCAGTTTAATGCCGGTATAGGCTTTGTGCCTCGTGTTGGTGTCAGGGAATCTTATTCCAATTTAACCATTGGTCCCCGCCTGAATAAATATGGCATTATGCAGGTCTTGTTTGGCGCGGGAATGGATTATATCACCGATCTGAACAATAAGCAACTGACCGGGAAACTTGATGTGACGCCTATGCAAATTCGCTTTTTAAGTGGTGATATGGTATCCTATAGTTTGGCTTCCAGGTATGAACTGCTAGATGGTGATTTTACCATTTTCAAAACCCATGTGATCCCCCGGGCCCGTTATAAGTTTTTGTCAAATTCCCTGTTGTTGACTTCCGCCATGCGTCGCAATGTTTGGGCGAGTGCACAGCTCAACTGGGGTGACTTTTATTCCGGAAGACGTCAAGACCTTATACTCTCTGCCGGTTGGAAAATAAACGTTCCGTTATATGTCGGAATACAGTACGAAAATAATCATGTTTTTCTGCCGGACGGGGACTTTGCCGCAGAAATCTACCGGGTAAATGCTGATATATTGTTTAGTCCGGACATTACCCTGAGAAATTTCATCCAGTATGATAACCTTTCTGAAACGATTGGCATACAATCCCGTTTCCGTTGGATCATCAAACCCGGAAACGAGCTTGTTTTTGCATATACGCCCCTGATGAGCCGTCCTTTACCGGACAGTCCGTATGACCTGGAGCAGAACTCTTTCAGGATGAAACTGATGTATACGTTTAGGTTTTAATTAAATCCGGAACTGACCATAAGGCCCCCAACTCATCCACTACGCCAAAGGCGGGAAGTAAGCCTGTGCTTTTTTGTGATGACTAAAAATAGGTTTCCTGTAAATACAGTAAAGCGGGTATGTGCCGATGCCTAAATGGGCGTCAGATCTTTTTGTGCCGCTACAAAACAGTTAATACGCGATGAGGACAATTGCTATACCCAGTACTCTGATTCACGGCGCTGTGGTTACTGGTTCATTTTATAATTAAGCATCAAAAGCATCACCCGCAAACAGGCTAACAAACAGGATACCTAATATACAAATGATCCGCGGTAACCAATGAAACAATCTGATGTGTTTTCCATCGGATTAAAAGCTTGATAGTAAGCTGTTTTGGAAATAAAAGATAGTTGATTTTAATTGAAAAAACAACGATTTGGGAGTGGACATGATATGCAACTTAAACTAAATGCATTTCCTATTCATTTCTCAAAGAATCAACTGGATTGGCCCTGGAAGCATGCAATGTCTGTGTAGCTATGGTAATAAGTCCCAGCAGGAGTAAAATGCCAGCACTGATGATAACCGATTGCCAATTAAAGGCTACTCTGTTGGCCATAAATTCCAGCCAGGTATTATTGATAAAGTATGTTAAAGGTGCAGCAATAAGCACAGAAATAACAAGCAGCATAACGAAACCTTTTGAAAGTAAAGTGGTGATGGTTAATTCTCCGGCCCCAAAGATTTTCCTGATCCCTATTTCTTTTGTACGTCTTTCAACAGTATAGGTGGCTATGCCCAGCAGACCAAGACATGCGATGGTGATGGACAGAAAAGCAACAAAGCCCACAATCGCTACCAGATCGGTAAAGACCTGATGGGTAGCGGCCATCTGGTCATCAAAAAAGTCATACTTAAACGGATGGTCGGGGTCAATTTGAGTCCATTTGTTAGATATATTTTCAACTACGCCCATGAGGTCTGTTGAGGCCACTTTTACGTTTAAATAACTAAAATCCCGCTCTAAGTTTATAAGTAACAAGGGCCCGATTTTTTCCTCTGCCATTGGCAGTTTGTGTCTGAAGTTTTCAACAACGCCTATCACTTGCACATCAGGCCAGTCGCCCATAGCTTCCAGTGTATAGTCAAGGGCGTCTTCCGGAGTTGAGAAACCCAGCTCATTGACCATCGACTCATTGATGATGATGTGTTGACGGCCAGAAATGTTGTAGTCAGGAGAAAAGTTATTTCCTGTCAGTAATTTCAATCCCAGGTTATTGATAAACCCGCTGTCAACACTGATCCTCGCATAGTTGACATACTCTTCTTCGCTGCCAGGATGCCGCAGGCCCAGAGCATTGTTGATGCCGGTAGCAGGAATGTGCTCGCAGGCGGAGATCCTTTCCACACCGGCAATAGAGGAAAATTCATTGATCATTTGCGCCGGATCATTTCCCTGCAATTCAATATTGATAATGTTTTCTGTTGTGAAGCCGTATTTAAAATTGAGATAATGGTTGAGCTGTTTGTATACCAGAATAGAACTGGCAATAAAAAAAAGTGAAATTACAAACTGGGACACCGTAAGCGCTTTTATCAACCCGAATTTTCCTGTTTTTGTAGAGACCAGTTTGCTGAATATTTTAATCGGTTGGTGTTTTGACAGATACAACGCGGGAAATATTCCTGAAATTATACCTATTAACAAAGCAAATAAAAGAAACAAGCCGAAAATTGAATAATCAGGGGCAAGGGTGAAATTAAGAAATTTATTGACCCAAAGCCCTAAAAATGCAGGTTTCAGCATAAAAACTACCAGGATCCCAATGAAAAGAGCGAAAAGGGCAGTAATGATAGACTCTCCCATAAACTGGACAATGAGGTTACTTCGGGATGCACCAGTCACTTTTCTTACTCCTACTTCCTTTACCCTTGTGAGCGCCCGGGCAACACTGAGATTGGTATAGTTCAGGCAAGCAGACAGCATGATCAGTGCTGCAAGAAAGGAAAGGAAGTAAAAGCCCTCCAGGGGCAAGGTAAACTGGGTTGGGTTGTTTATGAATTTCCCAGGGGTTATATCCAGAATGGATTGGGAACTAAGTGTGTACTCCTTTTTCTCTTCACGGTCTTCATAGTGCCGGTTGACAATATCTGACAAGGCTATTGAAAGATCCTTTTCTGTTTTGTCATCGTCCAATAGGACATACGTGAAACAAGTGTTGTAATTGTCCCAGCTCTGCCAGTTTTCTTCTCCCCAATACACTTTGCGTTCCTTCATAAGAGATGTGAAAGTAGGTGAGGACACCAGTGCATCAAACTTTAGGTGTGATTTGTAATTTTCAGTATCAATTATTCCTGTGACAACAAACTGGCCCCAGGAGACAGGGGTTTTGTCGAAACCACTTATTTCAAGATATAGCAGGCCTCTGTCATAAAATTCCACTACTTTACCTAAGGGATCGGTATTGCCGAATAGTAATTCCGCCTTTTTTTTCGATAGTACAATGGAATTTGGTTTTTGCAATGCGGTAGCCGGGTTGCCTTGAGTGAGGGCAAAGCTAAATACTTCAAAAAAAGAAGGTTCGGTAAAAAAGCCTCTGACGGTCACCTTGTTGTTTTTATATGCAATATCGCCCCCTACGCCAATCTGTAATTTTACTGTTTTTGCAGCAATTGTGTAATTGTCTGTTAAATCACCAGCCAGGGGTACAGGCGTTGTTCCGACAGGTATGGGATTGGCGTCATTTGATATAATTCTATAAATACTGTCCCTCTTTTCATGAAATCGGTCGTATTGCTTCAAGTCATGGAGCATCAGTACCAGTAGAAGACATACCGACATGCTTATGGCCAGTCCAAATACATTGATAAATGAAAAGAAACGATATTTTACCAGGTTCCTCAGGGCGACTTTAATGAAATTCCAAAGCATGGGAGTAAAAGTTAGTTGGTAGTTCGGAAATGAATCATTATACCAGTTACAAACCCGATGCCAAACTGTATATGTTAATTTTATAGCAATAATATTATAATATTCGTTAGTAATTCAGGATAGGGTGCACGTAATCGGACATTAATGTCCGGTTTTGAAAGATGTGATTGAAGGGTGGTTGATAAAGCGAAGAAACGGACTGGATATAAAAGTATAATTTCCTTCCAACCATTGTCTCCATTATTGTGTCTAATGTATTACAGTATCAACAAGAAAATGGAAATTTTGTATATTATTCGTAGATACAGGAGGGCGGAAATCCCCCGGGCAAAGCGGCTAAACTCCAATTAATATGAAAAAGATATGGCCCATTGGACTTCTACTCATTTTGATCATTGGTTGTGAAAAAAATGCTATTGATGTGGTCACAAAACAATATGTTGCGAAAATAGTCGATGGCGACATGAATTGTTCCACTTGCATTCTTTCTTTTCCCGATGATTCCTTGGCTGTGAAAGCCTTGCTTGGAGAAAGTGAAAACAACTATTACCAGGCCGTCAATTTAGATTTAAAAGCGTTTAGGATTGGTCAAAGGATAAAAGTTAATGTGAGAAAGGCTAACAGCAATGAAATAAAGCCGTGCATCACTTTATACCCCTCATTTGGTTATGAGAGCATATTCGTATCGGACTACGAATTTTATGAAGACTTTGCATTGAATGATACCATTAACATAGGGTATGGAGATTGTTTGAGCGATGTTGAACAAAAGACCACCATATGTTTTGAGTCGGTGATAACAGATTCCCGTTGTCCTGAAAATACGGTCTGTATTTGGGCCGGAGAGGCGATAGCCAGATTTAGGTTTAAAACTCGCAATGATGACCCGATTACAATTGACCTTCTCGCCGGGACAGTGGATACGCTGGTTTATGATTACCGGATTTCTTTTCTGAATTTGTTACCTTACCCCAATTCCGAAAACCAAATTCGGCAGGAAGATTATAAGGCAATCATCATCATTAGGCAAAAATAGGATCAGGAGGCGAAATCAAGCACAACCGAAAAGGATTTTAGAACAGTTAGGCTTGTCATGTCGATATACACGGGCGATGGCCTGATGAAATAAATCAACACGAATTATTCATGAGTTTTCTATTTCAAGGCTAAATAAATTCATGTGCGGCCACTGTCTTCCCGATCGTTAAGGATGCTGTTTTGCGGGTTGAAGCGGAAAAGATATTGGAAGTCGTTTAAAAAGAAAAGCTGATTTAACCATCATTCAATGTTCACGCATTACAAATGCAGGGTCATGATATTTTATGACCCTACAAAAGATGATATATTCCTACACTTTCAATCCACCACCGGTGCTCCGGCTAGAATTTCATCGTTGGCATATTCCGAAAACTTCTTAAAGTTATCAAGGAAAGCTTTTGCAAGTTTTACCTTGGTTTTTTCATATGCGGATTCATCTTTCCATGCATATCTGGGGTTAAGAATTTCATAGGGTACACCCGGACAGGACTCAGGCAGGAACAATCCAAAAACCTCCTGTTTATGATACGCTACATTATCCAGCTTCCCTTCAAGGGCCGCAGTGATAAGAGAGCGTGTGAGCTTTAGTTTCATCCGGCTGCCTACACCATAGCTACCCCCTGACCATCCGGTATTGATCAGCCATACATTGGCTCCGGTCTTTTGAATTTTGTCGCTAAGCATTTCTGCATAACGGGTGGGGTGTAAGGGCATAAATGGCGCGCCAAAGCAGGCCGAGAAAACCGTGACGGGTTCATCAATACCGGCCTCTGTGCCAGCTACCTTGGCTGTATAACCAGATATGAAATGGAAAGCCGCCTGGCCGGGAGTGAGCCGGGCAATGGGCGGAAGTACACCAAAGGAATCACAGGCCAGGAAAAATATGTTTTTCGGGTTGTGGCCGATAGAAGGAACAACAATATTATCAATATGATGTATGGGATAACTGACCCGGGTATTTTGGGTTACGCTGTCATCAGCGAAGTCTACCTCGTCCGTATCCTTAATAAAGCGAATGTTTTCCAGAATGGCTCCTTTTTTAATGGCCCGATATATTTCCGGCTCACTTTCTTCGGTAAGGTTGATGGTTTTTGCATAACAGCCCCCCTCAAAATTAAAGATCGTATTTTCGGGAGACCAGCCATGTTCGTCATCGCCAATGAGTTTTCTGTTTGGATCGGCAGAAAGCGTGGTTTTTCCTGTGCCGGATAGTCCAAAGAAAATGGCCGTGTCTCCTTTTTCACCCAGGTTGGCTGAGCAGTGCATGGCCAGAACATCGTGTTCCAGTGGAAGTAAATAATTTAATGCAGAGAAAATACCTTTCTTCATTTCTCCGGTATAACCGGTGCCACCGACCAGGGCCACCTTCCGCTTAAAATTAAGAATAGCAAAATTATGTTGTCGTGTCCCGTCAATGGCCGGGTCAGCCATAAAACCAGGGGCATTCAGAATAAGCCAGTCGTGTTTAAAATCGGCCAACTCCTCCTGTTCCGGCCGGAGAAACATATTATAAACAAACATGTTGGACCAGGGGTATTCATTTACCGTACGAATATTGGTACGGTATGTATTGTCTGCACATACATATCCGTCACGCGCATAAATTTCTTTTCCGGAAAGGTATTTTGTCATTTTATCATAAAGCCCGTCAAACTTATCCGCATCGAATGGCACGTTGATATTGCCCCACCATACATCTTTTTCGGTCACTTCGTCTTTTACTATGAAGCGATCCTGGGGAGACCTTCCTGTAAACTCACCGGTATCCACGGTAATGGCGCCTAAGCTGGTTTTTTTAGCCTGCCCCAGGGCTACAGCTTTGTCGGCCAATTCGGTCGGATCCATATTCCAGTGGGCTGTGGAGTTGGTTATCCCTATACTCTCCAAAAATTGGTTTTTATCCATGTTGTTAAATTTAAAATTTCCGAAAAAAAACTATATGCCTACCCTTTAAAGGACAGGAAAGGCCAGTTATTGCTATGGCCTGATTCACTGGTTTTACTAACTGTAAAGATAAAGGATTACACATATTTTCAAAGGAATGTTGAATATGATTTATCTCATGAAAGTGAATATATTTGATTTGGTTTGCGAAAACGCTGTTTCGGTTTTAGTTTTAGCCATCTTTATGAGAAGAAGATTACCTAAACTTAAAACGACAATATATCATGACAAAAGGATTTTTCGGACACCCTGCCGGGTTGTTTACCCTGTTTTTTACGGAAATGTGGGAACGGTTTTCATACTATGGTATGCGGGCTATTCTCATGCTTTTTATGGTGGCCAAACTGGCTGAAGAAAATTCCGGTCTGGGTGTCTCAGCTGAAAATGCCGGAGCTATTTATGGATTGTATACGGCCTCGGTCTATCTGCTGACATTGCCTGGCGGCTGGTTGGCTGATAATATTTTCGGACAACGGAAGGCCATCTGGTATGGTGGGATCATCATCATGTTGGGGCATATTTCCCTGGCAATACCCGGTCTCGCAACATTTTATGGCGGTTTGGTCCTGGTAGCTATTGGTACCGGATTGCTCAAGGCCAATATCAGTACTATCGTGGGAGACTTATACCCCGAAGGTGGGGCAAGGCGTGATGCCGGATTCTCCATTTTTTATATGGGGATAAACATTGGTTCCTTTGCCGGGCAACTTATTGTTGGATATCTGGGCGAGCAGGTCAACTGGCATTATGGGTTTGGCGCAGCAGCCGTAGGTATGTTTTTAGGACTATGGATGTATAAAGTCACCGAATATAAATACCTGGGGAATATTGGAGTCACCCCTAAGGCCAGGGAAGCGAAAGGAGAGGGCAATGGAAGTAAGGGATCCGTGCTTGCTATTGTTATGGCCATTATACTGATCGCTTTTATAACGACTTTACATATGACCGGTGTGGTGGATATGTCCAATGTGCGAGGTATGGCTGAAGCCATGGGATATATAATCGTATCTGTCGCAGCACTATATTTTGCTTATGTACTCATTGCAGGGGGATTATCAAGCATCGAAAAGCGAAAGGTTATTGTTATCATATTCCTCTTTATCGGGGCTGCTTTGTTTTGGTCCGGATTTGAACAAGCCGGATCAACACTTAACCTGTTTGCCGAAAGACATACATTGAGATTTTTTGGGCCATTGGGAATAGCTGGATTGTTTCCTTTTCTATTGGGAGGTGTAATATTTGTGTTGTTAAGCTGGATTTGGTACAAATATATTTTTACCCGGGAGGATTTGCTTACATCTTTAAAGGTAATCACCTCAGTAGTCTTTGCCGGATTAAGCGTTATCGGCTGGTGGTTGCTGAGTAATATAAATGAAGGGTGGGAAATGCCTGCCAGCTGGTTGCAATCCATCAATCCCATGTTTATCATTATACTGGCCCCGGTTTTTGGAATGATATGGGTGAAACTGGCTGCTGTAAATATGAATCCAACGGCTCCTTTAAAATTCGCCTTTGGGCTGATATGCCTGGGCCTGGGCTTTTTAGTGATGGTATTTGCTTCCAGAGTTGTGGTTGGCGGATTGCCTGAATTGGTCAGGGTGCCTGCTACCTGGCTGGTGATGACCTACCTGCTACACACCACTGGGGAGCTTACCCTGAGTCCGGTGGGGCTTAGCATGACCACTAAGCTTGCCCCTAAAAAGTTTGCCGGTCAGATGATGGGAATCTGGTTTATCGGCGCAGCCCTTGGCAATCTGATTGCTGGTTTGTTTGCCGGTAATTTCGATGAAGGCAATGTGGCAGAAATGCCCGATCTGTTTATGTCTGTGGTCATCATGGGCGTTGGCGCCGGGTTTATTTTTGTCTTGTTTAGTCCGTTCATAAAAAAGTGGATAGGTGACGTAAAATAGGAGTTGATCACTGATCATCGGGCAAAGTGAGAGCGTCCTCATCAGGAGGCAGGGCAATACAACCTTAATTGATTATAATAGTATAACCATGAATAAAAAACGTATATTTTGGAGGCTTTGTGTAGCTGCGGCTATCATTGTGTGTGGCCTGAGTTTTACACCACTTGCCATTCCTGCAGGTCAACATCAGCCGTGGTTGTTTGGTATGCCGTATTCATTGTGGATGGGTATATTACTTACGATATTGATGGTAGTACTTACCTGGTTGGGATCTAAAGTACATCCGGGAACATATAATACGGAAGATCATGACTAGTGCTTTTGTTATTATTGCCCTGCTTTATATCGGGATATTGGTGTTTATGTCACTGCGATCCCGCAGAAAAAGCAAGTCGGCCGATGATTTTATGATGGCCGGCTCCAATATTGGTGTTTTTTTAGGTTTTATGACCTTTGCAGCCACTCTTTTCTCCACGTTCACATTGATGGGCATGCCCGATTTTTTCAGGACACATGGCGTAGGCGCCTGGATTTTCCTGGCCCTGTCAGATGGCGGCATGATCTTTTTGATTGTATGGTTTGGTTATCATTTAAGAAGGAAAGTCAGTGAAAAAGGCTTTAAAGGGATGTCGGGTTTGTTGAGGGACTGCTATGGCAACTCCTGGGCGGCCTATGTTTATTTTACAGGTGTTTTTATTTTCCTGGTTCCTTATGTCGCCATACAGATCCGGGGGGTGGCTATTTTTCTGGAAGCAGCCATGCCTGACGCCCTGCCCGTTTGGGGGTGGGCAATGATGATCATCGTGGTCATGCTGATTTATAGTGAGATAGGCGGGCTGAAGGCCATTATGTATGCCGATGTGCTTCAGGGTACCATGTTGCTGGTGGTAGTATGGATCATCGCTTATACCTGTATCGATTATTTTGGGGGGATCGGGGAAATGTTCAGGGAGGTGGAAAAGGTAGAACCGGCATTGCTTTCCACACCAGGGCCGAAAGGTCTTTTTAATGCTCAGTTTTTGATCGCCTCTTTCTTTGCTATTCTAATGATTCCGGTGTCTCAACCTCAGCTATCTACGCGTCTGGTCGTGATGAAATCTACCCAATCGACTCACCGAATGGCTGTGGCTGTTGGAATATTCGCGATCCTGGTGATTGCACCAACGGTTGTACTGGGTATGTATGGGGCTGTAAAATACCCCGACCTGGCTCCCGCTGATTTTATTTCAAAGGTATTGCTTTCAGACCAAACCCATGTCGTTGCCGCGCTGGCAATCATTGGGCTGATTGCCGCGGCACTGTCTACCAGCGATTCCCAGATTTTTGCCCTGGGTGGTGAGTTCCGCTCATTGCTGAAAGGAGACGAAAAAAGTGTGATGATAAAGACACGCGTAGCTATGATTGTTTTTGCCATTGCTTCGCTTATTTTTTCGATCATCACCACAGACCAACTGGTGTTGTTGGCCCGGGTGAGTTTTGCCGGTACTTCAATAATGGCACCGATGATTTTACTGGCCATACTGACCAAAGGAAAACCTTCCGGCTTGATGCCAGTGATTACTGCGGCCGCACTGCTTGTGTTTATCCTTTCACTTGCCGGGATCGTGCCTGAAAAATTAGGGCCTTTACGATTGGATTTGTTATTGTTGATTGTAATGGGAGCGGTGGCTGCTTTATTTGGGCTATTAAAAAAAGAATAAGTTGAAGCTGAAAAAAATCGGAAACACGTCAGGAAGATGCATTTCATTTATAACAGTGGGGTATTTACCGGGTGGATGATGGGGGAGAAGGTAAGAGTGATATTTAGCCAGAGCGTAAAGCAGCGCAAAACTTATCTTATTCACTTACGTTATGCGTTCTTTTCAACATACTCTTTTAAAGTCCCTTTTTCTTTCATTTTTATGTATTTTTCTACTCCCTTGTTCTTAGAAATTAGTCCTTTGTTTTTTGTATAGAAATCAATTACTGATTCTACTCCTGTCATTGTTCCGTCAATCCGGTTGTTAAAGTCCTTGGATTCTATGCTGTGTTTTGCCCATGTGCCTATAAAAATCATTAATAATTCAGGTGCGTCCATAAAAGTAACAATCTCCTGTTTTACTTCTATATGTACTTTTGTGCTCCCTGAAATCCATTTGAATAGAAAGGCATTAGCTTCTTTTCGTTTTTCAATTTGTTCATTTAAGGGTGTTTTCATAAGCCAGTCTACGCAATTGATCACATCATTTTCGTAAGTGTCGTAGTCGATCGAATTTTCTAATTTATAATTTTCAGGAACTTCAAAAGTTTGAGCAAGAACTCCGATGGATATAAGTGTTAAAATTAACGTCATTTTAAGGGCTTTCATATTATCTAAATAAAAGTTATTGATCATTTTACATAAAAAAACATTTTTTTACGGATGTTTTGTCCCTAGGGATTCCCATCAGCCACCGCTATTTTTCCCAAAATACGGTCAATAACGTAGTTTGTCCGTGCGGCGCTAACACCGTCACTGGGGCAGGTACCCTCACCACGCAGTTCATTCACAATCGTTTGAATAAGAGGTTGTTGAATGTGCTTTGGCATTTCAAAGCTTGTAGTTTCCTTTTCCTTTCCATCCACAGCCAACACGACTTTGCTTCCGAATGTCTCATATTGTATTTGCCCTTCGCTACCGATGATGGTTGTAGTGTCAGTCGTGTTATGTTTACCGGCTGTAAAACACCAGGACCCTGTTCCCATCACACCGCTTTCAAACCGAAAATTGGCTGAAACAATATCCTCGGCTTCGTAGAGTCCGGCTTGGTTATTTTTAAAACCATTGGCAGCGCTGATTGGCCCAAAGAAAAAGTCCAAAAGATCAAACTGGTGTGGGGCCAGATCGTAAAAGTAGCCCCCACCGGCTATCTGTGGGTCTACGCGCCAGTTTTCCTCCACCTGGGAGATGAGGTTGTCTTTCAGGGGTTGGTACATCCTGATGTCCACGGCCCTGATATCACCAATGACGCCCCCGTCTATATACGCTTTGATCTTAAGAAAATTGGGCAGCGCCCTGCGGTAGTAAGCCACATAGAGCGGAACTTTTGTTTCTTCAGCTACCTTAATCATATCCAGGCAATCCTGGTATTGGGTAGCCATGGGTTTTTCCACATAGGTTGGTTTTCCGGCACGAAGCGCCTGTATGGCGTATTGGGCGTGTACGTGTGGGGGGGTGGCTATATATACTGCATTGACATCCGGATCATTGATGAGGTCTGTGGCATCATCATAGAAGCGACCTACTCCGTGCCTGTCAGCATAATCTTTCGCCTTTTTTTTGTCCCGGCGCATTACAGCGGTAAGCGCGGAGTGTGGCACAAGCTGCATGGCTGGTGCGCTTTTTACCTCACATACATCTCCAGCCCCAATGATGCCCCATTTTATAGTGTTATTGGTCATAATCGTATAAGTTCAATTCTATTGTGTAAATAAACAAAACCGGGGGAGAGGAAACAATGAATTTTCAATGATTCAGGAAGCAGGTCAGATAACCGGCAGTTTAGGGAAGAAGTAAAAAGGTATGAAATGTGCACTTTCCTACCTGCCTCCCCCCATCTCTACCTCTCTACCTCTCTACCCCTCTACTTCTCTACTTCCCTGCTTGCCTGCCTACCGATTTTCACTATTTATAGTAAAAATTCTCACTATTTTCCGTGAACCATTTGTTAAAATAATTTCTGAGCTTGCGTTGAATTTATGAACAGCCAAACCAGCAAAATAATGAAAGGAATCACTAAAAGTAGTTATCAAAACCTGTCCATGGAGCGGGTTGAAGGTATACTTATGGAGTTGAAGAGTTTTGGAGCACGTATAAGTGGGGATAATCCATGGATCATCGATATGTCCAGCAGGGGATTGGTATTTAAAGGACTGTGGGATGACGAACGGTCGGTATTCAGGATTGAATTGATCGATGAAAGCGAATTTATACCGAGCGCACCCACCTGGGCGCTAATGAACAAAATAGTAAAGTCATTTGATGGTCGAAGCCTGAGTGTGCGGTAGTTTATTTACCTGATCAGCAATTAAACGTATAGGTGGCACATGAACATTGTCTGTTGGCCCTTCACCTTTATTAATACTGCGTTTATCATTGAAATTTAGTTTAAAATGAATATTTTTGGCCCATTATGAAGAATTATAAAGTATTGATTGTTGGGTGTGGTAACATGGGTGCGTCTCATGCCAAAGCATACCATGAAATGGAAAACTGTCAGATCGTGGGTTTGGTAAGTCGGGGAAAAGCCAGCAGGGATAAGGTGAATGGGCTGTTAAATGCCAGTTATCCGGAATTTAGTGAATTTGATGAGGCCCTGAATGCAACCAATCCTGATATTGTTTGTATAAGTACCTATACGGAAACGCATGTGGAGTATAGTATTAAAAGTCTGCGGGCCGGGGCTCATGTTTTTGTGGAAAAACCATTGGCCGCCACTGTTGAAGAGGCCCAACAGGTAGTGGATACAGCAAGGGAGTGCGGCAAAAAGCTGATCGTGGGTTATATTTTGCGCGTTCATCCTTCCTGGATCAAGTTTCTGGATAAGGCCAGGGAGATGGGCCCACCGTATGTGATGAGGCTAAACCTCAACCAACAAAGTGAGGGGTATATGTGGGGAGTACATAAAAACCTGATGAATTCCATTTCTCCACTTGTTGACTGTGGTGTGCATTATGTGGATGTGATGTGCCAGGTTACAGGGGCTAATCCGGTAAGTGTGAATGGGATGGGTGTAAGACTTTCTGATGAATTGAATGAAGGAATGTACAACTACGGACATTTACAGGTGATGTTTGATGATGGGAGTGTTGGGTGGTATGAGGCCGGGTGGGGTCCTATGATGAGCGACACGGCCTATTTTGTGAAAGATATTATTGGAAAAAAAGGCTGTGTTAGTATGGTTGATAAGCCAGCGGGAGCCAGCTCGGAGATAGGTGGCCATACCACTACAGGCGGTTTAAAAATTCATTGGCAGGACAGGGATGATCAGGATAATTTCACGCGTGAAAACGAATTTATCGATAACTCCGGTGAACCAGACCATGATGCATTGTGCTTCCTGGAACAGGAGTATATGGTGAAGTCCATTGAGGAAGACCTCAATCTGGATGAACATCAAAATTCGGCAATACAAAGCCTTGCCATTGTGCTGGCTGCAGATGAATCTGTAAGAACAGGTAAAACAGTATTTCTTTAAGTAAACAGAAAGGGTCCCCCTCCTGTT
>Ga0224506_10001789_pt1 | contig 15137 bp, 14 predicted proteins | sample SF_Jan12_sed_USG_2_FD_169108 | JGI IMG/M metagenome (GOLD analysis project Ga0224506, IMG submission 169108) | Sediment microbial communities from San Francisco Bay, California, United States - SF_Jan12_sed_USGS_8_1 | ecosystem: Environmental > Aquatic > Marine > Sediment | place: USA... | reverse complement strand
TGAGAAGGTCCGTGACGTGGCCGCCGAGCTGCTGGAGATCTACGCCCGACGTGAGGCACGCCGGGGTATCGAACATAGCATCGATGATAGCTACCGCGCCTTCGCTGCCACCTTTGCCTATGAGGAGACCATCGACCAGCACAACGCCATCGAAGCGGTGTTGGACGACATGATCTCCAACAAGCCCATGGACCGCTTGATCTGTGGCGATGTGGGTTTCGGCAAGACCGAAGTGGCCATCCGCGGTGCCTTCGTCGCGGTTCAAAACGGTCAACAGGTGGCCATACTGGTACCGACGACCCTACTGGCCCAGCAACACCATGAATCCTTCCTCGACCGTTTTGCCGACTGGCCCATACGCATCGAATCCCTCTCCCGCTTCCGTTCCAAAAAGGAGCAGGACGAGGTCTTGAAAGGTCTGGCTGCAGGAACCGTAGACATCGTCATCGGTACCCACAAGCTGTTGCAGGAGAGCGTGAAGTACAAGAATCTTGGCCTCTTGATCATCGACGAAGAACATCGCTTTGGTGTACGTCAAAAGGAACAGTTCAAGGCCATGCGTTCGGAGATCGACATCCTCTCGCTCACCGCCACGCCGATCCCGCGTACCCTCAACATGGCCTTCTCGGGCATGCGTGAGTTCTCTGTCATCTCCACCCCACCGGCCCGTCGTCTGCCGGTGAAGACCTTTGTGGCCAAATGGGACAACGCCCTGATCCACGAATCCATCCAGCGTGAGATCAAGCGTGGCGGTCAGGTCTACCTGTTGCACAACTCAGTGGATACCATCGAAAAGATGAGCCGAGAGGTAGCCGAACTGGTGCCCGAGGCCAAGGTGGAATTTGCCCACGGCCAGATGGGTGAGCGCCAGTTGGAACGGGTGATGTCCGACTTCTACCATCAGCGCTTTAATGTGCTGGTCTGTACCACCATCATCGAGACCGGCCTGGACATCCCCAGTGCCAATACCATCATCATCAACCGGGCCGACAAGTTCGGTCTCGCCCAGCTCTACCAGCTACGCGGACGTGTGGGTCGCTCACACCATCGTGCCTACGCCTATCTGGTGGTACCGTCAAAGAAGTTGATGACCAAGGACGCCGCCAAACGTCTGGAAGCCATCGAATCCATCGAGGATCTGGGCACCGGCTTTACCCTTGCCACCCACGATCTGGAGATCCGTGGTGCTGGAGAACTGCTGGGTGAAGGTCAGAGCGGACAGATGCAGGCCATCGGCTTTACTCTCTATAGCGAATTACTAGAGCGTGCCGTTGCCGCACTCAAGGCCGGTAAGGAACCAGAGCTGGAACGCCCCCTGGACCACGGTGCCGAGATTGATATATCGGCACCAGCATTGATCCCCGATGACTACCTGCCCGACGTGCACACCCGCCTGGTGATGTACAAACGTATCGCCAGTGCCAAAGACGAGGCGGAATTGCGGGATCTGCAGGTGGAGATGATCGATCGTTTTGGTCTGCTGCCGGATCAGAGTAAGAGCCTGTTCAAGATCACCGAACTAAAACTCAAGGCCAAACCCATCGGCATACGCAAGATCGTCGTCGGTGCTGATGTGGGTACCATCACCTTTACCGACAAGCCCAACATCGATCCGATGAAGATCATCCTGCTGATACAGAACCGCCCCAAGCGTTTCAAGCTGGACGGCAACGAGAAGCTGAAGTTCTTCTGGAAGATGGAGAACAAGAATGATCGGCTACGGGTACTGGAAGAGGTGCTAGATATACTGGCGGAGAAATAGAGCCGCCATAGCGGTACAGTAACGAAAAATAGGGAAAAAATAGACGATACGGGCAACTGATTTACATAGGCAGGTTACAATAATAATTCCGGTGTATGTTGTTCCATCCATGCCCTGAGCTCTACAGCATCCTCCATACTGGCGCTCGTATACGGTTGCCGTGAATGGATCTCCATGCCAAGAAATCCGCTGGCGATCCCCATTAGTCTAACAACAGAGGCATCATTCAGCCCTTTTGCAAAATAAGGAGCCAACCCCTCGATAAATAATTTTCTAATCTGATTGGTCCAAGGCTGTAATTCGTCCCATTTCTTCTGCTCCAGCAACTCAAACATATGCAGCATCAAACGAGGATTCATATATACCAGAGAACTGGCACAACCATTGGCCCCATCAGGTCCCAGTCGGCTTAATTCATGTTCACCGACCCAAACATTAATAAATTCACTTAACTGACGACATCCAGCCTCCGTTAATCCTATTGTATTCACCGTTGCCTTTACTGCCAGATAGCTACCAGTAATATCATGGATCATGCGGTGTTGTTCAAGACTTAAAGTCCTTTTGCTGCACTCCGTCTCATAGAGGGTCATGGCAAGCCCGGGGCATGCATCACTTACCGACTTGAAAAATGGCAGTAACTCTTCATCAGTGAGTGGATGCCAGTATGGCAAGGCAACCTGTATGGCACTTGCCCCGATCTCACTGGCATAGGCTGCGCGTCGTTCAGCGCCCAGAGTGTAGGTAGAGGTAACTCCTATCATTACAGGGGTGTTATATTGTTTACATATATCCACTGTCACACGGCTAATTCTCTGCCACTCATCAAATTCCATGGCAAAAAACTCACCGGCACTGCCTGCTGTATAGATACCGGGTACGCCCGCAGCACAGGTTCGAGCAAGATCCTCTCGATACTTGTCTTCATCAAACATCTGGCGGCTATTCCATGCAACAGGAAAACCTGCCCATGGCCCCATCAAATCCTTACGTGTTAACAAGATCCTCTCCAAGGACAGATAAATAGTCCCCTCAAAATGTTCTGCGACAGAATTTTATATATAACAATATTCTACAAATAAAAATATCTGTCAATTAGACAAATCATCTTGACGCAAGATGACTTATAATTCTATCTGTTAATCAAACTCAGCTACTTTTGGTATAAAACGATATGGCAACGATACAGATACGACGCAGCCACCAGCTGGATCAACAACACATACGCGAACAGGTACAGAACCTTGCAGACAAACTTGCCAGTGATCTGGGAGTGACGTGTCAGTGGCAAGGTGATCGCCTGCACTTTGAACGTAGCGGGGCGAAAGGCAATATCCAGATCGGTGAGGGATACCTGGAATTTGAGATCAAGCTGGGCATGTTGCTGTCACCTCTTAAGGGCAAGGTGGAAAAAACCGTGACCGAATATCTTGATACACACCTGGCATAGTTCAAACCACCTTATACCTCAGGTGGTTTGGGCGGAATAACATTAATCCCAGTGCCTTTTGCTGACGACCCCACTACCAATATTATGCGGACGCTACTGTGAACATACGGACACTAATATTCCCAAAACAATCTCGTTCATTTTATGGTCAGCGTTGGGCCAGTATACTTTTTCGCAGCCTGCATTTGATAGGCATTGCTGGAGTGGGTGCGGCCTTTTTGTTTGATGTGAGCAATGAACAATGGCGACCATATATGATCATCACCGTGGCGTCAGGAAGTGCAATGATCCTGTTAGAAACCTGGAATAATGGTATTTGGTTAATCCAGCTACGCGGTCTCTTTACCCTACTGAAACTACTCATACTGTCTATGACGTTTTTTGTCGGCATGCAGTCATATATACTGTTTGTCGTTATTCTCATCTCCGGCGTCATGTCCCATGCGCCTGCGAGAGTACGTTATTACACATTTCACAACTGAAGAAATGGATTTATCTTACTCTCAATACTCCCAACATACTTCTCTCTATATCCCGCCCCCAAAACCAATCATAAACAACGAATCATTATTTAACGGGTTTTGAAAAACAGCCTAGATGATAGGAAAGTATTCCGTCGTCATAACCGGTGTGGAAATAAGAGAAGAGATCATAGGAAGAATCAACAGACTGAATCTATTGTTCATGATTTATCACTTTCTCCGCCACGCACCGTAATCAGGTAAGAGAAATAGATAAGCACCATGAACCCATCGAACAAGACCGTTAACATGGCATGCTGACCATAGCCGTAGGCCAGAATCAACGAGATAAAGAACAGTTTGCTAATCCCCGCCACAGTCAGTACCAGTTGCCGATACATAGGCTTGTAAGCGGCATAGATCAGCATGATACCCATTAATACGATCAGCGCCCCCCAACTACGAACCACCATATCCGCCAATGGACCTGCCAGGGTTTCGCCGAAGGTCGTCAGTAGTGCCGCCTGCGGGGAGATGACGGCATAGAGCATGGTGCAGGTTAAAACTCCGGAGACGAGTATTATCCATTTCATATTATTGATAATAAGGTTCATATAGTTCCCTTTTATATAATCAGCGGCATTGCCATTTTAATTATAACTGTTTGCGTAACAATGCCGCTATAATTTCCGGATTGCAAATCCACCTCGCCATGTAATGGCTTAGAGAAACTTGATTCACCGGCCAGATAAGATCAGAGAATATAAAACAGCATTGCAAAGTAGTGGCTGGCACTACCAGCAACAACAAACATGTGCCATATGCCGTGACCGTAACGAATCTTTTTATCCAGGGCATAAAAGCCAATACCCGCGGTATAGAATATGCCTCCTGTGATCAACAAGACTAAGCCACCTGTGGGCAGATGTTGCATCAACGGGTACATGGCAACCAGGATCAACCAGCCCATAAATAAATAGATTACCATCTGTACGATACGAGGCCCTCTGCTATGGAAACTGTCAATGATGATACCAATAACCGCCAGCAACCATATGGTTCCAAACAGCGACCAACCCCAGGCACCCTGTAGAGTGACCAACGTGAATGGTGTATAACTACCTGCAATAAGAAGATAAATCGCTAAATGATCAAGGGTCTGAAAGAGTTTTTTTTGCTTGCCGCGCGAACCATGATAAAGAGTAGAAAACAGATAGAGGGTGAACAGGGTCAAGCCATAGACACTAAAGCTGACAATGCGCCAGGGATCACCCTTCATCGCTGCATAGACAACAAGAACGATTACGGCAGGAACTGCCAATAAAACACCAACAAGATGGGTAAGTGTATTAAATTGTTCACTACGTTGTTTATAGGTACGGAACAACATTCTTAAACATTTCCAATATGTAAATCCAGATTTAGCCTGATATGCATAATACTGACTATAGCTGTAGTCAATAAACACGCTATTGGGCTTCCTCCGTCAACCCAAGCTATCACCCAAGTCCATTTGAAAACTCAAACCCCAACCTTCATCTCCCGACTCAACCGAACCACCATCCACAAAACCAACAAAAACCCCACCACAACCACCAACCACAACACATACCGCGTATAATTCACAGGACTATCAGGCACCTTCAGGCAGGGGTCACCACAAAGCATTTGTTGCGGCCCTGTGCTCACCAGACCGATGGCATTTTTTTGTTCTTCAGGTTTGATCTTGTCTATCAGGCGGGAGAGACCCTTCTCAACAGAACCCACATCCCCTCGCCCATATACCAGTTGATAAGGCCCATCCCCCTGGACCATAAAGATCAACTGATGCGGTATCCATGACAGCTCCAGTACCGGTAACTGTTTCGGCCCGCCCTTTTGCTGTGGTTGCAGTTTGAAGTAACGCCACATTCCAGATTTTATATGGACGGAATGATTACGGGTTTGTGTGCCCTGTATGCGGTAGTGATAGAAATTATGTGTACCCAAATCTGTCCATGCATCGTCCTTGTGACTACGTCCATAAACGGCATAGTCCACCACGGCATTGTCTTGTCCCAGATCGATATTGAGTTTGTTGACGGGGAGTCTTGCTCCGGCATCAACGGTATAGGCGGATGCCTGCAGGTCTAACTCTGCCTTGAGCGTAAGGTTTTTTGCTGGGGTCATGCTGGTGTGTTGGTTGCTAACGGTGGCGACCACAGACGCAAGTCGGTTCTCCAGTGCCTCGCTAGGGTTTAGTCGTAGATAGCGTCCGTTAAAGTTAGGCAGTGAGATGTGATTTTGATAGAGCTTCTGGCCGTTAAATTCCAGGTAGGACAGAGAGGCCTCATCCAGTGCTGTCCAGTTATGTAGGTCGTTGCTGTAGGAGAGTGAGATTGCGACGATCTTACCGACGGGTATGGTTTGCCAGTTCAGCTGTAGGCTACGCAGACGGCCGGCTGTTTTAGAGGCATCGATGATGTAATAGACGGCCTTTGTGGGGCTCATCTTGTCTTGCTTATCACTAATGTTGACGATGGCCCCATCCTTACTGGTGATCACATGGATCTTCGGTGTGGTACGGTTATTTCCCTCGACTCTGGGTAAGGGGAAGAGCGGTAGTGTGAGTTTTTTTTCCTCTTGCCTATGTTGGCTGAACGCACTGCGTAACCATATGGGTAGCTCATCACCGGCGGCATTGAGCACCCTGACATCACGCAGATCCCTAAACACCACCGAGCCATAGACCTCCATTGGCAGGTTAAGCTGATAGAACGAGGCCGTTTGTTGGCGGTCGAGCCGCATGCCATAGGCATAGTCATGCTCTGTCGTTTCAGTGGCATGGGGGGCGGTAAAGCTCAGCGCCAGGAAGACACAGACAAGGAAACGACTCATCACGTCGTCGCCTCGCTCTTTTTCTGTGGGGGCAAGGGTGAGAGATAACCGGTCAGTAGCATCAGCAGGCCAACGGAGATGAAGGAGATGATGCGTTCGATGGTGCCGCTGTTGGCCAGATCGATAAAGATCAGTTTGGCCACGACGATGGCCAGTAGTACCGCGCCGACTATCCATAATCTGCGCTGGCCAATACGGTGTGCCAGATAGGTCATGCTGAGGGCAAGCAGGGTCCAGGTTATGGCGATGGCCATCTGAAAGGCCGTGGAGTTAAACAGACTGTCCAATTGATATTCAGTGGCGCCAAAGTAATGAACGCTACGAGCCAGTACACTGTTTAACCAGACAAATCCGGTGACCGCCAGAGCCACCGCCAGTTGCCTGGGGGTAAAGAGGATAAGCTTGGTGATAGCCTGTTTCTTCAAGTCTATTAACCAGCCAGCGCCTAGCAACATGAGCAATAGCGAAGCCAGCTCCACAGGATTTAGCACCGGGATGTAGGGTAAGGGCGCGGGATCTCCCACCTCGGCGGCGGCAAAGAGTATCCATATCCAGGTGAACAGGAACAGGGGTGACACCACCTTACTGGAATAGAGTTCAGCATGGGCCATAAAGGGCCAACTGACTCGCTTTAGCAGACGCAAAATAGTGACGGCAAACAGTGCCGGGATCAGACCCCAGGCCAGATAGCCCCAGGCTTCATTCAATGCTGCCAGATTGGTGAGTAACCAGTAGGACTGCCAACAGACCAGATAGAGTAGCCACCAGGTGAGGAAGCTATGTTGAACCGTCAGCATGCCCGCACTCATACCCTGTTCTCGCTGCTTGAGCAGGAAGTAGTGGACTATCGCAGCCAGGGGCAAGACAAGATAACCCAGGTCGCTGAGAACATTACCATTCTGATCCAGAGGCAGCAGTAGAGAGATCGTGGCTAGCACGGGGATGTGATACGACAAACTGGCAACGGCCATTGGCCAGCGAAAACGTCTGTCGATAAGATGCAGTAACAGTCCACTAATGGTGAGCAGCAGGATCATCGATAGCAGTTCATTCATTCGCCATAGACCATGGAAGTGAAAGATCTCATGCAGGCCACTGCCAACCCACCAGACGCCCCCCCATATAAACAGCAGCAGATCGATGCGTATGTCGGCGACGCTTCTTTTCTCAGGATGACGTTCTAAATACCAGGCAGAGAAGAATGCTGAAATGGCAATCAATACCGCACCGATATAGACCGCGTGCAGGAACGGTATAGCCTCTGGGCGTAGATAGATGGGCTCACTGTAGAAGAAGATGGCGGAGACGAACTGCAGCAATACCCCCGAGGCAAGAGGCAGGCGGCGGCCTTGTTTGACCCCGATCCACACCAGCCCAGCCCCTTCCAGGGCCCAGGCGGCCGCAGTGATGCGGCCATCTAGGGCGAAGGGGATCGCCAGGGTGAGAAAGGCCACACCGATGGCTAAAAAGCCCTCGGTTAACTGGCGCAGCTTGTCACGTTGCCGACGCCACAGTACGGTCGCCAGTGTGACATAGAATGCACCGAAGCCCAGAGCGCTAAACGACAGACCATACTCGCTATCACTTAACATCAGCGCCTGTAGCGCAAATACTGTAACGGGTACACCAAACACCAGAGAGCCATCCACATAGTCTTTGAGTTTTGGTGCTGTGCGCCAGGCAAACAAAACACTGATGGCAACGAACATGACAAAGAAACTCAGCAGGAACGGTTCGGTCGTAGCGAAGTGCTGCGGCCCATAGGCCGATGCACCCCACAGGCTGCCAATGACGAGGGTAAAGAGGTAGGCCTCCAGGTTCAGCTCACGCCAGGCCTTATGCCAGGCAATAAAGAGGATGCCTGCATTGAGAAACAGGTAGTAGGTAAACAGTATCACATGGTCGCCGCTACCGGTGGAGGTGAGCACCGGGGCGAGAAAACCACCGGCGGCGGCAAACATGGCCAGCGCTTTGGAGTTTTGTATCACCGCCAATAGTGAGCTGGCCATGACCAGGGTGATGAGAACCACCAAGGCCAGAGGTAATGGAAACAAATCATAGAGTTTAGCGGCGGCAAATATGGTCAGATACATCACACCGATGGCGCCACCTTGCAACAGCAAGGCGAAGCCATGCCGTCTATTGCGCAGACGCCAGCCGATGATCATCAAGCCGATGCCCAGCAAGAATACCCCCGCCAGACGCAGTTCGATGGGAAACAGGCTGTTCTCTGCAGCATATTTCAGCAGGAAGCCAACGCCGACAAACAACACCAGCAGGCCGATGCGTACCATGGCATTGCCGTCGGTAAAGAAGTGTTTGATGAATTCCAGCAAGGGGCTGGGGGTCTGCACCTGAGCGGGTGCTTTCCACTTGTCCTCTTTCTCTTTTGCCACATCCAGACTAAAGCGAGGTTCTGACTGGCTTTGTACAGCCTGGGCAAGGTTATTTGGCTCGGCTTCCACAGCAGGCTGGGGAACGGTGACGGGTTTGCTGTCTGAGGAAGGCGCAGGGGTGACAGACTCAATGGGGTTGGACTTCGCAGTACTGCGATACTGCTCAAGAGTCTGACTAAGTTCGCGCACGGTTTGTTGTAGCAGATAGACCGTTGCCAGCAGATAACCGCTCAAGGCCCCCAATACCGCGCCGAACACCAGACGTTCTACTGATACAAGTAGCCCGACAACGACGCCAATCACCGCGAATATAATGGCCTTATCTGACATTTTCTACCTATCCATGGGTATTATTATTCTCAGCAGAATGCAATAAATGGCATTAGCTGTCCAGTTTCGCCCATCGGTCGGTGTCTTTGCATCAGGGTCTATAGGCTATTGATGAACCCAGGTTGATCCGCAGCGTGGATTTAGGGAACGAATAGTTCATCCTCAAAGCCAAACATTCTGACATCCTCGATTCTGAACGGATAAAGAATGCCATCCAGATGATCGCACTCGTGCTGTACCACCCGGGCGTGAAACCCCTCCGCCTCCCGTTGCAGAGTATTACCTTGCTCATCCACGCCATGATAACGGATACGAAGGTGCCGGGGCACCAGTCCACGCATGCCCGGTATACTCAAACACCCTTCCCAGCCCGGCTCCGTCGCGTCACCCAAAAGCTCAAGCTGTGGGTTGATCAACACCGTGGTGGGAACCGTCTCGGCATCGGGATAACGCGGATTGGCTTCCACACCGAAGATCACCACGCGCTGTAAGACACCTATCTGCGGAGCCGCAAGACCCGCGCCATTGGACGCTGCCATGGTGTCAAACATATCCTCTATGAGTGCCTGTAGATCAGGGGCGTGTATGTCCCGTACCGGCTCGGCTTGTCGTAATAACAGAGGGTTGCCCATTTTCAGGATTTTCCGTACCGCCATCGCTCTTCTCGCGTTACAATATGCCAAGAATTCTAATTCAGTATGCCCGCTATGAATATACACACCAGATTGATTGCCACCTTTTTCCTGTTTTTTACCGGCGTTCTGACGACGTCGCTGCATGCTGCACCCGTGCTGGAAGAGAGCGAAGAGAAACTGGATTGGTATGACATCGAAGTGATTGTATTTCGACACCATGACTACAAGGCCCTCAGTCGTGAGAAATGGGCGCGGGACCCAGGCTCGCCAATGATACGCAATGCGCGCGAATTGTTACCACCACTACCGGAAAATCTCACCGCCGCCCACAGCGAAAAACTTAAAGGTCCCATTTCCTATCTGCAACTACACCAAGAGCACAGCCGCTTGCAGGACAAATTTGACCTGTTACATCAGTCAAGCGGCTACGAACCCTTAATCCACCTCTCCTGGCGCCAGCCGGGCTTGGGGCCGGAGGAAGCCGAGGCGGTTCACGTTCATGGTGGTGTTAATTGGTCTGTGGCGGTGGAAGCTGACACCGCAGAAGGTGCGGAGGTTGTAGCGGGCAAAGCCACTGTAGTGAGCCAGAGTGCTGAATTGGATACTGCTAGCGCTTCCGTATCGGCGGATGAGCTGGAAGGCCCTCCAGCGCCATTCATCGATGGCACGATAAAACTTATCCGTAAACGTTTTTTACATATCGAGGCCGACTTTCTCTATCGCGCCCCATATATAGAAAACAAGGATAACCTGCTTGCCCATGAACAGTGGCCTCAAGCCTTTCGCTTGCAGGAATCACGACGTATGCGTAGTCGCGAGATACATTATTTGGATCATCCAATGTTTGGCGTCTTAATCCTGGCGACTCCCTACGAGGCTCCTGTAGAAGAAGTTATCGAAGTTGAAGAAGGTTCGACACCATTGCTGAGCAATGGCACGAAGAGACTGGGGGGCTCAATACCGCCGACGGAGAGCGATCCACTGAGCGGTACCATTAGGCGATAAAGGCTGAGGCTAAAGGAATTTGCTCACCTGTTCCAGGCTGCTGCGTACCTTTTGCATCCCTTCATTTAAGCACGTCTCGATCGCTTCCATAGTGATCGCTCCATCCACCTTTCCCGCCCCCCAGTTCGCCACAACGGCCAAGGCAGCGTAGCAGAGGTTCAACTCACGAGCCAGGGCCGCCTCTGGCATGCCGGTCATACCCACCAGATCACACCCATCACGTTCCAGTTTACGTATTTCAGCCGAGCTTTCCAGCCGTGGTCCCTGTGTAGCGGCGTAGGTTCCACCGTCGATGATCTCAACCTTGGCGGATTGCGCTGCCTGGATCAACACCGAGCGCAGCGCCTGGCAATAGGGTTCGGTGAAGTCGATATGCACCACGGACTCCAGACCATCTTCAAAATAGGTATTACTACGACCACAGGTGTAATCAATGATTTGATCTGGCACCACGAGCACGCCCGGTCCCATATCATCACGTATGCCCCCAACCGCATTAACCGCGATGATGTGCGTTACCCCCTGCTCTTTTAGTGCCCACAGGTTGGCGCGATAATTTATCTTATGCGGAGGAATTGTATGGCCTGAACCATGCCGCGGTAGAAATACCACATCGGTATCAGCAAACTTTCCGTGCACCAACGGACCGGAAGGTTCACCGTATGGCGTATGTACCACCTCACGCTGATCAAGCTGAAGGTTTTTTAATGACGTCAGTCCGGTGCCGCCTATGATTGCGATCTTTGTCATGCTGGCTAATCCTCAGGATTGTTCTGTTACGGCATAGATGCCTGGGGCATTGCGCAGATAGCCCTTATAATCCATGCCATAGCCAAATACATAATGGTCGTCAACATCGAGGCCAACAAAATCGGCACTAAGACCCGAGACTCTTCGATCATGATGTTTTTCAACCAATACGGCCGAATAGATCTCACTGGTCTCTTGCATGTGAAGATATTCGATAATGCCCTTCAGTGTATGCCCTTCGTCAAGGATGTCATCGATGATTAATATGACACGCCCCTTTAAGGACGCACTGGGTTTTGCCTTCCATTGCAGTTCCGCCCCGGCGGTTTCACCACGATAACGGGTGGCATGGATGTAATCAATTTCCAGAGCAAAATTGAGACGGGTTAATAGATGTCCCATGGGGATAATGGCGCCGGTTAGTACGCACAGTATTAAAGGATTTTTATCCGCCAGCTTCGCTGTGATTTCATCCGCCATCTTATCCAGCGCCGCTTCTACGGCATTTTTATCATGCAGGCAACGGGATGAAATCAGAATAGATTGTGCCTGATCAATACTTACAGACATAAGAGAGCCTTATTTTAAAATGAATTCAATAGGTAAAGGTGACGGTGTTGTCATCCATCGCTTCACTGATGATGTAGGCACTGCCTACAGTCTCAGTAATTTCAGGTATCAGTGTGTCGCCCCATAACTCTAGCGTTGGTGTACAGACCATCATCTTAACGCCGGCTTCAACCGCATCCTGAATAAAGCTATAGACGGTTTTGCTATTACCTTCTTGCAGATAGAGGTTTTCCGATACTCCGGTCTTGGCTAGTTCGCCAGCCCGGCCAGTGAGTACCATTTCGACTTCATAACCCATGGCCGCAGCCACGGTGGCTTGAAAAAAAGGCGCACCCAGTTCTGAAGGGTTTGCTGGATCTGTATTCACCATGACAATCAAGAGTTTGTCAGCCATCGCTACACCTTACTAAGCTGAGTGAAAAGATATGGATACATTAATACTTATTGTTCATGCGGCCACCGCGCTTACAGCGGATGACGAAGAGTAAGCTAAAGTATATAAGCTCGTCGAAGTCAGCACCAGAGCCCTACTCTTTTATCAAACGATAATAGTGTAATTGCGATTCCATGCGTTTTACTGCTTCCTCACCTTCCCTGATGCACTCCGCTGCGCGATGAAAGTCGAGCATATCGATATCTGGCAAACTGGGTCGTATCAATATATCAGGGGGATCACCGGCCATACGACTGCGGCTAATGCGTAACTGCATTATATTCAGGCTGCGGGATAATACTTCCAGGATGGAGGGAACATCATCGCGTTTTTCTAACAGAGACTTTCCGATATCACTGGGCCATATCTTATTTTTTAGCTTGGTGAGTTGGTTAACAAAGGCATTTTCAGAGGTGCTCTGTGTAGGTTGTGGATTAGCAGGTGTCTGCCAGTCAGATTCTCCATTCCACATTGGCGAGGCGTTTAGATCCACTGCAATAACGATGTCTGCGCCCATCGCCCGACATAAAGATACCGGAATTGGATTGACCAAGCCACCATCCACTAACCAGCCTTTATCGTGGGCTACCGGTGTAAAAAAACCAGGTATCGATGAAGATGCACGCGCAGCATCCATCACCGGGCCTTGACGTAACCATACCTCAATACCGCTATCCATGTTTGTGGCAACGGCACCAAAAGGCTTTTTTAACTCGGCAATGTCTTTGTTATAAAAGTTATCACGCAAAAACTGGAATAGTTTTTTTCCTGCGATAAAGCCACCATCAAGACTGATATCAAAATAGCTGATCACATCGTGCCATTTCAAATCTTCAACCCAGGCTTCAAGCTCGGAAAGTTTATCATCCGCATAGGCAGCACCCACTAAAGAACCAATTGAAGTACCCGCGATGATATCTGGCGAGATACCTCGTTGCTCCAGTGCGTTGAGCACGCCAATATGGGACCAGCCACGAGCAGCTCCACTACCCAGGGCGATACCTATTTGGGGCTTATGATTTCGAATTGGACTCATTGAGTTTAGTGCTTCCTGGCGGTTCAGAATACAGATGTAGCGTCGAGGTAGGGAATGCGACTTCTGCCCCATGTTTACTAATAATATTATGGATTGTTAGCAGTATGTCTTGTTTGATATCATGAAACGACTCCCAATTAGTCGTTTTAGTAAAGGCATAGATAAAGAAGTCCAGCGATGATGATGCGAACTGGTTGAAGTTCACCATCAAGGTTTGTCCAGTATCAATCTCAGGATGTTCACGCAGCATACTTTCTATATCGTGCAAGATAATCTTTACCTTATCGGCATCGTCATAACGTACACCGATGGTTTCATAGATGCGTCGATTACTCATGCGTGAAGGGTTTTCTACTGCGATCGATGTAAATGTTGCATTGGGTATGTATAAGGGACGTTTATCAAAGGTTCGTATGCGGGTTAGACGCCAACCGATGTTCTCTACGGTGCCCTCAATATTTCGGTCTGGAGAACGTATCCAGTCACCTACCTCAAAGGGACGATCCAGATATACCATCAGTCCACCGAAGAAATTGGCCAATAGATCCTTGGCGGCGAAGCCCACGGCGATACCACCGATACCACCAAAGGCCAGAACACCAGAGATACTGAAACCCAGGGTTTGTAATACGACAAGCGTTGAGGTTATAAAAATAGACGCACGTAGCAACTGGCTAACCGCATCCGCAGTGGTAACATCAACGGTTCGACCCTTTAGCTTTCCCTTTATCTCAAAATTTTCTCTGACATTATTGACCAGGCGCAAGAGAAACCACGCCAGCAGGCTAATGATGCCAATGTCACGAATAGGTATCACCGCCTCGAAGATTGTGGCGTTAGTACGTTTACCTATAATATAAAAGACAAAACTGATACCCAGTAACCATATCAGGAGATTAACCGGTCGACGGATGGCGTCAACCATTGCGTCATCCCAAACATGATCGGTTTTACTAAAACGCAAATAGAGACGATTCATCACGCGTTTTTGAACAAAGCTGATGACCATGGTGAGGAACACCACGACAAATATTTGGGTATACCAAATACCTTTTGCAGCGAAATCATCGAAGTTACTAAAAAAGTTCTCCAAGCATCTGCTCCCTTGCGACTCTAGTATTAAAAATTCAGATCCAGAGTCTGTTCTTCCTCAATAGAGGACAATAATCTACGTGCCTGTTGCCAGCGTGGATTGCGATGCAGCTGTGCCGGCGTTATCGCATGTCGACCATGCATACGTGCCAGTCGTGAGTGACTGACAGGATCACTCTCGACCTTAAGATTTTCTAATACCTCAATGGCGGCGGTTGGATTGTTGCATACCAGCACCATATCACAGCCTGCATCCATCGCGGCACGCGCACGCTCTGGATAGGTACCAGCCACACTGGCCCCTTCCATGCTAAGGTCATCACTAAAGATGACGCCCTGA
>Ga0224506_10001788_pt1 | contig 15143 bp, 10 predicted proteins | sample SF_Jan12_sed_USG_2_FD_169108 | JGI IMG/M metagenome (GOLD analysis project Ga0224506, IMG submission 169108) | Sediment microbial communities from San Francisco Bay, California, United States - SF_Jan12_sed_USGS_8_1 | ecosystem: Environmental > Aquatic > Marine > Sediment | place: USA... | reverse complement strand
GCCTGTATGCTATTCCGTTGTTGGTATTACTGCTCACAGCATGCAGCAAAGATGACAGCGATTTGTACGAGTTCATCGCAACAACCAAGGCTGCTAACGTGGGCAGCGTAAAACCCATCCCGCAATTCGAGCCCTATGAAAGTTTTTCATATTCTGCAGCTGATTTACGCGATCCCTTCGTCGCAAGTGCCGAACTGGAAGAAGACACTGAAACAAAAGCTGACTCACTGCATCCGGAAAGAGACCGGCCAAAGCAACCCCTGGAATCATTTCCGCTTGACACACTTGCCATGGTTGGAACACTCGAGCAGGGCGATAACCGCTGGGGATTGATAAAAGACCCTCAAAACGCAGTACACAGGGTTAAATTAGGTAACTACATGGGTAAAAACGAAGGCAGAATCGTTGAAATAACAGAGACTGACATACTTTTAATTGAGATTATCCCGGATGGCATCGGCGGTTATATTGAGCGTGATGCATCAATTGCCATTGGTAATGAGTAATGTGTGGAGCATGATATGAAAACAATAATAAATCGGAATATTAAAACCACATCCTTTTTTGGATTACGGAGTTTATCTTCACTCCTCGCATTCATGTTATGCCTGGGAATCTCACTGGGAAGCTCAACTGCCTCCGCACAGAATGTCATTGAATCAATCCAGTACTCAGCCATACCCGGTAACCGTCTACAAGTTGTTTTAAGCATGTCTCAGGAAGCAGTGAAGCCGCTTAGTTTCACCATAGATGATCCGGCACGTATAGCTTTTGATTTTGCCAACACAGGTAGCGCATTACCTAAAAAGCAACAGCCGATTGGCATCGGCATTGCGCAATCAGTCACCGCAATTAGTGCTAAAGATAGAACGCGCGTTATTCTGAATTTGATTGAAGTCGTTCCTTATCAGGTTACCACTGATGGGAAGAATGTCATCATAACTCTCGACAGTGATGCGTCAGGATCTACCTTTGCCGCAGCTCAAGGCGGTGCAGCAGCATTCAATACTGACACCGACGCGAGTGCACCAAGATTCTCTGACATACGACGTGGAATACGCAATATTGACTTCCGCCGAGGCGAGCTTGGAGAAGGCCGGGTCATTGTAACTCTCACAGAAACAAACATCCCGATGGATATCAGTGAAGAGTTCGGTAAAGTCGTGGTTAAATTCCTGGGCGCAAATTTACCTGATAACTTGCGCCAGTCCTTAGATGTGCTCGACTTTGCAACACCTGTTAAATCTGTCAGCAGCTTTAAGAAAGATGGCAATGTGCGGATAGAAATTGAACCCTCAAGCAGTGACTACGAACACGTTGCCTACCAGGCAAACAACATTTTCACCATTGAACTCAAGCCCATCACCAAAGAAGAACTCGAAGATCAAAACAAGGCCAAATTTGGCTATACAGGTGAACGTCTCTCTCTCAATTTTCAGGATATACCTGTTCGAGCCGTATTGCAGCTGATCGCTGACTTCACTGGACTAAACGTGGTTGTAAGCGATTCGGTTGATGGCAACCTGACGCTACGCCTGAAGAACGTGCCCTGGGACCAGGCATTGGCCATTATCCTGAAAGCAAAAGGACTTTCCAAGCGCGAATCCGGCAATGTCATGCTGGTTGCACCCAGTGAAGAAATTGCCGCACAGGAAAAAATTGATCTTGAAGCAGCCCAGGCAGTTACAGAACTGGCTCCACTACGCAGTGTTTTCTTTACCGTCAACTTCGCGAAAGTTAAAGAACTTGAAAAATTATTCACCGGTGGTGGAGGTGGCGAAGAGGGCGGCGGCGGCCTGCTTTCTTCACGTGGCAGCGTCATTATCGATGAGCGTACGAACACCCTCATCCTGAAGGATACCGAGGAAGTCATTAGTGAAGTACGCAGGGTCATTAACAAGCTTGATATTCCGATACGCCAGGTACTTATTAGCTCACGAATCGTCATCGCAACTGACGATTTCTCCAAAGAAATGGGGGTTCGATTTGGAGATTCTCGATGGAAACAAACAGACGCCGACAGCTTTCAGACAACTAGCGGATCTTTGAATGCCACCCAGTCAATACAGGAAAGCATTACAGACCCAACCTCCGCTACTGTTGAAATTGATACCATCTCTAATCGCATGGCAGTCAATATGCCCGCTGTTGCCACTGCAGGCTCATTTGCGTTTTCAGTGCTGAACGGTGGCAATCTCCTCGAGCTTGAAATCTCGGCACTGCAAACTGAAAACAAGGGCGAAGTCATTTCAAGTCCCCGTGTGGTCACTGCTGACAGGCATGAAGCCTTCATTGAACAGGGTGTAGAAATTCCCTTCTTGACAGCATCCTCCTCTGGCTCCACAACCGTAGAGTTTAAAAAAGCTGTACTGGCTATCAAGGTCACCCCACAAATTACACCTGATGACCGGATTATCATGGACTTACAGGTTAACAAGGACTCGGTTGGCGAAGTTTTTTCGGGCATTCCAAGCATTGATACCCGCGAAGTCCAGACCCAGGTCCTGGTTAATAACGGCGATACCATCGTATTGGGCGGTATTTATGAACAGGTCACTCGAGACGAAGTAGATAAGATTCCCGTACTCGGTGACATCCCATTGCTGGGCTTTTTATTCAGACACACTCTTGATACTGATGACAAGGCCGAACTGCTCATATTTGTGACACCCAAGATACTGAAAGACTCGCTATCTCTGTAGCCGGCCCACTCTGGCTACCCTCAACAGTACAATGCTGCGTGCTTATTAGCACGCAGCATTTGCGTGAAACAGCATGAATCGTTAGGCTCTTGCAGCTATGGCATCACACTCTAATATTTTTCTTATCGGCCCCATGGGGGCCGGTAAAACCACCATCGGCAGGCAACTGGCGCGCCAACTTAAAATGGATTTCTTCGACAGTGACCGCGCCATTGAAGAACATACCGGCGCCAGTATCCCTCTTATTTTTGAACTTGAGGGAGAAGCTGGTTTTCGTAAACGTGAAGCCGCCATCATTGATGACTTAACCAGCAGAAAAAATATTGTCCTGGCCACAGGGGGCGGCGCCGTCCTCAGCAAAGCAAACCGTGATCACCTGAGGAACAGGGGCACCGTGTACTACTTAAGCTGCAACCTTAAATCTTTGCTCGAGCGCACCTACAAAGACAAGAACCGCCCCCTTCTCCATGGCGAAGAAAATCCAAAACAAATTCTCACGCGACTCACTAAAGAACGTGATCCACTGTACCGTGAAACAGCGAACCACATCATAGATACCAGCAACAACTCGATACGCGGAGTAATACAGGCTATCATTGACACTCTCAAATAGATTGAACCGCCATGCCTGAACAACCAGCCACACAACCTGAACAGCAAAATAGGGAACAGACTCAAAAACAACTGATCGTTGACCTGGGCGAGAGAAGCTACCCGATTTTTATTGGCGATAAGCTGCTTGATCAAAAAGACATCTTACTGCCGTACATTGCCGGCAATAACGTACTCATCGTCAGCAATGAAACAGTCGCGCCTCTCTACCTGGACAAGGTCAGAAACCAGCTTTCAGGTAAACATCTTGAAAGCGTTGTTCTTCCGGACGGCGAAGAATATAAAAATATTGAAACACTTAACACTATTTACGATGCCCTTTTAAGTCATCACATGGACCGTAATACCACCATCATCGCACTCGGCGGTGGCGTGGTTGGCGATATGGCCGGATTTGCAGCGGCCACCTACCAGCGCGGCGTGCACCTGATCCAAATCCCGACAACCCTGCTCTCGCAAGTTGACTCTTCTGTCGGCGGTAAAACAGGCGTCAACCACCGCCTGGGGAAAAATATGATCGGTGCTTTTTATCAACCCCGGGCAGTGATTATAGATACCGGCACACTTGAAACTTTACCCGACCGAGAGCTGAGCTCCGGTTTGGCCGAAGTCATCAAGTATGGGCTAATCAAGGATCGTGATTTTTTAAACTGGATAAAAACCAATATAAATCAATTACTTAACAAGGAACGAAGCGCACTGGCCTACGCCATTGAAATTTCGTGTAAAACTAAAGCGGAAGTCGTCGCTACCGATGAAAAAGAAAGCGGTCAGCGCGCCCTGCTCAACCTGGGACATACCTTTGGCCATGCCATTGAAACAGGTATGGGTTACGGTAAATGGCTGCATGGCGAGGCTGTGGCAACGGGGATGTGCATGGCAGCCAGAATGTCGGCATTACTGGGCTGGATAAGCCCCGCAGAGGTTGATGACACAATATCAATCCTGAAACAGGCCGGTCTACCGACAGAGGCACCTGCGACCCTCTCAACAGAAAGATTTCTGGAATTAATGTCTGTCGATAAAAAAGTACTCAATGGCGTACTCCGCCTGGTCCTGCTTAAGGAAATCGGCCAGGCTGTGATCACTGATGACTATACACAGGATCAGCTGCTGGAGACGATCCAGAACAGTTACCCTGAATAACCCCCTTTCAGCCATGATGAACTCCTACTCCGGTATCCTTAATCCCTATGCCTGTGATGATCAAAAATCTTCAGGGCGTTTATTTGATGAAGAAACGCCGATATATAGAAACAATTACCAACGGGACAGAGATCGAATCATACATTCGGCCGCGTTTCGAAGACTTGAATACAAAACCCAGGTATTCGTCAATCATGAAGGCGACCTGTTCAGGACACGCTTAACACACTCCCTGGAAGTTGCTCAAATTGCTCGTAGCATCGCCCGCGAACTGGGCTTACACGAGGACCTGGCTGAAGCCATCGCCCTCTCACACGACCTCGGTCACACACCTTTTGGGCACGCCGGACAAACGGCGCTCAATGCCTGCATGAAAAATCACGGCGGCTTTGAACATAACCTGCAATCACTGCGCGTGGTCGACAAACTCGAAGAAAAATACGCTGATTTCTCGGGATTAAACCTTATGTTTGAAACCCGTGAAGGCATCTTGAAGCATTGCTCGATAGCTAACGCAAAAAAACTGGGGGACGTCGGCCAAAGATTTATAAATAAAACCCAACCCAGCCTTGAGGCACAGTTAACCGACCTGTCGGATGAAACCGCTTATTCCAATCATGATGTGGATGACGGGCTGCGCTATGGTCTGATCACCCTGGAAGAACTGATGAAGATTGAACTCTTCAGGAAGCAGCACGACAAAACCATAAAGCTTTACCCCAACCTCAGCGAGCGCCGCTTAATTCACGAAATTATCAGGCGCATGATCAACGTAATGGTCGTGGATTTAATCGATACCTCCAGAGAAAATATCAAACACGCCAATCCCGCTAGCGTTGAAGATGTCAGACAGCATAAAACAACTTTAATGTCATTTAGCAAAAGCATGGGCGAACAAAACCTTGAGCTCAAACAATTCCTGCGTAACAGGCTGTATCAACACTACCGTGTTCTCAGGATGAGCAAAAAAGCCACGGCTGTCATTACCGCTTTATTTGATGCCTTCATGAATGACTTAAAAATTCTGCCAACCGAAGCACTGGATCATTGCAACGACCTTAAAGATAGAAATGGTGAGATCGGCCTGGCCAGGGGCATCTCAGATTACATAGCGGGCATGACCGACCGTTATGCCATTGTTGAATATGAACGCATATTCAACCCGGCGCAGCTGTCATTTACCAACTTAATTCCCTGAATTTAAGCCAGATATAAAACGTCATTATGGCTGGTCGTATCCCACAAACTTTTATTGATGACCTGATATCACGCACTGATATCGTAGAAATTGTGGGCTCACGAGTCCCCCTGAAAAAAAAAGGCAAGGAATACTCGGCCTGCTGCCCGTTTCACAACGAAAAAACACCGTCATTCACCGTTAGCGAAAACAAACAGTTTTATCATTGCTTTGGCTGTGGCGCCCACGGCACAGCTCTCGGTTTTCTAATGGAATATGAAAATCTTGATTTTGTTGATGCGGTCGAGGCACTGGCTGCAGAATACAACCTGGATGTACCGCGTGAACACAGCGGACACACTCATCAAAAATCAGCCGGTGATGATAAAAGGCCTCTTTACGATGCCCTGGATAAAGTCACGCTATTGTTTCAACAACAATTAAAGTCTTCAGATAAAGCCATTCAATATCTGAAACAACGCGGCGTTAGTGGTGACGTCGCAAAAAATTACAAGCTGGGGTACGCCCCTGATAGCTGGGATTTCCTCACTGGCGAATTCATAAACAATCATGATTTAACCAATCACCTGTGCACACTTGGCCTGTTGATTAAAAAAGACAATGGCCAGCACTATGACCGCTTTCGCGACCGAATTATCTTCCCGATTACAGATCGTCGTGGCCGTGTCATCGGATTCGGCGGCAGAGTTATAGACCAGGGAGAACCAAAATATCTCAACTCTCCAGAGAGCCCTGTTTTCCACAAGGGCATGGAATTATACGGCGTCTTCGAAGCCAAACAGGCAACGAGAAATCTTGAACGCATTCTTATTGTAGAAGGCTATATGGATGTAGTCGCACTGGCACAAAATGGTATTGTCTACGCTGTTGCATCCCTGGGTACTGCAACCACAAAAGAACAGATCCAGAAAACATTCCGCGCTACACAGGAAATAATTTTCTGCTATGACGGTGACGCCGCTGGCACCAAGGCAGCGTGGCGAGCACTGGAAAACACTTTGCCCATTATTCGTGACGGCCAGGTAGCAAAGTTTTTATTTCTCCCGGAAAATGAAGATCCAGATTCGATGGTGCGTAAAGAGGGCAAAGAAAAGTTCGAACAACGCCTTCAAACTGCTACACCTCTATCTGACTTCCTGTTCGACACACTCGGCAAGAAGACAGACATAACATCTGATGACGGCAAGGCAAAGTTATTTGAACTGTCAAAGCCACTGCTGGCCTCTATGAGCGACAGTTTGTTTAAAGACCTATTAACCGACAAACTATCTGGCTTGATCGGAATATCAGCTGAAAGACTCAGCAAACGCCTGCCTCTTAATACGACTAACAGCATAAATAGCCACCCTGAAAAAAAACCTGCACCGTCATTGGGCAACCAACAAGTTGGTAAAAAAGTACAGCAGAGCACTATACGAAAAGCTATCGCGCTTTTGCTGCAAAATCCTTCTCTAGCCAGGGATCAATCGGTACCCGACGACTTCTCCAGAACCGAGTTACAGGGCTATTCTTTGCTCTACCAGATAGGTAACCAGATAACCCAAAACCCGGAAATAACCACAGCCGCATTACTGGAACGATTCCGTGACAGTGAACAGGAAAACATTGTCAACAAGCTCGTTAATCTGGAAATACCTGGCGCTGATGATGCCGAGCAACGAGGCAGGCTTTACACTGATTATATTAATGATCTGCAATCCCGCTTACGCGAAGCCCCCCTTGCAGCACGGCAGGCAGAACTGGAAAATAAATCCAGAACTGGAAAATTAACCCCGGAAGAAAAGGCGGAATACAACCAGCTGATCAGCTCTTCACACCAACCCTTAAATAACAAAAGTTGACAACAAGAAGGGAAACTGGATAATTGCCGCATCGATTGATGCGCCAATTTGTCTCAGATTGCGGGCGCTTAACAAATACAGCTAAAGCGAGCCTCCGGTACCAGTTACCGAGAACCCGCACAAGCTACTTGGAGCGGGTTTTTTATTGCCCACAAACTAATTAGGTAACAGGTAACAGTTATGAAAAAACATTTATTTACTTCTGAATCAGTTTCTGAAGGGCATCCCGACAAAGTCGCAGACCAGATATCCGATGCCGTCCTTGATGCCATTTTCGAGCAGGACACCAAAGCACGTGTCGCCTGTGAAACCATGGTTAATACCGGCATGGTCATTCTCTCGGGTGAAATTACCACGGAAGCCTGGGTAGATATGCAGGCCATTGTCAGGCAGACAGTCAAGGAAATCGGCTACAACCATTCAGATATGGGTTTTGACTGGGAATCCTGCGCGGTTATCACCTCAATTGATAAACAGTCTGCCGATATTGCTATGGGTGTGGACGAGTCAGCTGATCATGAGCAGGGCGCTGGCGACCAGGGCCTGATGTTCGGTTATGCGAGCAATGAAACCAATGTGTTAATGCCCGCTCCCATCACCTATGCCCATATACTGGTCAAACGCCAGGCCGAAGTGCGTAAAAATGGTACCCTGCCCTGGCTTCGCCCCGATGCCAAAAGCCAGGTCACATTCAGGTACGAGGATGACAAACCCGTTGGTATTGATGCTGTCGTGCTTTCTACCCAGCATAATCCAGAAATCAAGCTGAAGGACCTGCGCGAAGCGGTGATGGATGAAATTATTAAGCCTGTACTGCCTGAGGGTTGGCTGGATAAGAACACCAAATACTTCATTAACCCCACCGGTAACTTCGTCATTGGCGGGCCTGTAGGGGACTGTGGCCTCACTGGCCGCAAGATCATTGTCGACACCTACGGCGGCATGGCCAGACATGGCGGCGGTGCCTTCTCCGGTAAGGATCCATCAAAAGTCGACCGTTCTGCGGCCTATGCGGGCCGCTATGTGGCAAAAAACATAGTTGCTGCAGGGCTGGCTGACAAATGCGAAATCCAGGTCTCCTACGCCATTGGTGTGGCCGAACCCACCTCAATCTCGGTCGAGACCTTTGGTACCGGCAAAATCGACGAAAACCGCATCGTTGAGCTGGTACGCGAGCATTTCAACCTCAAACCCGGAGGTTTAATTGCCATGCTTGATTTACTGCGCCCCATCTACCGAAATACCGCTGCATACGGCCATTTTGGTCGCGAGGAGCCCAATTTTACCTGGGAAAAAACCGATAAAGCGGCTGCATTAAAGGACGCTGCCGGGTTATAATATCGCACCAATTTTCTGAGGAGCGCTGCAGTGGTTTTTCAATCACGAGGCTCAGAACTGGACAACGGCGCTCATTCCTTTTAATTATTTATAGGAGATGAGCCATGAGCGCCGTCATAAAAAACAATTTCACTGACTACAAAGTCGCCGATATTTCACTGGCCGAATGGGGCCACAAAGAAATCCGTATTGCTGAAACCGAAATGCCGGGACTGATGGCATTGCGGGAAGAATTCGGCAAAGAACAGCCTTTAAAAGGCGCCCGCATCATGGGTAGCCTGCACATGACTATCCAGACCGCTGTGCTAATCGAAACACTTATTGCCCTGGGCGCAGAAGTCCGCTGGGTATCGTGCAATATTTTCTCTACCCAGGACCATGCAGCGGCTGCCATTGCGGAACAGGGCATTCCCGTCTATGCCTGGAAAGGTGAAACCATTGAAGAATACTGGTGGTGTACTGAGCAGGCATTGACCTGGCCTGACGGACAGTTACCTAACATGATTCTGGATGACGGCGGTGATGCCACGCTACTGGTACACAAAGGCGCTGAATTCGAAAAAGCCGGGGCCGTGCCTGAAGCCAAAGACGGTGATAATGAAGAATACAGAGCCATTCTTGATGTTCTGCGTCGCACGATAAAACCGGGCTCCAGTATGTGGCAGGACACTGTAAACAGCATTAAAGGCGTGACTGAAGAAACCACTACGGGCGTTCATCGCCTGTATGAAATGCAGGCTAAAGGCGAACTTATGTTCCCTGCGATGAATGTGAATGATTCGGCCACAAAATCAAAATTTGATAACCTGTACGGCTGTCGTGAATCTTTAATCGACAGTATCAAGCGTGCTACAGACGTCATGATCGCCGGCAAAATATGTGTTGTATTAGGCTACGGCGATGTTGGTAAAGGTTGTGCACAGGCATTCCGCGGCATGGGCGCAACGGTATGGGTAACGGAAATTGATCCAATCTGTGCCTTACAGGCCGCAATGGAAGGTTACCGCGTAGTTGACATGAACGAGGCCTGCAAACAGGGCGATATCTTCGTCACCACAACCGGCAACATGAACGTCATCAACCATGACCACATGACTCAAATGAAGAACGAGGCCATTGTCTGCAATATCGGTCACTTCGATTCTGAAATTGATATTGCCTCACTGGAAAAATACCAGTGGGAAGAAATCAAACCACAGGTGGATCACGTCATTTTTCCCGATGGCAAACGCATTATTGTTTTGGCCAAGGGTCGACTGGTGAACCTGGGTTGTGCAACCGGGCATCCAAGCTTTGTTATGTCAGCGTCTTTCACCAACCAGGTGATGGCACAAATGGAATTCTACAAAAATGCTGACAGCTATAAGAATGAAGTTTATATTTTGCCGAAAATTCTGGACGAAAAAGTCGCACGCCTGCACCTTAACAAGGTAGGCGCTTTCCTCAGCACCTTGTCACAACAGCAAGCTGATTACATAAGCGTCCCGGTTGAAGGCCCGTTCAAACCTGATCATTACCGTTACTAGAAGCCAAAATAAAAGCAACGTGTGTTCTGCTGAACTGAGACAGGGACAGGCATAAGCCTTCTCTGTCTCTTTCAACAGTCACTATACCTTTTGAACACAGGCGCAATTCTTAAAGACAAGAATATATCCACATGGAAACAACACAGATAACCCCGACCTTCAGTTGCGAGTTTTTTCCGCCCAGGACTGATGCAGGGATGGACAAGCTTCTCGAAGCACAGAAAAATTTACAGGCTGCAATCAAACCCGAGTTCTTTTCTGTTACCTTTGGTGCCGGCGGCTCAACGCGCGACCGCACACTCGAAACCGTAAAGCAATTAACCTCCAATAACGCTGCCGTTGTTGCCCCTCATATTTCATGCATGGGCTCCACAAAAGAACAACTCGGCCAGTTACTCGAAACTTATATCGAGATGGACATCAAAAGACTGGTTACACTGAGAGGTGACATACCCGAAAACGGCAGTGCAAAGAACATGGCAGGCAATGACTTTTCTCACGCCAATGAACTTGTAGCGTTCATTCGTGAAAAAACTAACGATCATTTTCATATTGAAGTTGCCGCCTATCCAGAATATCACCCTGAATCAGCTTCACCAGAAGAGGATTTCAAATATTTTTTAAATAAGGCGCGCGCAGGCGCCAACTCAGCCATTACACAATACTTCTACAATGCTGATGCTTACTTTAGTTTTGTGGACAAATGCCAGGCTGCCAATCTAAACATACCTGTGGTCCCCGGAATAATGCCAATAACAAACTACGCTAGCCTTACGCGTTTTTCAGACAACTGCGGCGCAGAAATTCCAAGGTGGATAAGAAAGCAGCTGGCCGCTTACGAAAATGACACCGAAAGCCTGCAGGCCTTCGGTACAGAAGTCGTAGCCAACCTGTGCGCGACATTACTCGGTGCAGGCGCACCAGGGCTGCATTTCTACACACTCAACCAGGCCGAAGCCACGTTAAGAATCTGGGACCAGCTTGACCTCTAACCAAATGAACTAAATAACAGTTAATACACTATCCTGAAGGGTCTGAAATTGACTGTACCACGCCTGTACCACCCAAATTCGTCTCTGGCACCCGGCCAGATAGCCCAACTGGACGCAAAAACCTCTCACCATGTTATTCGCGTATTGCGCCTCAGGAAAAATTCAGAGGTCATTCTTTTCAATGGCGATGGCAACGAATATCTATCAGAACTCGTCGATGAAAACACAAAACACTGCTCCGTAAGAATTAACAGCATACAGACAAGACAAACCGAATCACCAATTAATATTATATTGATGCAAGGTATTTCACGGGGTGATCGCATGGACACGAGCATACAAAAAGCAACCGAGCTTGGTGTTAATGTCATTATTCCGGTTATCTGTGAACGCACTCAAGTAAGACTAAATCACAAGCAAACACAAAAGAAATGCGATCACTGGCAACAAGTAATAATAAGCGCCTGCGAACAATCAGGTCGATGCGTTATTCCAGAACTAACCCCTGTCATTACTTATGATGAAGCCTTAAACATGACGAGTGACTGTTTCAAGATCATCCTGAATCCTGAGTCGAAGGCTGGCATAAAAAGTCTTGAACAACCCGTTGGCAATATATGCTTGATGGTGGGCCCCGAGGGCGGCCTCTCTCAAAATGAAATTGATCAGGCAATTGAAAATAATTTCAAACAAATACAATTCGGGCCAAGAATTCTTCGCACGGAAACAGCAGGGCCGGCATGTATAGCGGCGATACAGACTTTATGGGGTGATTTGTGCTGAGCGTTGCTCATACTCCGTCATCCTCGCTTATGCAGGAATCCAGCTAAGCCGTCATTCCCGAAAAAGCGGGAATCCAGTTTTTTTCTTTATTCTCTTTAATCTGATACATTTGTTTCGCCTTGATGGCGAGTTACTCTTTTGTCCACAGCAACAAAAGAGTAACCAGAAAAATGCCACCCCAAATCCCTCACCCCTAAAAAACAGGGGTACCTTCGTCATTCACGATCTGTTCGGCCGCTGCGGAACTCGCCTGTAAACAGCACAGGCTCAAACAGTCCTCGCGGAAAACTCCTCTCAGATCGCTCCCTCCTCAGTGAGCTCAAAAGGGGGATTAAAAACCAATCAAACCAGGTACATCAGTTGAGTTGCTGCACAATCATTTGTTTACGCGCCCGGAGATGCGCGCAAATAACCCCTTTGAGCGAGCCATTGGGTGGTGCCGTGAATGGGGAGTTGTCCGCGAGGACTGTTTGAGCGAGCGTTGTTTGCGAGTGAGTTCCGCAGCGGCCCCATTCACGGCACCACACGATGGGTATCCCCGTGTTTTCTACGGGGACGAGTGATCGGGGCGTGTTTCTTTGGTTACTCTTCTTTGCACGAGCAAAGAAAGTAACTCGCCATCAAGGCGAAACAAATGGCTAAAATTAGAAAGAAAATAAAAAGAATAGATAAGAATTAAATCTAGACTACCATTCAAAAAACCAAAATCCTCACAATGACAACTTCAATATCAAGGCCGAAGCTTTTTAGTCCCTTCCGCCTGAGAAACCATTGATTCAATCGCCTCTAGATCAAGTATACTGACCGCTGCGCCATTAATTCGGGTCTTCACCGCTGCCATTGGATTAATTTCAGACTCCATTGCATGCTCATCCACCTTGATCTGTTCTTCAGAGAAAAGCGTTTCATGCGGTACGCCCGAGATTATCACGCCGAGATAGGGGTAGTCTGTTTCCTTCGTTATCGAATACAGCATGGCCACCTGGGTATTGAGGTTTATTCTCTTTACTTCCTCGCCACCAGCAGCCTCAAACGAAACCAATGGTACGTTAACACCTCGCCACAACATCTTCCCCATGTACCAGTCCGGCATATTTGCAATATCCATAGCATCTCTTGCAGATATGATTTCTGCAATGGCCGCAGCGGGGACAATTACATTTTCACTACGTAAGGTCAGAATCATACATTTTATTGACTGTGCAGTTGCCATTTCTAACTAGCCTGCTCAAGCAATGCATTGATATTCTTCATTAGTTCTTCTTCCTGATACGGTTTTCCCAGGTACTGCTCAACACCAATTTCCATGGCCCTTTCCTTGTGCTTGGCACCCGTTCTTGATGTGATCATGATGATTGGAACATTCTTAAGCCGTTCCTCATTGCGCATATAGGTCGCCAGCTCAAATCCATCCATACGTGGCATTTCAATATCAAGCAACATAAGATCGGGAATAGCTTCCTGCAACTGGTTGGTAGCATCCACACCATCTGTAGCCGACATAACTTTCATTCCATTACGCTCTAGAATTCTTGCAGTTACTTTACGAATGGTGATTGAGTCATCAACAACCATAATAGTTGTTTCTTTTTCTTCCTGAGGTATTTCTGTTTCATCGGAAATAATTTCCTTGAACAGACTCTCGCCAACAACCAGTGCAGACATTTCAAGAATAAGCACAACCCGACCATCTGCCAGAATCGTAGCACCTGCTATGCCACGTACTGTGCCGATCTGAAAACCCACAGGCTTAACAACAATTTCTCGACGTCCATGAAGGTCTTCCACGTGCAAGGCAAAATGCTGGTCACCCACCTTCACAAGCAGCACCGGGAACAGCTGGCCCTGATCTGCATAGTTAATTTGCGTTCCTGTCAGCAAATTTCCCAGGTGTTTAAGTTCGTACTCAACACCATTAAATTCATAAAGCAGATCGCCGCTGTCATAAAATCCCTGCAACTCTGTTCCCGTGATCCGGACGACGCCTTCAATACTTGCCAATGGCACAGCATAAATATCTTCACCAGCACTAACCAACAGAGCCTGGTTAATAGCAAGCGTAAGGGGCAGCCTCACCCTGAACGTCGTACCCTTTCCCCTCTCGGTATCAATTTCAAGCACGCCACCCAACTGCTTGATCTCACTGTCAACAACGTCCATGCCCACACCGCGTCCGGCTACCTGCGTTACTTCTGACGCCGTACTAAATCCGCTCTTTAAAATAAATTGCAAGACGTCATGGTCAGTTAATTTGCTATCCTTTTCAAGCAAGCCCTGGCTAATCGCTTTCTTTCTTATTGCATCAGCATTAATGCCGCCACCATCATCAGAAACACGCAGCACCACATCCGGACCCTGACGACCAATTAGAATGGTTATTTTACCAGCCTCACTCTTGCCAGCTTTAACACGTTCTTCTGGCGACTCAATACCATGCGCCACCGCATTACGTAACATGTGCTCTAACGGCGCCACAACTCTATCGAGAACCGTACGATCAACCTCATTATCTTCACCAATTATTTCAACTTCAACTTCTTTATTCAGCTCCCTTGCTGTTTGTCTTATTATTCTTCTTAAACGGGTAGACATGCCGCCGAAACGCACCATGCGCGTCCGCATCAACCCTTCCTGCAGATCAGTACTAATTCTGGATTCCTGCATCAACAAAGTTTCTGAATCGCCCACAATATCTGCAAGAAAATCTTTAATACTTTCTACGTCGCTTGCAGTCTCTGCCAAACTTCGTGTTAGTTGTTGCAGCGTCGAATACCGATCCATCTCTAACGGATCGAAATTCTCATCATAGTCATCAGACTCTTTTTCATAACTTGAACGAATCTGAATTTCAGTTTCAATTTCAAGCTTTCTTAACTGTTCCTTTAATCGAATAACCGTCTGATTTAGCTCTTTAAGGTTAAAACCAATATCGGTCATCTGCTTACCCATACGAGCATGATGAATATTTACTTCGCCCGCATAATTAACCAGGTTATTCAATAAAT
>Ga0224506_10001787_pt1 | contig 15143 bp, 19 predicted proteins | sample SF_Jan12_sed_USG_2_FD_169108 | JGI IMG/M metagenome (GOLD analysis project Ga0224506, IMG submission 169108) | Sediment microbial communities from San Francisco Bay, California, United States - SF_Jan12_sed_USGS_8_1 | ecosystem: Environmental > Aquatic > Marine > Sediment | place: USA... | reverse complement strand
AATACCATAAGATCTTTAAGATAATCGATATTTGCCATAGTTATTGAATTCTGTTAGTATACCTAAAGTTAAAATTAGAATTTTTGTACTGTTTTAACAATATAATTCACAAAATCATAATTTTTCAAATCATACTTAATAGTTTTTCAACTTTATTTTTTGATAATGGAAAAGAAAAAATGATCATATGAACATTTGTGAAGCAAATGCTAATTTTGTAATACTAAAAATTAAAATATGATTGAACTTGGAAAAACATTACTTAGTGATGATCTCAGAGAGAAGATGTTTGTATGTGATCTGGAAAAATGCAAAGGGGCATGTTGTGTTGAAGGTGATTTGGGAGCACCATTAAATAAAGAAGAATTAGCAATTTTGGATGAAATATATGATCGTGTGAAGCCGTATTTATCTGATGAAGGAATAGCGGAGATTGATAAACAAGGGAAATACATTTTAGATGAAGACGAAGAATTTTCTACGCCTACTATTGATGGAAAGGAATGTGCGTATGCTATTTATGATGAAAAAGGGATATTAAAATGCGGGATAGAACAATCTTATTTAGAAGGAAAAATTGAGTATAAAAAACCTATATCATGTCACTTGTACCCTATACGTGTGACTAAATACGAAGATTTTGAAGCATTAAACTATGATAAGTGGGGCATCTGTGATCCAGCATGTGAATTAGGAGATAAAATGGGAGTTCCAGTTTATAAATTTTTGAAAGAACCATTAATAAGGATGTATGGGGATGATTGGTACACTGAATTGGAAAAAATTATAACAGAGTTAAAGTGATTTTAAACAGAAGTGAAAGAGTACTTGAGAAAACTTATTATTGCAAACTTTATGAAGATATAATAACAGGACGATAATCAAATTAATAAATAATTACTAGGTCACTAGGTTAAAGTAAGAAAACCCAAATAGGGAAGGTGTAGTAGACAAAACACTCTACAGGATAGTTTAAAATAAAAAACACTAACAATTCCCAATAAAGAAAATTGTTAGTGAAAAAAATATTATCTTTTATACAACTTATAATTTTGAAAAGTCAAAACTTTCCAAAAATGCAGTAGTGAATTTTCCAGACTTAAATTGTTCATCTTCCATAAGTTTAATATGGAATGGAATAGTAGTTTTTATTCCTTCAATTACAAATTCCTGTAATGCTCTTTTCATCCTTACAATAACCTCTTCTCTGGTTTGAGCACTTACAATAAGTTTTGCAATCATTGAATCATAATTAGGCGGAATGGTATAACCTGCATAAACATGACTATCTACTCGAACACCATGTCCACCTGGAATATGTAAATTAGTAATTTTTCCAGGGCAAGGTCGAAATCCATTTGCTGGATCTTCGGCATTAATACGACATTCCATAGCGAATAAATTAGGATAGTAGTTTATGCCAGTAACAGGTATGCCATAAGCAACTTTTATTTGCTCTTTGATTAAGTCGTAATCTGTTACTTCTTCTGTGATAGGGTGTTCTACCTGAATACGGGTATTCATTTCCATAAAATAGAAATCACCATGTTTATCGACTAAAAACTCAACGGTTCCAGCACCTTCGTAACCAATAGCTTCAGCACCTGCGATTGCTGCTTTCCCCATTTTTTCACGCAATTTGTCATTAACTATTGGAGATGGTGTTTCTTCAACAAGTTTTTGATGCCTTCTTTGTATAGAGCAATCTCTTTCAGATAGGTGACATGCTTTACCCCTGCTATCACCTACTATTTGAATTTCGATGTGTCTGGGCTCTTCAATATATTTCTCCAAGTACATGCCATCATTACCAAAGGCAGCTTTTGATTCTGTTCTAGCATCATTCCATGCCTTTTCGAATTCCTCTTCTTTATTTATTATTCGCATCCCACGACCACCACCACCAGCAGTAGCTTTAATGATAACAGGGTATTTTATTTTTTTAGCTATTTTTTTACCTTCTTCTAATGACTTTAATAATCCTTTAGAACCAGGGATTGTAGGAACACCTGCTTTTTCCATTGTAGCTTTTGCTGATGCTTTATCTCCCATTCGGTTAATCATGTCAGCACTTGCTCCAATAAATTTGATACCGTATTCTTCACAAACTGAAGAGAATTCCGCATTTTCAGAAACAAAACCATATCCTGGATGGATGGCATCAGCATTGGTGATTTCAGCTGCTGATACAATATTAGGAATATTTAAGTACGATTCGCTACTAGGAGCCTTACCTATACACACCGCTTCATCAGCAAATTTCACATGTAAACTTTCTTTATCTACAGTTGAATAAACAGCAACGGTTTTAATTCCCATTTCCCGACATGTCCGGATCACTCTGAGGGCAATTTCACCCCTATTAGCAATTAATATTTTTTTAAACACAATAATTAAATTTAGAATGTAACGAGTTATTCACTATTAATTCTCTTATTTAAGGTTAAGAAGGGTCAACAAGGAATAATACTTGGTCATACTCTACTGGAGAAGCATTTTCAACCATTACTTTTACAATCTTACCAGAAACTTCTGATTCAATTTCATTGAAAAGTTTCATCGCTTCAATGATGCAAACTGTTTGACCAACTTCAATCGTATCTCCTACAGAAGCAAATACTGGAGATTCTGGATTAGACGATCTGTAAAATGTGCCAATCATTGGAGATTTAACTTCAATATAGTTGCTACTTGCTGTAGCATTGCTAGTACTTCCTTCTGCAGGGGAGGCTGAATTGGTAGCAGCAGCAACTGGTATTGGAGCAGCAGCAGGTGCTGCCTGAACAACAGTAGGAGTGCTTTCCATTACATGTTTGGTAATTTCTGCGTCTCTTTTTACAGAAATTTTCAGCTCTTCTGTTTCAATATTTACTTCGTTTAGACCAGTCTGCGAAATAAATTCAATTAAGTCTCTAATTTCTTTCGTTTTCATAATAATAGTCGTGTGATTTTGATTTAGGGGAGCAATTATTACTTTACACGCTCCGCATATGTCCCAGTACGGGTGTCTACTTTAATTTTTTCGTCTTGATTTATAAATAATGGTACTTGAATTTCCGCTCCAGTATCAACAGTAGCTGCTTTTGTAGCGTTAGTAGCTGTATCTCCTTTAATCCCTGGCTCTGTATATGTAATCGTCATTTCTACAAAAGGAGGTAATTCACAACTCAATGCTTTTTCAGTTTCAGCATGAAAAAGAATTTCAACCTCTTGTCCATCTTTTAAAAAACGAGAAGCTTCAATAATATCTTCTTGAAGAAATACTTGTTCAAAAGTAGAGCTATCCATAAAATGAAAACCCATGTCATCTTTATATAAAAATTGATGGGCTCTTCTTTCAATACGTGCTGTTGTTATTTTTACCCCAGCAGTAAAGGTGTTGTCAATTACTTTTCCAGTTGTTAAGCTTTTAAGTTTAGTTCTTACAAATGCAGGTCCTTTTCCTGGTTTTACATGTTGAAATTCAACAATAGTAAAAAGATCATGGTTAAACTCTAGGCAAAGACCATTTTTGAAATCAGCAGTAGTAGCCATTTATTTTAGTTTGGTAATAATTACAAATGTAAAAAATTAATTGGCATCATAAGCCCATTTAATGTAAATAGAACCCCAAGTAAATCCCCCACCAAAAGCTGCAAGTACCAAGTTATCTCCTTTTTTAAATTTCGATTCAAAATCTGATAATAATAATGGAATAGTTCCTGAGGTAGTATTGCCATATCGCTCGATATTCATTAAAACTTTTTCATCTCCTATCCCCATTCTATTTGATGTAGCATCAATAATTCTTTTGTTTGCCTGATGAGCAACTAAAAATGCTACATCATCACTTGATAAATTATTGCGTTCCATAATTTTAGCAGCATAATCAGCCATATTGGTTACAGCAAATTTAAAAACAGCAGCACCTACTTGTCGAGCATAGTGCAATTTATTGTCTATGGTTTCATGCGAGGCAGGAAGTCGACTACCACCAGCTTTTTGATTAAGATATTCCTCTCCTTTTCCATCACTTTTATGAATAAAATCCACGATACCATTTTCATCTTCCGATGGTTCTAATAGAACAGCACCACCTCCGTCTCCGAATATAATACAGGTTGTTCTGTCAGTGTAATCAATAATTGAAGACATTTTATCCACTCCAATAACAATTACTTTTTTATATCTACCTGTTTCAACGTACTGTGCTCCTGTACTAAGAGCATAGATAAACCCTGAGCATGCAGCACCCAAGTCATATCCGAATGCATTTACAGCACCCACTTCTGCTGCAATAATATTTGCGGTAGCAGGAAAAACTAAATCAGGAGTAATCGTTGCACAGATAATAAGCTCAATGTCTTCAGGATTAGTATTAGTTTTTTCAAGTAAATCATTAACCGCTTTAACAGCCATTACAGAAGTACCTTTATTTTCTCCTTTTAGTATTCTTCGCTCTTTGATACCCGTACGGCTAGTTATCCACTCATCGTTTGTGTCAACCATTGTTTCGAGTTCCTGATTGGTTAGGATATAATCGGGAACGTATCCGCTTACTCCTGTGATAGCAGCTCTTTTTATATTCATCATGTGATGTTTGATTTCAAATTAAATATATGAGGACTTGCAATGATTTCTTTTTGCTGAGATCGAGATATGTATAAAAATAGTTCTTCATGTCGAACCAACCTTTGTTTAAAGGTTAATTTGAAACAATCAAAGTTAAGTGTTTTTAATAGATGGAAAACACTTTTTTTCACTTTTAATAAATAGCTTCTAAAATCGCATAAAAAGACTGAAAAATAGTAGGCTTGCATACCTTTTTAATAATTAGAAAAGGGGACAATTACGTCCCCTTTTCTAATTATTGTTTTTATAAAATGTTATGCCAACACTTCTTTTTCCATTACTACTTTTCCTTTGTAATAAAGTTTTCCTTCATGCCAAAAGGCACGGTGAGGCATATGAAACTCTCCAGTAGTAGGGCATATCACCAAATTTTTCGCTTCTGCTTTATAATGTGTTCTACGCTTGTCTCTTCTCGATTTAGAAATTTTTCTTTTAGGATGCGCCATTGCTCTATTATTTTAAATAATTGTAATTCTTATTTTATTAATCCTTTTAATTTATCCCAACGTGGGTCATTTATTTTTGTAGTATCTTCTTCCATCGAAGAATAAATTACTCCTTCATTTTCTTGGTCTCTAAATTTGGGGTGAATCTTTTTCATTGGAACATCCAAACAAATAAACTCATAAATATACTGTCCCACATTTAGCTTTTGTTCATCTCTTGGAATTGTTACAATTTCGTCACTCAACTCCTCCCAACGATCTTCAAACTTAAATAGCATACTGTTAGTGTTTTCAATTTTCTCAGTATACTTCTCTAAACTCCTGTCGCAAATCAACTCTATCTCCCCATTAATTTGGAATTGCATTTCAATAAATGTGTCACTCTTTCTAAGAGTGACATCAATAATAACATTCCCTTTATCTATAAGACTATTCTCAAAGTGTTCAAAAAAAGCACTATTCACCTCAAACTTATAATTGTGAGTAGTATTGCTTAGGTTGAAAATATCAATATTATACTGTCTCATTGCATCCAAAACCACTCTCTCTTAATAAAGAGCGCAAATTTATGAAGATAATTTTAAATAAAGAAGTGGTAAGAAGATATTAGTTAATCATTTTTTACTTTTCCTATCGAGTTAGCTGTGTTAGCTTCTAATTCTAGTCTGTTTTTCACTATGTCTAAAGCTTGGTAAATTGCTGACCGGAGAGAAGTTTCATCTGCTATGTTCTTACCCGCAATGTTAAAAGCTGTGCCATGATCAGGAGATGTTCTTATAATAGGAAGTCCAGCTGTAAAATTTACTCCTGTATCAAAGGCTAATGTTTTAAAAGGAATTAGTCCTTGATCGTGATACATGGCCAAAATTCCATCGTATTTTTTATATTGACCTGTGCCAAAAAAACCATCAGCAGGAAATGGACCATATATTAAATTACCTTTATTTTTCACATCATGAATGGCAGGAGAAATAATATCATTTTCTTCTGAGCCAATCAAGCCATTTTCTCCAGCATGAGGATTTAGCCCTAATACAGCTACTTTTGGTTTGTTTATTCCAAAATCAATTTTCAAGCTATTCACCAAAGTAGAAATTTTACTTGTTACTAGTTCTTTCGTTAGCTTGTCACTTACCTTACTTATAGGTATGTGCTCTGTAACTACACCAACCCTTAATCTATCCGATGATAGTAACATTAGGCTGTCTTTAGTTTCAAATTGTTGAGTAAAATATTCAGTATGACCTGCAAACTTAAATTCATCGTTTTGAATATTCTTTTTATCAATAGGAGCAGTCACTATTGCATCAATGGTTTTTTTCTTTAAGTCAGCAGTAGCTTTTTTTATAGCTAAAAAAGCTGACTTTCCTGATTCGACTGTAGGTATGCCTGGATTAATTTCTATTGTTTCCTCCCAACAATTTACAACATTTACTTTTTTTGAGTAAAAATGCTCCCCTTTTTTCACTTGACTATAGTTGAAATCATTGGCTTCCATTAGCTTTCGATAATAGGATAAAGTTTTTGTAGAGGCATATATAATAGGTGTACAATACGATAGAATACGGTTATCAGTAAGTGTTTTAATTATCACTTCTGGTCCAATTCCATTTATATCTCCAATTGTAATTCCTATTTTTGGCTTTTGAATTCGGCTGCTCATTTTTTTGTGAGAGTTGATTTATATAATATTATATGCAATATAATTTTTTCAATTAGGATTACCCCTCTCTTAAAAATTTTGTTATAAGATAAGGTGAATTAAATCCTTAGACCAAATAAGGAATGAAATATGTAAAAGCAAAAAAACATCTCGGCCAACATTTTTTAAATGATGAGAGAATTGCACTAGATATAGTAAATGGTCTTACAGAAAAAGCGCAAAAAGGAAAAGTGCTTGAAATAGGCCCTGGGATGGGTATTCTTACTAAGTTCCTTGTAAAAAAATGTGATAATCTTACTGTAGTGGATATAGACAAAGAATCTATAGGCTATTTGAAAAGAGTTTTTCCTGAATTAGAAGGTGAAATTATTGAAGGAGATTTTTTAAGTATGAATTTAGAAGAAAAACTTGTTGGTAAGTTTAGTGTTATTGGCAACTTCCCTTACAATATTTCTTCACAAATATTTTTCAAAGTATTAGACCATAAAGATCATATTACAGAGGTTGTAGGTATGTTACAGAAGGAGGTTGCTGAACGAATTGTATCGCCTCCAGGTAATAAACAATATGGGATTCTTAGTGTTTTGCTTCAGGCGTATTATGACATGGAATATCTTTTTACTGTTGAACCAGATGTGTTTATACCTCCCCCAAAGGTTCGTTCTGGTGTGATTAGATTAAAAAGAAATTTGGTTAACAAACTTAAATGTGATGAAAAATTATTTAAACGAATTGTTAAACAAGGTTTTCAAAATCGGAGAAAAACATTGCGCAACGCATTAAAACCGCTAAATTTACCCGATCATATAAATTCCCTCGATGTACTAAATAAACGAGCGGAACAGCTTTCAGTGACAGATTTTGAAGATTTAACCATGAAAATTCAACAGTAGTGGAGGAAACCGTACATTTCGAACTTTCAATAGAATTTCTAGAGAAATTTAGAGAAGGGATAGAATCTAGGAATAGAGATTTTATTCTCTCTTCACTGGAAAACGTTCCAGCGGCAGATATTACTTTGCTTCTACATAATTTTAATGAGGATGAGTCAAAGTATGTAATAGATCAATTAGATACCGAAATAGGTGCAAAAATAATAATTGATTTAGATGAGGATGTTCGTGAACGATTTTTACGTAATTTTTCTCCTTCAGAAATTGCAACATTTGTGAACAAACTTGATTCCGATGATGCAGTTGATTTGCTAAGTGAGCTTCAAATCAAGGAAAGAGAAGAAGTACTTGCTGGTGTAGATAGTCCTGAGAAAGAGGCTCATATCTTAGATCTTTTGAGGTACGATGAAGATTCAGCAGGAGGTTTAATGGCAAAAGAGCTTATTAAAGCCAATCTGAATTGGAGTGTGGTACAGTGTATTGAGGAGATTAGACGACAAAGAGAAAATGTTAGCAAAATTCATGCAGTATATGTGGTGGATGACAATGGCATTTTGCTAGGAAGAGTTTCTTTGAAAAAAATTATCCTATCAGAAGATAAAGTGAAAATCGCTGATATTTATGATGAAAATGTAGTGTCGGTAGAAACGTTTGTAGATGAAGAGGAGGTAGCTAATATGATGCAGAGGTATGACTTAGAAGCGATTCCTGTAGTAAATGTACAAGGAAAATTATTAGGAAGAATTACTATCGATGATATTGTGGATGTTATCACTGAGACTGCCGAAGAAGAAAGGCAATTGATGACTGGTATTAGTGCAGATGTTGAAGAAAATGATAGTATTTGGTTACTTACAAAAGCTAGATTGCCATGGTTAATTATTGGTATTGTTGGTGGATTGGTTAGTGCTGAGTTTATAAAATTTTTTGAAGAAGACTTGACTAGAATTGTAGCCATAGCCTTTTTTATTCCTTTGATTCAGGCTACTGGTGGTAATGTTGGTATTCAATCTTCCTCAATTGTAGTACAAAGTTTGGCAAACCCCACTATTTTTGAACATGGAATAACGAAAAGATTGTTCAAAGTACTAATAGTATCTCTTCTAAATGGTATGGTACTAGCTCTTCTTGTTTTTTGTTCTAATTTTCTTTTTGGAGGAAGCATAAATTTATCTTTCGTAGTATCTATCGCTTTGTTTTCTGTTGTAGTTATTTCATCACTAGTTGGAACTATAACACCTTTGGTATTAGATAGGTTTGAAATTAATCCTGCCTTGGCATCTGGACCATTTATTACTACAACTAATGATATTATCGGTTTGGCAATTTATTTTTTCGTAATAGACCTTTTAATTTAATTGTTGATGAATTACAAATGCCTTATTGTTGATGACATGCATCCTAGTATAGAAGGAATGTTAAAAAATATAGGCGTAGAACCGCACTATCACCCAAAGTCTACCAGAGAAGAAATAATTGATAGAATCAGCAATTTTGATATCTTATTTATCAGGAGTAAAACTAAAGTGGATAGTAATCTATTACAACATGCTAATAAGCTAAAAGTTATTGGTAGGGCAGGATCTGGTATGGATAACCTAGAAGTTGATTGGATCGAAAAAAATGGAATAAAAGTTATTAATGCTCCAGAGGGAAATAGAGATGCTGTAGCAGAACATACTATGGGTCTTCTGTTAGCACTTCTAAATAAGATTAATAGAGCTAATAAGGAAGTAAGCAATAAAATTTGGGATAGAGAAAGCAATAGGGGTGTAGAATTGAGCAATAGAACAATTGGCATAATTGGATATGGCAACATGGGAAAGGCTCTAGTAAAGCGGTTAAAAGCTTTTCAGTGCGAGATACTCATTTATGACAAGTATATTAAAGAGTTTGAATTTGGGTATGAGCAAAAAGTTACATTACCAGAAATCTTCGAGAAATGTGATATTATTAGCCTCCATATTCCACTTACAGATGAAACAAGATGCTGTGTGAATGATGATTTTATAAATAGTTTTAAACAAAATATCTATTTGATAAATACAGCAAGAGGAGAAGTAGTTGTTAATAGTGCAGTAGTAAAACATTTGAAATCAGGAAAATTATTAGGTGCGGCTTTAGATGTGTTAGAGAATGAAAAACTTGATTCGTTAACAGATAATGAGCTAGAACATTTTAATTTTTTGGTGAATTCAGATAATGTAATTCTTACCCCTCATGTTGGTGGATGGTCAGTAGAATCGTACTATAAGATAAATAAAGTACTAGTAGAAAAATTGGAAGAAGTTCTTAAAAAACTATAATTCTATTTTACTACTTTATATATTTAAAATCTATTAACATTACTTTCGTTTTATTGTTTCATTATTATTATAATTAAAATCAACTCATTATATGAAGTTTAAAGTTTATAAAGAGAGGATAAAACAAAAAATTAATTACGTAATCGAGCGTCCTATACTAACGTCAGTAGTGGTGTTAATCATACTTACTTTTGTTGTAGTTGGGTTAAGTCTACCTTTTTATATGGAAAACTTTCATGTTTTCATCGGTCAAGTACTTGCCGAAGCTCATGGAATGCTATTTGATATTGCTGTAATTGGTATATTAATATTTTGGTTGAATAATAGTGGTGAAATACGAAGAAGAATCAGAACTTATAAAGATGAAATTGACGATTTTCGACTTTGGGAGTCCGAAGAAGCAGCTTTTAGAACTGTAGGTAATATTAAACGATTAAACAGGCATAATATCTTTGAAATCAACTTGGTTAACAGTTTTTTGTCAAAAACTAATTTGAATCATGTAACCTTAAAAGGCTCTAACCTTAATACTGCAAACCTTTCAAATTCTTTTCTGATAGAAACCGATTTAAGAAATACACGACTTAATCAAACTATTTTTGAAAATGCTAATTTAAACCAAGCAGATATGCGAGGAGCATATGCAAGTGGAGCTAACTTTAAAGATGCATATCTTATAAAAGCTAATTTGGAAGGTGCATTTCTCATCAAAACAAATTTCGAAAATTCATTTTTAATGGAGGCTAATTTACAAGGCAGTTATCTTACAGGAGCTGATTTTGATAATGCAAGTTTATACAAATCGGATTTACGAGGAGCAAAAGGGATTACTATTGAACAATTACAAAAAGCAAAAACATTATATCTGGCAAAATTTGACGATGAAATTCATCAATTATTAAAAGAACATTCGCCAGAATTAGTAGATGAACATTTATCAGAAAAACAAGAATCAAAGGATTAATAAGTTTTTTGCTATAAAAAGATATTTTTCTAAATTTGAAAACTTGTATGAATGAAACGGTTTCAATTTTGAAGCCGTTATTTTTTTATAGTAAATAGTATAAAAATTAAAGTTATGGGAACTGTATCATACTACACTGAAGAAGGCTTAACAAAACTAAAAAACGATTTAAACGAATTAAAAACAAAAGGTCGTTCGGATATTGCTAAGCAAATAGCAGAAGCAAGAGATAAAGGTGATTTAAGTGAAAATGCTGAATATGATGCGGCAAAAGATGCACAGGGTCATTTGGAAGCCAAAATTGCTCAACTTGAAAATACTGTTGGTAATGCAAGGATAATTGATGAATCTTCTATTGATACGTCAAAAGTATCTATATTGTCTAAGGTCACAATAAAGAATGTTAAGAATAATGCAAAAGTTACTTATACATTAGTTTCAGAAGAAGAGGCTGATTTGAAGGCGGGTAAAATTTCCGTGCAATCTCCAATTGGTAAGGGTTTATTAGGGAAAGTGCCTGGAGATAAAGCAGAAATAGAAACACCAGGAGGAATCATCGAATTCGAAATATTAGAAATCGGACTATAAGGCTATAGATATGGCTACTATATTTACAAAAATCATCAATAGAGAAATCTCTGGTCACATTGTGGCTGAAGATGAAAATTTTATTGCCTTTTTAGATATTAATCCCCTTGTTGCTGGTCATACCTTGGTGATTCCTAAACGTGAGGTGGATTATATTTTTGATTTGGATGATGATACTTTGATAAATCTTAATCTGTTTGCTAAAAAAGTATCAATAGCAATAAAAAGTGCTGTTCCTTGTTTGAGAATAGGTGTGGCGATAATTGGTTTAGAAGTACCTCATGCACATATACATTTAGTACCTCTAAATTCGATGGATGATATCAATTTTAGCCGTCCGAAATTGAACCCTACTCAGCAGGAATTGAAAGAAATAGCTGAAAAAATAAAATCGAAACTGTAACGTTATTTGAAAGGTGTTATTTCACCCTGTCCGGATTGTCGTTAATGAAGGATTTCCAGCTTTTTACAGATGATGTGGTGTTGCTTCCTCCTTGGAAATGATGAGTTACAGCTACTCCTAAAGCATCGGTAGCATCGAGTAGCTTTGGAGGGTTGTCTTTGAAATTTAGTAATGTCATAATCATTTGTGCCACCTGTTCTTTAGAAGCATTACCATTACCAGTTACAGACTGTTTAACTTTTTTAGGAGCGTATTCTGTGATAGGTATTTCTCTAGATAAAGCTGCTGCCATAGCCACTCCTTGAGCACGACCAAGTTTTAACATTGATTGCACATTTTTTCCATAGAATGGAGCCTCTAATGCTACCTCATCTGGGTGATAATCATCAATAAGACTTATTACTCGTTCAAAAATTTTCTTTAACTTCAATTCGTGACTATTATATTTACTTAGATGAATAACGCCAAATTGAATTAAATCCAATTTCTGACGTTTTGCTGAAATAAGCCCATAACCCATCACGCTTGTTCCTGGGTCAAGCCCCAAAATTATTTTTTCAGTGTTTTTATCTATTTTAGCCACAAGTGCAATTTATAAATAAGCATTCGATTAAAAAAAACCTAGAATGATATCAATTATGGTTTTACTGAAATATAAAGGCTTTTGAAGTTGTTAATTTCTTAGACACCAATAATTCCTAGTTAAAAATGAAAAAACTCACTGATATATGATTGCCATTTATATTATATGGATGATCTATTTGCTATTTGTATTAGTGCTTATTATTGTTTGGAATAATATTGATGAGGTTGAAACTAAATGTACATTCAATAATAAATTTTCGATTATTGTACCTATTCGAAATGAAGAAGAAAACATAATATCGCTTCTCGAAGATTTGAATCGGCAGACATATCCCTTCTTAGATTTTGAAGTGATAGTAGTAAATGATCACTCTACTGATAATAGTCGACAGAAAGTAATAGAAGCTTCAAGCCAAGTGAAATATTCGCTGAAAATTCTTGATCTTTCAAAAGATCAAGTTGGAAAAAAAGTTGCAATTTCTAAAGGGATAAACAATAGTCAGTTTAACAAAATAATTACTACCGATGGAGATTGCAGGGTGCATAAAAATTGGTTAGCAAGTATTAATAGTGCATATGATAATGGTGTGGAATTAGTATTTGGAACAGTACAATATTCACCATTAAAAAATATGTTCCAAAAACTTCAGGCATTGGAGTTTTCGGCATTAATTGTTACTGGAGCAGTTACCCATTATTTAGGCTTGCCTGGCATGTGTAACGGAGCTAATTTTTCTTTTACTAAAAAAGTATTTAATGAAGTGGGTGGATATTCAGGAAATGAAAAAGTACCTACTGGAGACGATGAGTTTTTACTTAGAAAAGTAAGAAAAAAATACCCTGATGGAATTCGTTTTATTAAAAATTTTGATGGCACAGTTAAAACAAGCCCTCAAAAGAATTGGTTTCAGTTTATAAACCAAAAAATTCGTTGGGCAAGTAAATGGAAATACCATAATGATTGGGCTACAAAGATTTTGGGAATTTTCGTTTTTGGAAGTAACGCACTTATATTGACATCAATGGTCTTATCTATGATGGAAGCAATTCCAATTCAATATTTTCCATGGTTATTATCAGCTAAAATTTTACTTGAATATATATTAGCTATGGTGGTTGTAAAGTCTTCTCATAAAATGAGTTTTGTAATACCATCTATACTTTTGTCAACAATATATCCTATTTATACCATCTTCATTGGCTTATTAAGTGTAAAAGGAAAATACTCTTGGAAGGGTAGGAGCTGTTAGCTCTAGTTTTACTACATATTGTGTGATTGGTTGAGTATCGAAAACAGCTTCAACATGTATTTCAATAATCATTTCTACAACATTGGGTGCCAATAAAAATAATCATGCTAAAAAAATACGCATAATCAGGTGATGACTCGTATTATATATCCTTTATAAATTTGTATAACAATATTCAATAAGAACACATACGAATAATAGTTTGAAAGGAAGTACAATCTATAGCATTAAAATAGATAGTAATGGGAAATAAAATACATTTACCTTGGAAGGTGGAAAAGAAGAAAAAATCTATGATATATTATTTTAGGTTTTTGCCATTTATACTAATTATGATTTCAGGTTTAACTTTTTTATCTCTGAGAGTTATCGAGAATAATAAAGTTGAAAATGAATCAAATGAAGAACAAATAATAGATGATAAAAATAGTGATGATGCAATGACTAATGGGGTAAATGTTAAAAATATTAATACCACTGTAGATGAAGTTAAATTGGAAGGTTCTATCAAACAGAAAACTAAAACATCACAAAAAAAACTAACAAGAGAAGAAAAAATAAAAAATATGGAGGACTCTTTAATAGTGAGATATTACAAAAGGGTATACATGAAGTTAAATTATTAAAATAGGCTAAGGAGAGCTAGTGTTTATTAAAAGATAATTAATGACAAAACAACACAAATCTACAGCAATAAGCAATCAATTGAATCGGTTGGAAAAAATCAGTGAATATGGAGACCCACTAGAATGTTTGAGCAAAACTATAGAATGGGAATATTTACGTTCTATCATTGAAAACATGTTGAACAAATGTGAAATTGTCCGAGAATATTCAAAACCAAATGATTCATTGTTGATGTTTAAAATTTTGCTTTTACAGCACTATTATAATTTAGATGATGATCAAATTGAATATCAAATACTTGATAGACTTTCATTTTGTAGATTTTTAAATTTATCTACCAACGACCCTATCCCAAATGAAGAAGAAATATTGTCTTTTAAAAGATGTTTGGTTGAAATGGGATTAGAAAAAAAAATATTTAACGATTTTGATAGGCTTCTTGAAAAGTATAATCTAAAAGCCTATGAAGGTAAAATTATAGATGTCAAGTTTGTGGAAACTTCTAAAAATAGGGTGAATAGTAATAAAAATACCCTTGCTGAAGATTTGGATGAAAATGTGAAGAAAAAAAAGTCAAATACTGAGGGTGAGAATTCAACTTCATTGAGCTTAGATATTTTATAGATAGAAATAAAATACACTTGTATTTTGTTAGAGCAAATGTATTTATGATAATAAACCAGAGCAAACGCATTTAAAAATGCTTGTGTCAGTTTGGAGTCAATGAGCCAAAATAATTGGTTCATTGCTGTAGAAATCTTAACCATATTATAAATACATGTCGTTTTGGTCAGGATTCCTCCTTGT
>Ga0224506_10001786_pt1 | contig 15157 bp, 14 predicted proteins | sample SF_Jan12_sed_USG_2_FD_169108 | JGI IMG/M metagenome (GOLD analysis project Ga0224506, IMG submission 169108) | Sediment microbial communities from San Francisco Bay, California, United States - SF_Jan12_sed_USGS_8_1 | ecosystem: Environmental > Aquatic > Marine > Sediment | place: USA... | reverse complement strand
TATGCACACTGCTTAGGTGCAAGTGCTAATCCGCGTATTACGATTACCAGTCATGAAGATAAGAAAGGTAATATTGTCTGGTACCTGGGTGGGCAGTTAGCTGAAGAAGGCGTTAATCGCACGCGTGAAGAACAAATCAGTAAAGCAAAAGAAGAGTTACAAACTTTAATGCCATGGTTAAATTTTTCTGTTATGCAATGGTCAACCTTAAAAATAAGCCGCGCTGAACCTAAACAAAAAGAAGGTAAACGTCCCGCAACATCTTTTTGTTATGAGGAAAATGATGTTATTACAACATGGCCAACTAAATTAGCTTTGTCTCCAAATCTGGCAGTAGATGTGCTTGAGCTATTAAGCAAAAATAACGTAAATAAAAGTGGTGATAAAAAAATGCCGGAATTTACTCACGCTGTCATTTCCGATTTACCCTGGCAGGAAGAAGAAAAATGGCAGCATTAATAAAACGTCAATTAGGTTCAACAGGTATCGAAATAAGCGTGCTTGGATTAGGCACCGTTAAGCTTGGACGTGATCAGGAAGTTAAATATCCCAGTGGATTTACAATTCCAAATGACAATGAAGTTCGTGATTTATTAGCGTTAGCACAAGATTTGGGTATTAACTTTATTGATACCGCACCAGCCTATGGAAATAGTGAAGAACGACTTGGTCAGTTGATGCCGAATCCAAATGACTGGGTCATTATGACTAAAGTGGGTGAAATATTTGAAAATGGACAATCACGTTTTGATTTTTCTGCTGTACACACCCGTATGAGTGTTGAACGAAGCCTGAAAAGATTAAAGCGTGATAGTTTGGATATGGTACTTGTGCATTCCAATGGTGATGATATGCATATCATCAATAATGAAGGCGCACTGGAAGAGCTTGATAGACTAAAACAAAAAGGTTTGATTAAATCATTTGGTATGTCAACGAAAACAGTCGAAGGTGGCATGTGGATTGTTGAAAACACTGATGTCGTCATGGCGACTTTAAATCTAAGTGATGACCATGATTTACCTGTTATTGCACGAGCTCATGAGTTAAATAAAGGTGTTGTTGTTAAGAAAGGCTTACAAAGTGGCCATGCTGATAAATCTGCGGGTGGCGGTGGAGTTGAAAAAGCATTTAAATATATTTTCGACCATGCAGGTGTAAGCAGTGTTATTGTTGGTACTATTAATCCAAAACATCTAAAACAAAATATTGAAATGGTAAATAAAATATGTGGGTAAGTATCAACTGTGCCTAATGCTCAACAGATACTGGTGGCCGGGCCTGCCTGGGTAGGCGATATGGTAATGGCGCAAAGTTTATTTATTACTTTAAAGCAGAGAACTCACCCGGTTGAAATCGATGTGCTCGCACCAGCCTGGTCAACCCCAATTTTGGCGCGTATGCCTGAAGTCAGAGACACAATTAACTTACCGATCGGGCATGGTGAGTTTGGTTTGTGGCAGCGCTACCTATTGGGTAAATCATTGCGTACTAAATATTATGACCAGGCAATTATTACACCTCGTTCTTATAAAGCAGCATTAGTCCCATTTTTTGCCAAAGCAAAACAACGTACAGGATATCGTGGTGAAATGCGTTATGGTGTGATTAATGATATACATACTTTAGATAAAAATATCTTACAACAAACTGTTCAACGTTATGTCGCTCTTGGCCTAAATAGCAATATAAAACAAGCGCCCGCAATTCCTTTCCCTAAATTAACTGTAGATTCAAATAATCTGCAGAAACTATTAGTTAAGTTAAATCTCAATATTGATAAACCTGTTGTTGCCCTGTTGCCAGGAGCTGAATATGGAGAGGCAAAACGTTGGCCGGTTGAACATTTTTCAACATTGGCAAGCCTACTATGTGAACAAGGTTTGCAAGTTTGGATCTTAGGTTCAGATAAAGATTATGAAACAGCAGATACTTTAGCAAAGGGAAATGATGCAATTAATCTTTGTGGGAAAATAAAGTTAGAAGATAGTATTGATTTATTGTCTGTATGTAAGAGTGCAGTAAGTAATGATTCAGGTTTAATGCATATTGCGGCAGCGGTAGGTATACCTCTGATTGCAATATATGGTTCTTCAACACCAAATTACACGCCACCGCTTACCAATAATGCAAAAATACAGTATCTTGATCTTAAATGTAGCCCATGTTTTGAGCGGATATGTCCTTTAGGGCACACGAACTGCTTGCGAGGTATACTGCCTAAATTGGTTTTTAAGTCGGTTTTAGAAAATATTAGAGAATAGGTAATAATGTGGCAACACTAAGCGTGACCTTGATTGTAAAAAATGAAGAAGAAAATCTAGCCGATTGTCTGGAGACAGTTAAATGGGCTGATGAAATAGTTGTGCTTGATGCCGGCAGTGACGATAAAACTATTGAAATTGCCAAAGAATACACAAATAAAGTTTATATTAATTCTGATTGGCAGGGTTATGGAATCCAACGACAACGATTACAAGAGTTTGCATCTGGTGATTGGATATTAATGTTAGATGCTGATGAACGTCTGACTCAGGAACTTATTGCTGAAATTAAAAACGTCGTGAACAATGATGAACGAAATACAGTGTACGCATTACCACGTTTATCATGGTGCTTTGGTAAATTTATTCGCCATAGCGGCTGGTACCCTGACTATGTTGCCAGGCTTTATACTAAAGATAAAGCACAATATAGTGGAAACTTAGTTCATGAAAAACTTGAGTATGGAGCGAATATAAATTTAGTTAAGCTGAAAGGTGATTTACTTCATTATACATATCGTGATTTAGAACACTATCTGGTTAAGTCAGCAAGTTATGCAGCTGCTTGGGCAGAGCAACGACAAGCGAAAGGAAAATCATCTTCTCTTTTTCAAGGTTTCACTCATGGTATATCCTGCTTCATTAAAATGTATATTATTCGTTTAGGTTTTTTAGATGGGAGGCAAGGGTTGTTACTTGCTTTATTGTCTGGCCATTCAACTTTTGCTAAATATGCAGATCTTTGGGTGCGACAGCAGAAATAAAAAATAGAATATTAATGGCTAACTAAAATTTAAGAAATTTATCGTTTATTTTATTTGCTGCTTCAATAACATCAATTTTTTGCATATCAGATTCATGCTCATTTTCTGGAGGAGTAAATGCTAACCGCCGATCTTCAGAATTTAATGTTTGCCATCTTAATGGAGTAGCAGAACGCCTGCGCTGGTAAAACGCTGCAGTTGGACGATTTAAAGCTCCAGCTATATGTAATGGGCCTGTAGAGCCGCCAATAAATATTTCGCAAAGTTGAATTATTTTTGCAAAGTTTACTAATCCTTTTGTAGACGGATATACAATATGAGGAATATTTTTTAGTAAAAGAGAAAGTTTATTTGCATATTCAAGCTCATTTGGGCCGGCAGTGATAACAAATGTGTAGTTGTCATTAATATTTAGGTTTTTAGCGAGAGTTGCATATTGCTCAAGATCCAGATTCGTTGCGGAACCACCTGTACCTGGATGAATGAAAATTAATTTTGACTCAGTGTCGAGTTTATATTGTGTGTAAAATTCGTTACGAACCTGACGAATATCATCGTTAGTAAAACTTAATAATGGTTCGTGAGAAGTATTTACTGGTGTATAACCATGATCTGCGAGAAATTGTTTTGCTAGATCAAGGTTGTATTCATATTCAGGTTTTAATGATTTAGAGCGCTGCTGAACAAGCTTATGATTGTAAAAAAATTGCGCTATTTTTGATGCTGGAGCTATACGATATTTTATACCTGATAATAAAGATAAAAATCCAATGCGGGTCGTTGAAAATAATGTAATAATTGAACTGTATTTTTGTTGGCGTAATATTTTTAGTAGAGCTATTTGTTGTGAGAGTTTTGCATTTGAGCCAGGGTCAAGGATAGTTTTATCAATCCATGGATAATAATCGGCTAAGTCCTTTGTATAATCAGGAACAAGGGCATGAATTTCACATGAAGGTATAGTTGATTTTAATAATTTGTAAACAGGGTAACTTAAAATAAAGTCACCTAATTTATCATTTCGTACAATGAGAATTTTCATTTTAAAAAATATGATATTTGTTCGTTATTTAAAGTGACTTATACATTAGCACTATTATCTAATATATTAAACTATAATGAATAAATGTTATGCTGCAATTACGGGAATACTTCAGCGATGTATTTAGCTATATCACTTAATAAACTATATTAACTGTCTTTTTTTGATCCCCGGTCAGAAAATATACTGCCTGAAGACAGTTTGAAATTTATGGGGTTTTGAATCAAGTAATATAGCCTAATAAGTTATTTCTTGTTATGAAGAACTCAATTGCTTAATTAAAAATTAACAAAAATTTAGAAGTGAAATATGAAAATTCTTGAAATTTGTATGTCGAAGGGTTTTGGTGGCCTTGAATTGTATGTGGTGAAAGTTGCAAAATATTTAAAGGAGAATGATTATAATTATAGTGTTGTAACGAAAGAAGAATCATTTTTATCGAAGACTTTAACAGAAAATAAAATATCTAATTATAATCTCCAGTCAGTTTTACATCTTTTACCATTAATATCAGCAATTAAATTAGCAATATATATACAAAAAAATAATATTGATATTTTACATATTCATTGGGGTAAAGACCTTTTCTTTGCTGTTCTTGCCAAAATATTTTCTAGACGTAAAATTAAATTAGTTTACACAAAACATATGTCATTAACTCGCCATAAAAATGATATCTATCATCGTTTTTTATATGGAAATGTTGATGCATATTTAGTTATTACCAAAGCATTATTTAATGATGCGTTAAAGTATCTGCCAATAAAAAAAGAAAAGGTGCATTTACTTTATCATGGGGTGCCAGCCGCAAACATAAATAAAGATGTTTGTTATGAGTATATTACCAAAATTGGTATGGATAAAAATACTTTTAAACTCGCAATATTTGGCCGGGTTGAAAAGGGAAAAGGACAACACCTTGTTATAAAGGCTGTAAATAATTTAATAAAAAAAGGTCTTAATATCCAGTTAGCAATTATTGGAAATATTATGGATGAAATTTATTTCAAACAATTGAAAGCTGATATTGAGAATAACAATCTTGCTAATAATATTTTTACCCCTGGTTTTCATAACAAACCAACCAGCATTATGCCTTGTTTTGATGCGGTAGTATTAGCAACTAAATGTGAAACATTTGGTTTAGTTTTGCCAGAAGCAATGCGTGCAGGTGTTACTGTAGTTGGAACAAATTGTGGTGGTGTACCAGAGATTATTGAACATAACAAAACGGGCTTATTATTTGAACCGGAAAACTCTGAGGATTTAACTAATCAACTATCAAAACTAGTTGATGATAAAGAATTCTGTAACAGACTAGCAATTGCAGGTAAAAAAGATGCAGATGAGCGTTTCTCCGAAGAGATACATTTTGAAAAATTAATGGGATATTTCGAATCGAGTTAAATAATAAAGAGCGATTAAGCACGTCCTTCTCTAATTAAGCTTTCAAAGTAGCTGATTGTTTTAGTCAGTCCTTCCTTAAGTTTAATTTTTGGTTCCCAGCCAAGTTCTTTTTTAGCTAATACAATGCTCGGTTGGCGTTGTTTAGGATTATCCTGAGGTAAAGAATTAAAGGTTAATTTTGATTTTGAATTTGTCATTTCAACGATATTTTCAGCAAGTTCTTTTATCGTAAACTCATCTGGATTACCTAGATTTACAGGGCCGGTGAAGTCAACTGTTGACATTAAGCGAATAAATCCATCAATGATTTCATCAACATAACAAAAAGAACGACTTTGTGAACCATCACCATAAATAGTAATGTCTTTTCCTTTTAATGCTTGAATTATAAAATTAGATACAACACGTCCATCACTTGGATGCATGTTAGGCCCATAGGTGTTAAAAATCCGCGCGACTTTGATTTTTAAATTATTTTGGCGATGATAATCAAAGAAGAGAGTTTCAGCACAACGTTTACCCTCATCATAACAAGAGCGAATACCAATCGGATTTACGTTACCCCAGTAGTCTTCAGTCTGTGGATGAACATGTGGGTCACCATACACTTCACTGGTTGATGCTTGCATTATTTTGGCGTTATTACGTTTGGCTAAGCCAAGCATATTGATAGCACCTAACACACTGGTCTTATTGGTATGAATAGGATTATATTGGTAGTGGGGTGGTGAAGCAGGACAGGCCAGATTATAAATTTCATCAACTTCAAGATGAATAGGGAACTCCACGTCATGACGAATTATTTCAAAATAAGGATCGTCCATTAAGTGGGCAACATTTTCCTTGGTGCCAGTGAAAAAATTATCAAGACAAATAATTTCATTACCTTCATTTAATAAACGTTCGCAGAGGTGAGAACCTAAGAAGCCAGCCCCGCCAGTAATAAGAATACGTTTACGATGATAATTATCCATTTGTTGCATCCCGACCAATTGATAGGTAACTGAATCCCAGCTTATGCATAAGTTTAGGCTCGTACTGGTTACGGCCATCAAAAATTACATGAGACTTCATTAATTTTTTCATTTTTTCAAAATCTGGATTGTTAAATGGTTTCCATTCTGTAACCAGAATAAGTGCATCAACACCAGGAAGTACATTATATTGGTGTTCAGCCAGTTTTAAATGCCCATGATTAAACCATTCTTTCGGTAATTCTTTTCGAGCAATTTCGCTGGCAATAGGATCATAAGCAATCACTTTTGCTCCAGCAGCGATAAGCTCATGTAATATCACTTTAGATGGTGCTTCTCGCATATCATCTGTACCGGGTTTAAAAGCCAGGCCCCACAAGGCAAATGTCATACCGCTAAGATCTGTGCCATAACGATTAACGATTTTTTCAAATAATCTATATTTTTGCTGATTATTACGTTGCTCTACCGCTTTTAAAATTATCGCATCGTAATCAACAGAATTTGCCGTACGTATTAATGCTTGGACATCTTTAGGAAAGCAGGAACCGCCGTAGCCACAACCAGGGTAAATATAGGAAAAGCCAATACGACTATCTGAGCCAATACCCTGGCGGACATTTTCAACATCAACACCTAATATGTCACAAAGGTTTGCAATTTCATTCATAAATGAGATTTTAGTCGCAAGCATTGAATTAGCGGTGTACTTCGTCATTTCAGCATCACGGATGCCCATAAGGATGATGTGTTGGTTATTACGGACAAAAGGTTTGTATAAGTCATGCATCAATTCAGCAGTTTTATTGGTTGCAGTACCAATAACAACACGATCGGGGCGCATAAAGTCTTCGATTGCAGCACCTTCTTTTAGAAATTCAGGATTACTCGCTACATCAAAAGAGATATCGAGCTTTCTTTTATCAAGCTCAGTTTGAATTTGAGCTGTTACTTTATCGGCTGTTCCTACAGGAACGGTGGATTTATTAACAATAACTGCATAGTCTGTTATGTGCTTACCAATATTACTGGCAACATCCAATACATATTGAAGATCCGCTGAACCATCTTCACCAGCAGGTGTACCAACAGCAATAAATACTAAATCGGCTCCATCAATAACATCGACTATCGAAGTAGCAAAAAATAACCGTTCTTCTACTACGTTAGTTTTAACCAGTTCTTCCAGACCAGGCTCATAAATTGGAAGAATACCTTTATGCAGATTCTTGATTTTATTTTCATCAATGTCAACGCAGGTTACTTGATTTCCACGTTCAGCAAAACATGCGCCAGTAACAAGACCAATATAACCTGTGCCAACAATAACAATTTTCATTGTAATAAATTTTCCAAATTTAATGATTATCTAAAAAAAATAACATTTTAACCTAGTTGGGGTATAAATCATAAATAGTAAAGTTAGTTTGATACTGAAAAATGCTACAAGCTATTGTTATAAATGTAAGTTATTGATAATATTGAAAATATGGTAATGTAGACTAGATTTTCTAGTGACTAATATAAGGTATTTAAGCTCATGACATTTCGCAACTGTATAATATGTAAGAATAACGAAAATATAGAAAGTTACTGTGAACAAGATAATCAGTTGTATCTAAAATGTAATACATGCGGATTGATTTATGTTGATGACTTTGAAAGTCAATCAAATATGAATAAAGCTTATACTGGCGGAGGCTTAAAAAGTTTTCGTAGAAAACTCTTTGCCCCTATTCGACGTATGAGACATATCAAAAATGCAAAATATTTTACACAACGAGCTAATGACATTTTTGATTTTATTAAACAGTCATATGCAGGCTCTGTAAAAGGTAAAACATATATTGATATTGGTTGTAATAAAGGATTTTTAATTGAGCAAGCTGAAAAAAATGAACTGGATGTTTATGGTGTTGAATTAGTTAAGGAAGTAATGGCTCCATTTAAAAATTCATATCCGAATTTAAAAAATAAGATTTTTCACGAACGTTTTTCAAATGTTGCTTCAAAATTTGAAGATGGTCATTTTGATATCATAAGTGCGATAGATGTTATCGAACATTTTGAAGATCCAATTTCCGATTTCAAGCATATACTTAGAATCTTAAAATCAGGTGGTATATTTGTAATTCAAACTCCTGATGTTGACTCAAAAGAAGCAATTGAACAAAAATGTCGCTGGGGTGGACTTAAACCACTTGAGCACCTTCATTTATTTGGCAAAAGTAATTTTGAAAAGTTTGCTATAGACATTGGATTTTCAGAAGTTACAGTGCATGCACCGGTAGAATATGGTGATGGTAATTTCATGGCCGTAATGAAAAAATAATTAAGTTTTATTTTTCATTATTTCATGAATTGCTTGCTCAGCTTTTTCGACTGAGGCTGGCCCAGATTCATCTGCAACAATTGTTTTGTGATCACCAAATAGCGGACTATAGCTAAAAATATGTGGTGAAATAGGAAATATACCAACAGTCGGTGTTTCTGCAGCAATAGCTAAATGTCTTAAGCCAGTATCGCTGCTAACAAGAACTTTAGCGTGACAGACCAGAGGGAAGGCATCAGGTCCGCCTGCTATTTCTTTTAAATTTGTATTGCCTTTTACTTTAGCTGCAATTAAATGAGCGGACTCTTTTTCCCAATCTGCGAGACCAGAAATCAATAAATGATCAATTTCAGGATATTTTTTACACATCTTATTAATGAGTTCCGCCATATAATCTAGTGGCCAGCATTTATCAGCAACAGATGCGGTAGGAAAATATACGATATAAGGTTTGTCATAAATATTCTCAGGTAACGGGTAGTTATAACGTAATGGCCAGTCATATTGCAGCCCAATAGGATTGAGTTGCTCAAGAAATGTTTCACCTTCAAATCGATAATAAGACCTAGGTATAGCCACATCATAAAGTATGCGCTGTATCCCTTTATGCATATAACCGATTTTCAATCCGGCTGGATTGAGTTTAGTTACCCAAAAAGACCGGGCAGTTGCAGATATATCAAAAATAAGATCATGATAACCGAGAGATTTATAGCTTTTATAGCACTCTTTTATACTATATTTTTTTTCATTTCCTGCTGCAATATGCAAATTATCGATAAGGTCTTCAGGAATTCCTTTCATATAATTAGAAACAACACCAAGAGTTATTTCAGCATTAGGGAAAGCTTCTTTTAATGTAATCAACATAGGTCTGACTTGCAACATGTCACCGAGAGCAGCATGTTTTATAACAGCAATTTTTTTTATTTTATTTTTATCGAGTTCCTCAGCTTTTTCATGTGCATGTTTCGAAACCCAGGATTGTCGTGCTGCCCAAATCTTCATAATTGATACCAGATATTATTTATTGTTATTAATTACAATTTATTTTGAAAAAAATTATCTATCATAGCTGTGACATCTTCAACAGTTATCATATTCATTGCCCATTCATCTCGTACACGTGTTCCCCAGGCCACGTCATTAACTTTTTTATTATATTTTTTATAAATTGCATCTGGATAGCGATTAACTGTCCAATTAGCACTCAAGTAAGGTCTTGCCCTGTCAGGATTTGTTGTAGCATAAAGTCCAATAACGGGTGTATTCATAGCCGTTGCCATATGCGCCGGTCCAGAGTCCGGACTAATCATGCATATAGAGCCATCAATAATGTAAAGAAGCTCTTTTAAATTTGTTGAGCCAATTAAATTTAAGTGAGTGTACTTAGAAAACTCAAGAATTTTTTTTCCATACTCGATTTCAACAGGTGTATTACCACCTGTTAAAACAATATTAATGTTGTATTTTTCTTTAATATAATCAGCCACCGCAGCATAACCTTTTGTATGCCAGTTACGGTATACCTTGCTTGAGCAAGGACTAATAGCAACATAGTCAACTATACCACAAAGTAATTTTTTTGCAGAAATTTGTTCGGTTTCCGGGACAGGAATATCCCAACGAACTAAATTATCTTTAATCCCTAATGTTTGAGAAAAACCAAAAAGGCTATCCATAACATGTTGCTTTGACAAAGCTTTAATTTTTTTGTTAGTAAAAAGCCATTGGCCATCTTTAGCGCGTTTGCGATCAAAACCGATTTTAATTTTTGCTTTTATCATTAAGCTAATTAAACTTGCTCTTAATGACATTTGCATATGGAGCAACACGTCAAAATTAATATTTTTTAATTTTGAACGAGTCCTAAAGTATTCTTTTATATCAAATTTTTTATTGAAAATAATAAAGTCAATGTTATCGATACCCTTTATCAATTCATATTCAGTTTTACCAATAATCCAGGTGATTTTTGTATCAGGCCAATGTGCTTGAATTGTTCGTATTATGGGTAAGGTATGACATATATCACCAATTGCAGACAATCGTAATATACAAATATGTTTTGGCGGAAATGTAAAATCTGGCATCGTTAGTGTTTGGTTTGCTGTATATTTTAATAGTAATAAAGCATTATAATACGCGTAAACGTATAAACTAAGAAGTTATTAATAGTATGAATGTCGAAGAATTTCATAAAAAAGGCGAACATATTCGTTATGATTTAAATATATTTAAGAATATAGAAGAAGTGAGCTTTAAATCTCAGGTTTGGGCGCAACGCTCAGCAATTGTTGGCTTTGCAGAAGGCCGTGGAACGACATTCTTTATCCAGCATCAAGGTCGGGATTTTGTATTAAGGCATTATCAGCGCGGTGGGCTGATAGCAAAAATGTCTCAAGACCAATATTTATGGACTGGTTTAAGGTTTTCCAGGCCATGGCGTGAATGGAACCTGCTCGAAAAAATGCAAAGAAAAGGATTGCCAGTACCTTCTCCAGCAGCAGTGAGAGTGGAAAGAACAGGCTTGTTTTATACCGCTGATATCATGATGCATCGGATACCAAATTCAAGAACATTAATACATATTCTTATGACAGAAGAACTAGCAGAAGGATATTGGATTGCAATTGGAAGTGTTATTCGACGCTTCCATGAAGAAGGTGTTTATCACGCAGATTTAAATGCCAACAATATATTGCTTGATGAAGGTGGACGTTGTTATCTCATTGATTTTGACCGCTGTGAAATTAGAAAGTCAAAATTGAGATGGCAACAAGATAATTTATCCCGGTTAAAACGTTCTTTAAATAAGATGTTAAAAAATGAGAATATTTTTTATTATTCTGATGAAAATTGGCGGTCTCTATTACGTGGTTACGGTTGGGATGATATAAGCGTAGAAGGGAGTATTAAATGAAAAATTATACTTATATTTATATAAGTAACTCCGGAATGTAAAGAACGGACTGTTAATTATTTCTATATTTAAAATATAGCAAAGAAATTTTAGTGAAATGTATTTTAAATTACATCAGTATGGGATATTTAACGTTGAAATGTTGTTAAATAAAACTACTTACATTTCATTGATTTCTGAAATATTTATTCAAAGAGAGTGTTAAATGTTTAATAAATTAAGACGATTGAAAAGAAGACTGGTATGGTTATTTTCTATTTATTTGCGTAAGCCACATATTGCCACACTAAAAACAAAAAATGGTCTGTTAAGTTTTTATAGTAAAGATAGAATATTAGGCCGTTCTTTATCTGTTGAGCGTGAATTTGAATATGATGGAATGATTAAGTGTGTAAAGTTACTTACAGATAATCGTCATATATCCGATACAGAAAAAGGAATGTTAATGGATGTGGGCGGGTACATAGGGATGATTGGTATTGGGTTTTTAACTGCAAAAATTTTTAATAAAGCGTTAATGTTTGAGCCTAACCCCGACAGCTTTAAACTTATTTTGAAAAACATAGCGCAAAATAAAATGCAGGAAGATATTCAGGCATTCAATATTGCGTTATCAGATGTTGAATCAGAATTAATAATGGAGTTAAGCCATAAGAATTATGGTGACCATAGAATTCGCAAAGAGGGCGAGGTTCAGGCAGGGCACTATAACGAAGAAGAAAGAAAAACAATTAAAGTGCGCGCAACACCTCTTGATAATTTTGTTAATGAGAATAAAACTATTAATTATCAGGATATTAAATTAGTGTGGATGGATGTGCAGGGGCATGAGGGGAAGTTTATTCAAGGTGCTTCTGAGTTTTTTAAGAAATATAAAAATGTTCCTGTTGCTATGGAGTTTTGGCCATATGGATTATTGCGTTCCGGAACAACCAAAAAAGAATTTTGTGGCGTAGTAAAAAGTTTGTTTACTAATTTTTATATATTAGACGATAAGAAAAATGAAATGTACGACATTAATGAAGTTGATAAATTCTTTGATACTTATAGTGAATCCCCGGCCGGAGGCTGTCATTTAATTCTGTTAAATGTTTAATTATAATAATTCTTTTAAAATCTTATAATATTTGTCGATATTATCATTAGCTTTTATTAAGTTTATTGCGTTTTCTTCAATGCTAGTTCGATATTTTTTATTATTCACTAGCCGAGTAAATGTGCTGGCTAATTGTTTGTTGTCGCATTGTATACCAGCTTCATGTTGCAGAAAAAGTTCTGATTCATCTTCAAAGTTGCTCATGACGGGCCCAAAAATAACCGATTTTCCGAGCTGTGCAACTTCAAGAATATTATGGCCACCTTTATTTACAAAGGAACCACCCATCAAAACAAACTCCGAACCTGCGATAAATTGTTTTAGCTCACCGATAGTATCAGCAATATAAATATCTGTTTGTGGAGTAACCGGTTCTTTTTTGCTGCGGATAGTTATATTCAGCTTAAATTGTTTCAACTGAGATAAAATTTCTGAAAGCCGGTTAGGATGCCTGGGCACTATGACAAGCAGAAGATCTTTTCGTTCTGATTTTAACCATGCTTCAACGATAATTTGCTCTTCGTCTTCACGGGTTGAGGCAGCAAGAACATAAGCCCGGTTAAGATTGATTGGTTCAATTTGTTGTTCAGTCTGAACAGATAATTTTATATTACCCAAAACGTCTATTTTAGTAGATTCTAATCCCAGTTCGACAAATCGTCCCTGGTCAGTTTCTGAGCGCGCGTATACATTTGTCACTAAAGGCAATATTTCGGAATAAATATTTTTTAACCATTGTTTAGCGTGTAATGTTTTTTCAGAAACACGGCCATTGATAATGGTTAACGGAATGTTTCTCTGGTGCAACTCAGTATAAAGATTCGGCCAAAATTCTGTTTCAACAATAAAAACAGCTTTGGGGTTTATTTTATTAAGAATACGTTTGATCGCCCAGTTGTAATCTAAAGGAAAATAAAAATGCCGAATGTTAGAAGGTAATTGTTTTTTTATAACTGCGGCACTGGTTGTTGTATTACTGGTAATCGTTATAGGTAATGTTGGTTTCTCTTCAGTTAATTTTAATATTAGCGGCATAACAGCGTTTACTTCACCAACAGAAGCAGTGTGTATCCATACCCCGCCTTTTTTACTTTTAGATCCGTAAGAAATAGCAATGCGCTGTAAAAAATAACGTAATTCAAAGGCGCGTAAACTTTGCCATAAAGTATAAATAGCAAGGGGAATGAATAATATAAAAAGTAAAAGTTTATAGCGCCACATAATTATTATTTTTCATACACATCAGGCTCGCCGGGTGGGCGAGTTTTAAAGCGTCGGTGTACCCATAAATATTGATCCGGCGCTTGTTTGACATGGTCAGTAATTAAATTATTAATTCGAGTTGTATCATACAGGTCATCGCCACTAGGGAAATTTTCTAATGCCGGGTGTATAGTCAATTCATATTTACAGCAACCATCAAGTCGTTTTGGAAAATAAGGAACAACAAGCGCGCCACTCATTTTAGCTAATCTGGAAGTGGTTACCAGTGTACAAGTTTGTATTCCCATAAAAGGAGCAAACACATGTAGTCGTGGACCAAGGTCTTGATCCATCGCGTACCACGTTGCTACATTTTTCTTTAAACCTTTAATCATTTCACGTGTGTCATAAGTATTAATAGCATCGATAAAATGTTTTTTTCGTGAATGCCTGACTACAGCTTCCATTAAAGGATTGTGAGCACGTTTGTAGGTGACTTGAATTGGTTGTGTAAAAGACAATAAACGACCACTCAATTCAAGGCAATTAAAGTGAGCGCTAAGTAAAATAACGCCTTTGCCCTGCGCTAAAGCATTTTGTAAATGTTCAATACCTTTAATCTTTACCATTGACTGCAAACGACGTTGGCTACCCCACCAGGCCATGGCTGTTTCAAAAATACTCATACCGGTGGAGTAAAATGTTTTCTTTATAAGTTTTTGTTGTTGAGCTTCATTTAAATCAGGGAAGGCGAGTTGAATATTTTTTTCAACGATATGTCGCCTTCTGGGTAATAGAAGATAACTTAGATAACCAATAAAACAGCCCAGCCACATTTGAAGCCGATAAGGTAAAAGTGTGCAGAGGCGTAAGAATCCAAGGGCAATCCAGATTGGCCAGTGTTTAGGTGCAAGAAAAGGTTTAATATCGAATTTATTTTTATTCATTTGATTAATTTAGATAACGTTTTAAATTCAGGATGCATCGCATCACCAAGCCATTCAAACAGAACAGATTCAACATTACTAATAATAACACCACTCTGACGTAATCTTTTTATCGCGTTTTTATGATTAAATTTTTTGCGCGAGCAAATAGCATCTTCAATCACATAAACAACATAGCCTTGCTGTTGCAATTGCAATGCGGTTT
>Ga0224506_10001784_pt1 | contig 15168 bp, 9 predicted proteins | sample SF_Jan12_sed_USG_2_FD_169108 | JGI IMG/M metagenome (GOLD analysis project Ga0224506, IMG submission 169108) | Sediment microbial communities from San Francisco Bay, California, United States - SF_Jan12_sed_USGS_8_1 | ecosystem: Environmental > Aquatic > Marine > Sediment | place: USA... | reverse complement strand
AGTGACTCAATCATTAAAAAAGTTAAGATCAACAATCAACTGCGTATACGCATAAAAGCGGCATTAGCACAATTTGAACTCAAACATGATGACCCTCAAGTGCGTTTGAATGCCGTTCGTAACATGGCCAAAAATAGCAACTCAAACATCATTCAGGATTTGAAAGCTCACTTAAGCGATGAAACTGATTCAAACATTATTGCGCTAATAGAAGAAACACTCGCTCTGTCGGTTTTACGTTTTGGCAACGAAAAAGAGCAACTAGAAGCTATTGAATCCTTATCCCACACCAGCAATGTCAAAGCAAAAACATTATTGAATCAAATTATCAACACCGCAGGAACTGAACACTATTCAACCACCATCATTGCCGCTAGCCGTAATGCTATAAAAAGAATCAACGATACTGAAAAACTAAACAAGAGTGTTGAAACACTTTTCTTTGGCATCAGCTTGGGCAGTGTGTTGTTATTATCCGCTATTGGGCTTGCCATCACGTTTGGCGTCATGGGCGTAATCAACATGGCCCATGGGGAGCTAATGATGCTTGGCGCCTATACGACTTATGTGGTGCAACTACTCATGCCGAACACAATTGATTATTCACTATTTGTCGCTATACCCGCTGCGTTTGTTGTTGCTGGTATTACTGGCATTTTGATTGAGCGCGGCGTGATTCGATTTCTTTATGGTCGACCACTAGAAACCTTGTTAGCCACCTTTGGTATAAGCCTTATATTGCAACAATTAGTTCGTAGCATTTTTCGCCTTTAAACCGCTCTGTGGAAACACCGAGTTGGATGAGTGGATCCATTCAAATCAATGAAATGCTCTCGCTCACATACAATCGTTTATACATTATTGTGTTTGCCTTGTTAGTATTTGCTGCTTTAATTTATGTTATGAAAAAAACTCGTCTGGGGTTGCAAGTACGAGCGGTCACACAAAATCGTGAAATGGCGCGCGCCATGGGTATTCGGTCAGGATATGTCGATGCACTGACCTTTGGTTTAGGGTCTGGAATTGCCGGTGTCGCCGGTGTTGCCCTCAGCCAACTAACCAATGTTGGCCCAAATCTCGGTCAAGCTTATATTATCGATTCATTTATGGTTGTCGTATTTGGCGGGGTTGGTAATTTATGGGGCACCTTGGTTGCCGCAATGTCCTTAGGTGTTATAAATAAATTTCTCGAACCATGGTCTGGCGCTGTACTCGCCAAAATCCTCGTCTTGGTTTTTATTATTCTTTTTATACAGAAAAAACCACGCGGCTTGTTTCCACAAAAAGGTCGTGCCGCAGAGGGCTAAACATAATGCATAACACAATTTTGTTAAAACATATTTTTATTAATAATCGCGTTCACCCGAGTGTGCTTGCCGTACTAATCACAATTGCTGTACTCGTACCGATACTTAATCTCCTAGTTCCGCCTGATTCATTTTTCCATCTATCCAGTTACAGTGTCACTTTATTTGGAAAGTATTTGGCTTTTGCCCTATTAGCATTGTCTCTGGACTTGGTGTGGGGCTACTGCGGAATTCTGAGTTTAGGTCATGCTGCGTTCTTTGCCCTAGGTGGATACGCCATGGGCATGTATTTAATGCGCCAGATTGGCGATCGCGGTGTATATGGAAACGCTGAATTGCCCGATTTTATGGTATTTCTAAACTGGCAAGAGTTACCCTGGTATTGGTTTGGCTTCGACCAGTTTTGGTTTGCCATGCTCATGGTGATTCTGGTGCCGGGATTTCTTGCACTTATTTTTGGATGGTTAGCATTTCGCTCACGTGTCAGTGGTGTCTATTTGTCGATCATAACTCAGGCATTAACATTTGCACTCATGCTTGCTTTTTTTCGTAACGAAATGGGTTTTGGTGGCAATAATGGCTTAACCGATTTCAAAGACATTCTTGGTTTTAGCTTACAAGATGATAGCACCCGCTCGGTTTTATTTGCATTGTCAGCATTCGCTTTGGCATTTTTCTATGTTGTCTGCTTACTGGTGGTAAATTCTAAAGCTGGCAAAGTGGTTACTGCCATACGTGATGCCGAAAATCGAACCCGCTTTGTGGGTTACAATGTTGAACAATACAAACTTTGGGTTTGGGTTTTTTCTGCAGTTATCGCTGGCATCGCCGGAGCACTTTATGTTCCGCAAGTCGGTATTATTAACCCGGGCGAGTTCTCTCCATTAAATTCTATTGAGCTGGTTATATGGGTGGCCATTGGTGGCCGAGGTTTTCTTTATGGCGCAATTATCGGTGCAATTGTTGTGAATGTTGCAAAATCCTATCTCACGGCAGCCATGCCTGATGCCTGGCTATTTGTGCTTGGCGCTTTGTTTGTTTTGGTCACCATATTACTGCCTAATGGTGTCATGGGGCTTATTAAAACCAAGCCAACTAAACAAGCTGATATTAACGGAGTGAAACCACATGAATCAACTTGAAAACTTTCGGGACTATTGGCGACGGGATCGTGTATTCGACTTTGTTAATCGACCGGGTTTTCGCACGGTAAACGCAAAAGAACTTGATATTGAACATGGCGTAGTGCTTTATATAGAAGGCGTGTCCGTTAGTTTTGACGGCTTTAAAGCGCTTAATGATTTAAATCTATATATTAATAACGGAGAATTACGTTGCATTATCGGGCCAAACGGCGCTGGCAAATCCACGATGATGGATGTTATCACCGGCAAAACACGCCCGGATGAAGGCCAGGTGTTTTATGGAGGCACCATTAATTTAACACAAATGTCAGAACATGAAATTGCACAAGCGGGTATTGGCCGTAAATTCCAAAAACCGACGGTATTTCCACATCACACCGTTAACGAAAATCTACAACTAGCACACGGTCAACATAAACAAATATGGAAAACATTGTTCCATCAGGAATCAAGTGAGGAAACCGATCGGAAAGATGAAATTTTGCTGTTAGTAAATTTAATAGAACAACGCAATACCTGTGCAGGATTACTATCTCATGGGCAAAAACAATGGCTGGAAATTGGAATGTTGCTTATGCAAAACCCCAATGTATTGCTTGTCGATGAACCTATTGCAGGAATGACCCACGCGGAAACTGAACGCACTGCTGAGCTGCTAACCAGTCTCAAGGGCAAACACTCGGTGATTGTAGTCGAACATGACATGGAATTTATTCGTTCGATTGCTGAAACCGTTACTGTTTTACACGAGGGCCATGTGCTTGCGGAAGGTAGCATGGATCAGGTTCAAAATAATTCAAAAGTCATTGAAGTTTATTTAGGTGATTAATATGTTAGCGCTTAATCAAGTCAATCAGTTTTATGGTGAAAGTCATACACTTTGGAATATAGATCTACAAATCAAACAAACCGAGATATTTTGTCTAATGGGTCGCAATGGTGTTGGCAAATCTACTTTGCTCAAAACCATCATGGGTTTAGTTCCCTCTCGCTCGGGAGAGATTATTTTTAACAATTCAGATATCGCAAATCGTGATGCCAGCCAACGAGCGCCTTTAGGTATTGCCTATGTACCACAGGGAAGAGAAATTTTTCCACAACTAACCGTTGAAGAAAACCTTTTAGTAGGCTTAAGTATTCAGAAGAAATTCAAACGGATTGTACCGCAAAGAATTTACGAACTTTTCCCTGTGCTCAAACAGATGCGTCTACGTAAAGGTGGCGACCTGTCCGGCGGTCAACAACAGCAACTCGCGATCGGCAGAGCCTTGGTTTTAAATCCGAGTTTACTGATTCTAGATGAACCGACCGAAGGCATACAACCAAGTATTGTACATGAAATTGCTCAAGTCATTAAAAAACTAGTGAACGAAGATGGACTAACTATTTTATTGGTTGAGCAAAAACTTGCCTTTGCACGCAAATTAGCAGATCGCTTTTGTATTCTTGACCGTGGACGCAAGGTAGCACAAGGTGAAATCAATGAACTTGATGAAGTAATGGTGAAAAAATATTTAACGGTTTAGCAATAAACGCACAAACCATCATAACTAGCTGACTGCCGCATAGTCAGCGCTACTATCAATGGAATTGTGAATGGGCAACGTTAAGGTAAACACACTTCCCTGCCCTGGATAGCTTGCGAGCACGATATCACCTTTGAGTAATTCAGCGAAACGTTTGCAAATCGCAAGTCCCAGCCCCGTACCTGCAATGGCCATATTTTGATTTTCTTTAACTTGATGAAAAGAATCAAAAACATTTTTCAGATCTTCTTTATCAATTCCTACACCGGTGTCTTCGACCGAAAAATTTATCTGATTTTGCTCAACTTGGCAGTCCAGGCGAACATAGCCTTTTTTAGTGAATTTTAGTCCATTGCTAAGCAAATTTAGAATTATTTGAAAAACTTTGGTGCGATCACTCGTCATTTCTAAAGTGGCTGGTATTTTTGCAATTATGAGTTGAATTTTTTTCTCATCAAAAAGTACTTGGTTTTGTTCCTGCAGCTCTTTAAGCAGCGAAGCGACCTTAAATGTTTCCATATGGGCTTTCATTTTGCCTGCTTCAATTTTTGATAAATCCAATATATCATTAATCAAACTTAACAAATGTTTTGCACTATTGTGTGCCATGCCTAATTGTTTTTCCTGTACTTCATTGACTGCGCCTGCCATACCCGACTTAACAATTCCAGTGAAGCCAATAATCGAATTTAAAGGTGTGCGTAATTCATGACTCATGTTTGCCAAAAATGTTGACTTAGATTTTGTTGCTGCTAACGCTCGATCTCTGGCAATGGCTAACTCATGTGTTCGCTCACTAACTAGTCCCTCAAGATTATCTCGATGTAAATTTAATTCCAATTCAATTTGTTTGCGATCTGTAATATCCCGAATCACTTGAACCGTTCCCATATTAGTTTTATCCATTGATATTGGTGATAGGGAAAAGTCTAACCAGGTATTCTTATCGACATTCTGAATTTCATAATCGTGCAATTCGATACCGTCTTTCATATGTTGACAAATTGTGCAATTTGATTCTTCTAAGGATAATGGGTGAAATACTTGATGTGCATTAAGTCCGACTAGTTGATTTTTGGTCATGTATGCCATTTCACAAGCACGGTTATTCACTTGGCGGATTCGATTGTTTTGGTCAATGACAATTGTTGCAACCGGTATTGCATCATAGGTAGTAGCATCTTGCGCCATGGTGCTGAATGGCTCTTTTAAAGTGGTACGTACGATCGCTACAAAAATTAGCCAAAACGAAACTAACTTGAAAATATGTCCTGCTTGGTTCGATATGCCATAAACCGATATGTAGAAGGTGAAACTTAATTCAGCACATATAGTTAAAGTTATAGAGGCAAAAATCATTCGTGTGATTTTTGCTTCAATATAATGACGCCGTTGATACAAAAACCACATGGAAAACGCTAACAATGTCATAATGAGATATTCACTGGCCACTTTTGTTTCTGTCAGACCTTGCCCTTCGATAAACATTAATGGAAACTGATCTAACATGACTAGAAAGAATATGATACTTGCAATCACCCCGTAACCAGTGAATACCAAATTTCGATTCAAACCTCGGTTTAAGAAAAAAGGTGACGTTAGCAATAAGAACGCTTCCATGAACCGTGTGCCAATCCACAATTGAATACTTGTATCACTGCTAGTGACATGAGAAAAAATATTCATGTCTTTATAGGCCAGGGTGTGTGCCATGTCTAAACACGCCACCCAGAAATAGCCACAACCGAGATACATGAGGAAATTATTTCGGGTAAATGGATGCGTTTGCCATGCGACGACGCACATGAGAATAGCAACGACAATCGCAAAAAACTCCGCTAGCGTATGGAATAGAAGAAAACTATAAAAACTCGTTGCTACAACAATTGTTGCCAACAATAAGGGCGTTAACCACACCAATATATCTTGTTGTTGTCCTGCTCGAAGACTTGAATCAGACTTACTCATTTATAACAATCAATCCGTGATAACGTCAAAAATAAAGTGAGATCTATAACAATCGTATGAAAAGGTTTGGGAAAGTACTGCTCTTTCTTGATTTAATCCTATTTCAAACCAGTAAAACTATATTATAGACGACTAGGAGATTCAATCAGCGGTGTCAATTTAATACGTCTACGGTCGAGCCGACGCAGATTAAACCGCTACTTTCCGGAACAAGATTTTGACCAAAATAGATCTTCCTTTGCCGAAGGCGAAACTCACCAAGCGTGCGCAATACCTCTGAATTACTTTTCGCAGTATTTGGATCGATATTAGGAATACTACAGCGGCTACACGGCTTCACCAAACGAAAAACAACATCATCAATTTGAATGCGCTGCCAAGTATCTTCGGCAAAAGGCTCACAACCATCAAGCACAATATTAGGGCGAAAACGATGCATTTGTACCCGCTCTTTCAATCGCCGATTGAGTTCATCAAGTGACGCTTGTGTACATAATAATATTGGAAATCCATCGGCGAAACTTACGCCCTCGCCCACCAGCGCATAGCTTGGATCAATTGGCCTAAAATAATTATCTGCAAAAAATACCAACCGACTATCATGTGAAAGAAAAACTGATAGCCATTCCGCAGCCGCATCACCGCAATCAATTCCATCACATAGGTCATTCCAAACTTTCACTTGTTTCACCGGTCCATTGCTAGGTATTTGTATAGTGATGGCAGCCATTTCAGGCGCGCTTAGTGTAATACCAGCACGTAAGTCGATCGAGTTGTTTAATTGCGCTTGAATTAAGCACATTCGAGGCAATAGACGCTGACTTAAAAAATTTCCTTGGCTATCGACCAGCATCCAGCGACGATCGCCAAATATACCAATGGTATCTATGCTTGCTACCTGATGATCTACACCCGCTAATGATTTAACTGGATAGCTCATCAATTGGCTAACGCTTAATGCTTTCGTCATGTCACTCTTTCATACACGAATTGAGCAAAGCTTGCATATGGGCTAAGCCAAGCCTACGCGCATGCTCAATATTACGCTGGGGTATATTTTCAGGTTGAAGGAAACTTTTTAACACTTCACTCAAACTGGATTCGCGAATAATGTGAAACATAGGATAAGGTGAACGATTCGTGTAATTTGCCGCATCATTTTCATCTGCGCCTTCAAAACAATAGTCAGGATGAAAACTGGCCAACTGAAATATTCCCATAAAATTCAACTGTTCGAGTAGTGCTTGAGCTTGATCAAGGCAATCTAAAAAATTAAGAAAACTTTCCAAGCCAGGTGTCAGGATTAGCAAACTGGTTTCAATTGATGAATTATTGTCTAGGTGGTGAAATTCATTCTGCAATGCAGACAAGACTTGGTCAGGGTCACTCGCATTTTGTACAAGTAAACGCACCCGTTGTCGTGCCCATTCCGCTTGTGCAAAAGGACAGAAATTCTCACCAATAACAACATTTTCTATCCATCGCCTAGTTTGTTCAATAATCAAATTGTTCATCACTCTGCTCAACACACTTGCCAGTCAAGAATAGTATACCAGTATAGAGGATCAATACCTGCCTATACAATACTACGCTTACGCCATCGGGATATAGCCAATAGACCGAGAAACAGCAATAACTGGATTGGATGTAGACTTGCTCTTTCAGTCTTGGATTCAAGTGTAAGGACTTTTTGCGGCATGCCGGTGATGTTCAAAATTATTGAAGCGCTGCTCTCATATTCGCTATCCGATATTGTATAGTCGATAACGACCACGCCTTCAAATAAATCATCAGATTGGTATATAGCCTCCGCGCTAATGTCTCCTGATGAAGGTTGTGAAAACTTGATGATAGAGAGCTCATCGCCATCGATATCTCGATCATTGTTCAATGCCGCGTTGAGATTAAAAGAGCTGCCGGCATAAAAACTAAAAGCATCATCTTCTGCTACTGGTGCGTCGTTCTGGTTCTCTACAATCACCACGGAGGTAATGGTCTGTGATGACGTTTCGGCATCACTCACATGCCAGCGAAAATAGTCAGTGCCTTGAAAATCTTTATTTGGAATATATTGCAATTGACCACTGCTTTGGTCAAGTTCAATTGTGCCAAATTTGGTTGACGCATCGAGATGATAAGTCAATTCCGTAGAGTCCACATCAGTTGCTGATAGATTGGCTTCCAAGCTGCTGTCTTCTATGCTTATGAAGTTTTGCCCTTGAGGTATAGGCGCATCGTTTACTTTGCTCACTGACACGGAGATTGAGCCGCTTTGAGAAAGGCCATAACGGTCTTGAATTAGATAATCTAATGTATCAACACCATTCACTTCGGCAAATGGTTCAAATACGATTTCACCATCCGCTTGAAAAATAATATTTCCTATTCTCGATGAAGAAACTGATACTAGCGTTAATATATCTTCAGGAAAATCGGCATCCGTGTCATTATCTAAAACATTAATTGAAATACTTTGGTCTTCAAGCGTTTGCATCTGATCCGTTAAGGTTTGTGGTCGACGATTAATTTTAAAACTTTTCATGGTTGTTGACACAAGACCTGCGGCATCAGTGACTCGAAGTTGAGCATCAAGTGTAGGGGTGTTGGTTAGTGGATAACTCATCTGAACTTGATGAAAAACTTCATTGTGAACAGTCCATTCATAAAAAAGAGGACTTTGCTCTGCGTCAAACGAAGACGCCGCTTGTAATACAATTTCGTCGCCCTCTTGATAAATAAGTGACGCATTATTCATAATAATCGGTTCAGGTCTGTTATTAAATCCAAGAACAATGTCGCTTTCCGCTACACCACCATAACTATCAGCAATACTCAGTTTAAAACTAATCGGCTGAATATTGTTTCCTACTTTCGATTCGATTGCTGAAAAGTTAATAAGCGCGTCACCCAATCCAAGCTGACCTGCAACATTATCACCCACACAAAACAATACACCTTGGGAATCAATCAAACACATATTCTTATTCGTCGCCCGTTGCAACCGAATCGGTCCGGTGCCTAGTGCAACAGATTGTTCAGTGAATACGGAAAACGTATAGAAATCACCCCAACCACGACAACTACGTTGGCCATTGATCTGATCGATTAAACAGCTTGAACGAGCACCAAGCGCCAATGTTTCCCCCACTGCTGCATTTTTCCAATAAAACGGTGATAAAATATTTAGTTGCGAATTCTGATTCACTTGATAGTCTGAATTTAATCCCCAACAAAACACCGCTCGATCAGTTTTACGAATAGCGCAACTGTGATGTAAACCAAGCTCGACCGAACTCCATTGAGTATCAACTGCATTAGCACTTACCAACTTCGGTACGCCACTATCAATGTAACTTCCATCGCCTAACGCACCAGAAATGTTTTCACCCCAGCAGTAAAGTTGATCGTCTTGGTTGAGCCCGCAGCTATGATTATTACCTAAACTCATGGAGGTCCAATTCGAATTTGGCACTGCAATTTTCATTGGCGTCGCCGACATTGTAAGCGTTTCAATATCACTAAGTTGAGATGATTGATTATCACCCCAACACCAAATTTCCCCGTCGCTATTCAAGGCGCAGCTGTGATTGGCACCAGAATCAATTGCTAACCAGAATTTTCTGTTTTGTGAAAACCAACTGGCACTACCTAGCTGTTGATTGGAATTATCCCCCCAACAATGGATTAAATTTTCAATATCGATAGCGCAGGTATGTTTCTCACCGACTGTGACATAACGCCATTGATTTTGATTATTGATTTGCGTAGGTATATTATAAATTTCATTCTGCAGATTATTCGTAATTTGCTGAGCGTCATTTGCACCCCAACACCAAAGCGTGTGATCGCTGCGTATAGCACAGCTATGTTGCCAGCCAACACTTAACTCTAGCCATTGAATCATTTTATCTGGCAATAGGAGCGATATTGTTTCGCTTTTTGAATTGTTAAGCGTCAGTTCAGGTCCGCTGATTTGCGTCCAGGTAACATCGCTTATTGTCGCGCCCAAGAATACCTCGCTGCTAGTTGCTGATAAACTGATTTCTTCATTTGGCAAACCCACCACGGTGTCAGTACTGATGGTCGCGACTGGCACTTGCGCCATAATCACTTCAGCTGTTGCGAAAACCGTTTCAATTCCATCGGAAACATTCAGCGTTAAAGTATATAAACCTGGGTTGGCATAACTATGAATTGGTTTCGTATTAGGCGAGGTATTGTTGTCTCCAAAGTTCCATTCAAATAATAACTCATCGCCATCCGCATCATCGACCACGACAGCCGATAAATCCAACGTTGCATTGGCAGCGACCACATAACTATCCAGCAAATTAATTACAGGCTTATTATTTGCGATAACAATAAAGTTGGAAGTCATTGTCTCAGTAAGACCGTCACTCACTGATAGGCTAACCGTATATACACCATTGCTAGCATAGACATGAGTTACTTGTGGCCCTGTGGCTGTTTGGCCATCGCCAAAATCCCAGAAAAACTCCAATAACCGATTATTCGGATTACTGGTTGCACTGGCATCAAAATCGATTGGTGTGCCAGGCACGCTTGCATAGGGACCACCGGTTTGAATTTGTGGTGGATCAAGGACTTGTACAAGGGCGCTCGCAGACACTTCACCATACGCATCATCAACAGTTAACGTTAGTTGATAATCCCCTGAAGCCAAGTAAGCGTGTGCAGGCATTGGTTCTAGTGAAGTTATGCCGTCACCAAAGTCCCACTGATAACTCAACTCATCGGCATCAGCATCCTCAATCACTATCTCGCTAAATATTTTTTCAAAACCCATGGTTGCGCTGATTGTGGACGGCAAGGAAATCGTCGGTGGATTATTCGGGCCAATAAATGCTTTTGTGATAGCCGGTAGGGAACTGACGAATCCATCATTAACAATCAAACTCACCTCATAAACACCACGCTGTAAATAAGCATGAATAGGATTAATGAGTGTTGAACTGGTTTGGTCACCAAAATTCCATTGGAAACTTAATACGCCACCATTTGGATTGCTGGAAGCACTCGCATCGAAGTTTATGTCTTCATTGACCAATGCCGTAAAAGGACCACCAGGAATGGCAATTGGTGTTTCATAAGCAGAAAACTTAATCGACCTAGCATCAGTTAATATTTGATTGTTGAAGCTGTATTGCGATGCTTGAGTTCCTGAGTCATTTTCAACGCCTATTGTCGCAGAACCGCCATTACGTCCACCCAGGCTTTGATAGTTCAGAACAATGTCACCGTTCTCATGCAATTGAACCTGAAAAGATAAACGAGTTATCGATCTATAATAAATAGCATTCTCCCAAGTCACGGTAAATATTTGATTCGGGCTTAGACCCGTCAGCTCATAGCTCACGCGTGAATCGGGAAGCATTTCCAAATCATCCCAGTGCGCATAAATCGCATTATTTGGTTGAAACCCACTAGGAATAGAATCATTGCTATAGACCGTATGTCCAGTTCCAAATGATAAAATACCATTGGTCGAGACAAAAGCGTCGGAGTAAATGTTTCCATAAAATGGAAATTCGAAACCAATTGGTATTGGAGTCGTTGTCGATTGGTCATCACCAAATAGACTTGCCGTTGTTGCCGTATCGGTCGCTTGCCATTGGTAGTTTGGTTCTGTAATCGTATAACGAATTTCGCGAATAACATTAACATCAATTGCTTGACTTGCCGCACCCAACAAACTATCAGTCGCAGAAACAATCAACTGGCTAGGCCCAACATTATTCCACACAATATTGTCGCGACTAAAAAGTCCATCACCGGCTTGAACATCACCGTTTGTGCCATCATCAAATAAAGCCAAAGGCGCACTCTGATCAATACTCAGTGAAACCGTAGCGCTTGAAGCCGCTACACCACAACTATGGGCATAAACTTCAAAACGTTGCGGTTCACCAAACAATAGCTCCTGCCCTGAAACAATATTTGCACTACTTAATTGCAATTGAGTAGCATTACAATTCAGCGCGCTATTCAAATTCACACGACCACGTGAGACACTGGCTTGCTGCAAACCAATTATAGGATCACTACTTGAAATTAATAGCTGTCTAAGTTGTAAAAACGATTTTGAAGGATCATGGCTTGCGAGTAATGCAGCTGCACCACTGACAAGAGGTGCAGCCATCGAAGTGCCGGAAAGATAACCATATTGACTATTGGGCAGCGTGCTATAAATGTCTTCACCTGGCGCTGCAACATCAACATTACGCATACCGTAGTTTGAAAAAAATGCTAGACCGTCCGAACGGTTGGTTGCCGCAACGGTAATAATGTTTGCTAGATCAAAATTCGCAGGATAGTCCGCGATGAAATCAAGATTAGCGCTAGCGTTTCCGGCGGCAGCCACAAACAATACCCCAGCGGCTTGTGCATACGCAACTGCATCGTATAACGCTTGGCTATATAAAGGACCACCCCAACTGGCATTAATAATTTTTGCACCATTATCCACAGCATATTCAATCGCTGCGACTAATGTAGAGTCGGACCCACTGGTCGCCGAAAGTCCAACCACAGGCATAATCTTACTTGTCCAGGAGACACCTGCAACACCTATTGTATTATTTGCTGATGCCGCAATAATGCCAGCAACATGAGTTCCATGAATATTATTATCCATAGGGTCGCCAATATTTCTTAAAAAGTCATAACCATTGACATCATCAACAAAACCATTTCCATCATCATCAAGTCCGTTGTTTGCAATCTCGCCAGAATTAATCCACATGGAATTTTGCAAATCCACATGATTATAATCAACACCTGTGTCGATCACGGCAACAATAATATTACTATCCGGTTGCACAACATCCCAAGCTTCGACTGCATCTATATCCGCATCGATCGCGCCTATGCCACCGATATTATGCAAACCCCATTGCAAAACAAAATTCGCGTCATTGGGTAGCGCACGTAGTTTTCGATAATAATCGTATTCCACATATTCAAATTGTTTGCTAGCAAGCAATTGATCACGTAACGCTTCAATTTTGCTGTTCTTCGCAAAATCCAATCGATGCCATTTCGCATTATTAGCGAGTAAAGCGTTTGTCCGAGCTAATTTTGAGTGAGCACTCAATGAATAGAAAGACTGAATCCCCAAGTGTTTTGCTTGTGCATTGACAAAGCTCTGCATTTGATCAGGCTTGGCTTTTACGATAAGACGTTGAGGATGATAATCTGGCTTGGCAACACTGGAAGATACGACAAACAAATTAAAACAGAAAACCCAAATCCATATTTTGATATTCATTAAATCTCTCTTGATAATTTTTTATTATTAGCTCCGAATCAGTAGTTATGAACATCAGAGCTTTTCCACTTTTTTAGTAATATTATTAAATGGAGTCTAACAAACAGTGAAAGCAAGTCAAACAATACTTAGACTCATCCAGTGGTCAAAATGGGAAAGAGGAATAATAAGGACAAATTTTAAGGACCATAGGGCAATAGCAGTTACCCTATGGTATTGATCGGCAATTAGTAAACTAAAAAGAAAACGTATCGTCGAGAATGATGGTCTCGTTGCGCTCTGGCCCGGTTGAGACAATTGCAATTTTAGTCTCGGTAATGGCTTCAATACGTTTGAGATACGCTTGTGCATTCACTGGTAAATCCGCAAATGATTTAATGCCAACAGTTGACTCGGACCAACCGGGCATTTCTTCATAAACTGGCTTGCATTCACTATAGGCATCGGCACCGATCGGCGGTGTGCTACGGACTTGTCCGTCACATTCATAACCGATGCAAATTCGTATGGTATCCAGGCCATCCAAAACATCAAGCTTGGTAATACACAAACCAGAGACGCTATTGATTTGCATGGATCGACGCAAAGAAATAGCATCAAACCATCCACAACGACGCGGACGACCCGTGGTTGAACCAAATTCATGGCCTTGTTTCGCCAAACGCGCGCCAACATCATCGAACAATTCGGTCGGGAACGGACCAGCGCCAACACGCGTGGTATAGGCTTTAGTAATACCCAACACATAATCCAAATATAACGGCCCTACACCGGAACCATTCGCTGCACCACCGGCAATTGTGTTTGAAGAAGTTACGAAGGGATAAGTACCGTGATCAATATCCAATAAAGCACCTTGCGCACCTTCGAATAAAACGCGTTTGCCTTGTTTTTTGTATTCATCAAGCAATTCAGGAATATCTGCAACCATGGGTGCAAGTTGATCTTTCATTGCCAGGGTTTCATCCAAAACTTGCTGGAAGTCGACAGGCTCTTCATTGAAATAATTTTTTAATGCGAAATTGTGGTAATCCAAAACTTCACCTAGCTTGGCAGAGAATCGTTCTCGATGAAACAAATCTGCTAAACGCAATGCGCGTCGTGCCACCTTATCTTCATAGGCTGGGCCAATGCCTCGACCGGTCGTGCCAATCTTTGCGTTACCTTTGGCGCGCTCACGGGCCTGATCCAAACGAATGTGATAAGGTAGAATCAACGGACAAGCTTCTGATATTCTCAAGCGCTCTCGTGCCGGCACACCTTTAGCTTCAAGCATCTCCAATTCTTTTAAAAGATCAGACGGTGACAACACCACACCATTCCCAATCATACAAACCACATTATCACGTAAAATGCCCGAAGGAATTAAATGCAACACGGTTTTTTCTTCGCCGACGACCAAGGTATGTCCAGCATTATGTCCACCTTGAAAACGCACCACGGCGTCTACACGATCCGTTAATAAATCAACGATCTTACCTTTTCCTTCGTCACCCCATTGGGTGCCGATGACGACAATGTTTTTATTCATGTTAATCTCTCAACCTGCCACTGCTGTGCTTTTTTAACGAGTTTGCGATCACATCCTAATTCGTTCATGTCCAGCTGCTGCCCGGGCAACTCCCGAATGACACGTTCGCCTTGCTGACGTAATCCCTGTATGATTTTTTCTAAGTCAGAATCTTCTTCCGCTGGTGCAAATATTCCGCTTGCCTGAGTATCTTGATTATTATTATTCAAACGCAACAGCATATTTAAGTCCAAACTAAAACCGGTGGCTGGACGAGAGCGTCCAAACACAGCACCAATTTCATCATAACGCCCACCTTTGGCAATTGCTTGCCAATTTCCAGGTGCATAAGCCGCAAATACTAGGCCTGTGTGATAACCATAGCCGCGTAATTCCGCAAAATCAAAATGTAACTGAACCATCT
>Ga0224506_10001783_pt1 | contig 15170 bp, 12 predicted proteins | sample SF_Jan12_sed_USG_2_FD_169108 | JGI IMG/M metagenome (GOLD analysis project Ga0224506, IMG submission 169108) | Sediment microbial communities from San Francisco Bay, California, United States - SF_Jan12_sed_USGS_8_1 | ecosystem: Environmental > Aquatic > Marine > Sediment | place: USA... | reverse complement strand
CAGATAAGACTCTATCAATTCGTCATCCGCTTCGGCGACCACCTCGACCAATTCAGCGCGCCGGATTTCAACTTCATCTTTTACTTCGTCTGGAATATCGGAAGCGGTGCCCGCCCCTTTACCATCACTTTCGTAAGCGTAGTATTTATTCTCGACCAGATCCACAATACCCGAAAATTTATCAGCCTCGCCAACGGGCACATGCATCAAAAAAGGTTGGACGTCGAATTTCTTCTTTAGGGATTCTAATATGGATTGAATGGAAGCCCGATCACTATCCATTTTATTGATGAACACAATCCGCTTAAGGAAGCTTTCATCCGCCCATTGCCACACTTTCTCGGTATAAAACTGAATTCCCGCGTCGGCGGCAATCACCACCACCACACCGTCGGAAACGCGGATGCAACCAGGAGTGTCCGCAATAAAATTCCCGTCGCCGGGAGTATCCAGAATATTTATTTTGTGTTTCTGCCATTCGCTGACAGCGAACGATGCGTTGATGGAATGACCCCGCCGGACCTCGTCTGGGTCGTAGTCCATAATGGAAGAGTTGTCACCCACTTTTCCCAAACGGTCGGATACACCTGACAAAAACAACAGGCCTTCCACGACTGAAGTTTTCCCGGCTCCAGCATGACCGATGAAAGCAACATTTCTGATCTGATCAACTTTGTACGATTTCATGTTTCTCCCCCGTGCGGCGGATTATACAAAAAACCAAGCTTCCAAAAAAAGCGCAATAACATCAATTTAAAGAGCTATCTTTAATTTAAATCTTTAAACGTGCACATGTACAAAGAGATTTTGACTGGACTGATACAACTAGCAGAACGCATCAACACAAGATAGATTCAAGTCGTTTCATTTTTTGAAACACCGTACCATAAAAAGACGGATAAAGCCGAAACAGCTGGTCCAGCTCGTTGATACTTATTCCCACGGCTAATACCTGATCGGTATGAGTAACCGCCCGATCCATCAATGGGACATGTTTCCAGTCTGGAATTTGCCCCATAATATCGCCACTTGACAGAAAAGCAACGTTTTTTGTACGTTCCGAGCAAACTTTCACCTTTCCCGAAATAATAATAAAAATCAGGCCTACGTTCAAATCTTTGGCGAAAATAGAATCATCTTTTTTCCAATGCCGCAGATCCCCAAAACCCAGGGACGCGATCAGGCCGGGACGGATTATATTATTGAAATAATTACCCATTTGATAAAATTCATCAATAATCTTGGGAAGGCTGGATTGGGTGTAGAATTTCTTGGGAATCTCCAGAAGAGTGAGATCCGACAAAGCTTTGACGGTTGCCCGGCGATAAGGATTGGTGGTGGAAACTGCCAATTCTCCGAAAAACATCCCCTTCTCGTAAACGACCGATTTGTTTTTGTTTATACCTATTTCCGCAAAACCATCGAGAATCACGAAAAACTCATTCCCAATTTCATTTTTGGAAAAAACAATCGTCCCAGATTTCAGTTTCTGGATTTTGGACTGTTTCACGATATTCGCCAGTTGGGATTTTTTGACTCCTTCAAATAAAACCATATCCTTGATTAAATCCAGCTTGGTCCGAACCTTCGACTTCTTGTTTTTGATCAATACATCCGTCTCACCTTCATCAGCAAACCGGAAATAAGGATGTTTGAAAGGTTCCTTGTGCTGATGAACAAGAACCACCTTCTTAGCGATAGCGGGATTGATGTCCGTGAGTGAGGCCAATTCGGTGTGTAGATTTCCCCCGCCCACTTCTTGAATAATCAAATCACCATCCCAGATAAACCCCAAAATGCTGTCTCTCCGTTTTCGAGAAAAGTTTCCCATTTCCCACCATCGATGGGTCAAGTCCTCATCATATTTGGTGTCCCCTGAATGGCTGATTACTTTTTCTTTTCTTCCAGGGGGTCTGTAACTCACTTTAAATCTACCGGCTGGAATCGAATGAAGGGAGTAATCAAACAACAAATAGGTGTGCTTGAAACCAGGGAGTTTGATCTCATCGCCCGCTTCCACCTCCAACAAATCCACAAAATCTTCGATTACTTCTTTCGGAAACCGGCTGATGCCCTGCACCTTTCTCAAAAAACTTTCAAAAATAATTCGCGTTGTGATCAACTTCACGCGTTGACCTGAAAGAATTTTTTCGATCAAACCAGAATCATGGTCGGAATGTACGTGGGAGAGAATGATATAACTGATATCCTTTTCTGTTACTCCGTACCTCAGTACAGACTCATTATGCTCGTTGAATGCATCCACCATAATACCCTTGCCCTCTGACCAGACAATCAGGCAACTGTTTTTCCTGTCGTGAGAAAACCCTGAACCAACACCGAGATAGGTAACTCCCATAAAAGGCTTTTCCAAAGGCGTCACGATGTCCGGCTTGGGAGGCAGGTCAGGCTTCAATATATTGATAGAGATTTTCCGTCGCTTCGGTTGATGAACTTCAAACTCCGCAGGCCGGGCTTGAATAATATCTAAAACTTTCCCCGGCTTACCGGCATCCTTTATCGTCACAGTATTCTGTTTATTAAATATTTGAAACTCAATCAATGAGTCGACAAACTCATCCTGATTTTTTTCTTTAGCTATGGAAAACAGATCCATCTCTTTTTTCAACTGAGCGCAGGTAATATAGTTACGGGCAAAGAGCGAAGCTGTCCTGGAATTAGACTTATTCATCAACCACCCTTTACCGCGAATCAGGGTTTCAAAATAATCTCTAATCGCGGATTGAATTTGTCGGTCAGGTGTGTTGTATTTAAGAAGACGGTTATACATGCCTAGCGGCTTTTTACTTTCCGCCACATGGTCCATGAACTTTTCATAACGCTTCAATTCCGTATCCGTAAACCCACTATCCCGGCCAAAACGGCGAAACTGAGCATGAATCATGTCATGGAAAGTCGGACCAAATAGAGTTTCTTGAAGAATAGACCTCAGGCGATCTCTCTGGTCGGAAGTGCAGTAGATTTTGATCTTTTCGTTGGAAGGCCGAGCGAAGAGAAAGGTGTAAACAATAAACTCGAAATCGAAATTATTTTTTCCTTGGACAAAAGTTCTTATCGGAAGCACATACTGGGAGGGAAGCGCTTCGGATCGCCTGCTGAAGTCCTTGACAATTCCCGGAGGGCAACCGAAACAAATCGGTTCGAGCCCCTTGATCCTCAGAACACGGAAATTGTAGCCCTTGTATATTGTGTGTCCTTTAGGGGTTGCCATAATCTAGTCACCGGAACGCCGGGCAGTAAACTTCAGATGCACCGGGGTTCCCGAAAATCCAAACTCCTGTCTCAAGCTATTCGTTAAATATCTACGATATGAAAAATGAATACCTTCCGGATAATTCACGAAACATTGAAACGTGGGAGGGGAGTTTTTTATCTGGGTGGAGTAATATAACTTGAGAAACTTCCCGCGATAACTGCTGAGTGGATTTTTTTCAATGGCCTTGGCAAAGCAATCGTTTAGTTTCCCTGTTGGAATCCTTTTCGAGTACTCCGAATAGACCCTTGCCACTTCAGGAAAAAAATGTTTCAACCCATACCCAGATTTGGCTGAAATAAACAACACGGGAGCAAATTCCAAAAACCTCAATTTATCTTTTATTTTCTCACCAATAGCTTCCTGAGTACCTTTCTCGCGTTCCAGAAGGTCGCATTTGTTGATTGCAAGAATACACCCCCTGCCCTGTTCAAACGCATACCCGGCAATGGTGGCATCCTGATCGCTCACTCCTGTTTCTCCATCCACGACTATAACCGCGATATCACACCTTTCCAGAGCTTTCAGAGCCATGATCACGCTGTACTTTTCAAGCAACCGCGTGGTCTTCCCCTTACGCCGGATACCTGCGGTATCCATCAGTATAAATTCCTTCCCCTCGAACACAATGGATGTGTCCACCGCGTCGCGCGTGGTTCCAGGAATTTCTGAAACGATACAACGGTCGGATTTCAATAATTTATTGATGAGTGACGATTTGCCGGCATTTGGTTTCCCTACCACAGCAACGCGGATTCCTTTGGTCTCTTCTACCGCATCCTCCTCTGCTTCGGCGAAATTCTTCACCAATTCTTCCAGCATCGCCTCAATTCCGGTACCGTGCTCGGCAGAAAGGGCGAAGGTTTTTTCCACTCCCATTTTAAAAAAGTCGTGGATCATGGCTTCATGGCTGAGATCATCTACTTTATTGACCACAACAATCAACGGTTTTCCTGAGGATCGAACTTTAGAGATGACTTCTTGATCCTGCGGGGTCAAACCCTGTTGCCCATCACCCACAAACAAAATGTAGTCGGCATCAGAAATCGCAATGTCCGCTTGTAATTTAACCTGGAGTTCGATTTCATTGTCGGCGTCAAGATCAATTCCACCGGTATCAATTACCATGAATGGTTTTCCAAACCACTCCGCCCGACTGAACATGCGGTCTCGTGTCACGCCCGGCGTATCGTTTACGATTGCAGAACGTTTCTTGACGATTTTGTTGAATAGTGTGGACTTGCCGACGTTGGCTCTTCCGATGATGGCAACTTGGGGAATGGACATAACATCATCTCGACTTTCAGGAAGATTATATGGAGGGAGCCATCTCTTCTAAGTATTCGTGAATACCGCGGGCAATGGACTCGGCCAACCATTTCTGATATATCTTATTCTTTAATTTTTGGCCTTCCTGGCTATTGGTCACAAAACCTACTTCAACCAGAATACTCGGCATATTGGTGTCATGAAGTACAAAAAATGGCCCCTCTTTCACGCCAAGGTTTTGAATGCCCGAAAACTTCTTGGACATGGTTTTATGCAACCGCTTTTGAACTATAGCCGCTAAACGGGAAGAATCGTTAATTTTGGTGGTAGAAATAAGGCTGGCCAGTATCTCCTGGACCGCATCGTCTGCTACGGAGTGAACCAAATCCCCGTTTTCACGTTCAGCAGTTTCCCGAGCCTCCTCATTAGAGCCTGACCCGAGATAATAAGTTTCGATCCCCTTTGCAGATTTTCTTTTGGCGGCATTGGCGTGGATGGACACAAACAAATCGGCATCATGCTCGTTGGCAATTTTCCCTCGATCCTTAAGTTCGATAAACGTATCGTCTTTTCGGGTCATGATGACCTTGTAATGGTAGCGACTCAGTAGGATTTCCTGCACCTGCTTGGAAATGTGAAGATTGAGTTCTTTTTCGTGCAAGCCATGAGCTCCCTGGGCACCATAATCTTTACCTCCGTGGCCTGCATCCAATACCACCACGGGTGTCTTCTGACGGGCTCTCGCTTTGGATGCAGTAGAATTTTCTGCGACAAGAAGAGTTGATGTCTTTTTTAGGGATTTGGCTTTGACCGCTACGAATTTCTTTTTTTGATGGGGAACGACAATGATTAACTGATTTTTGCTGACTCGAACCGTCACTTTCTGCTTCGCCTGCTCATCCAAATCCAGCACTAGACGCGTGGGAGATCCCTTCGCATCCGTCATCCGCAATTGCTCCACCCGTCCATCTTCTACAGATATATTTTCTGGAATATGATCACCCCACCGGGCATTTTGAAAGTCAAAATACACACGGTCCGGGTTTCTCAGTCTTTTCTTGGCGTACTTGACTGATCCATCAACCTTTAAAACGACTCGGGTTTCATCGGCTCCGGAGGCGAAGGTCAGGTCCTGCAATATCACTGTGGATTGGGGAATAGAAAGAGTTTTTTTGTTAACTTGCAGGGCCTTGCTGTTTAACTGCTGTCGAGCTTTGGGAACAAAATCACCTGTGGGGTAATGGGTCAAAATTTTCTGAAACGCCAAACGCCCTTCGGCATAACTCTTGCGACTGACATACAATTGACCGGCAAAGTACAGGGCATCGTCGGTCAGCCGTCCCGCAGGAAACTCCGCTTCGAGTTGATGATAATAAAACAAAGCCTTGTCGATATCCGTCGACAGGCCGGTCCGTTTTCCCAGCTTGTGAAACAAACGGCCCAACGTAAAAACCGACTTGTAACTTTCCTGAGTCTTCGGGTATTCCTTTAACACCGACTGAAACCGGGTGATGGCATGCATCCAGTTTTTCCGGTACTTCATTTTCTTCTTGGAATACAGAAGATTCAGATATTCCTTTTTCGCAAGGGCGTAACGCTTCTGAGACGATGCTGAGGAATCCAGTTTCGCCCAGGCAGTCCCTCCAGCAAACACTAACGCCAGACAGAAGGCAAACGTCACCCACAGACATCTTTGCCGAAAAAGATTTAACTTTCCGAGTTCCATCAAATAAATCCTTACCAAAATCAAATGAGGTTTATAGACTCGAGGATAACGCCAGAAAAATCACTTAACCTTCTAATTTCATTAAGGTTTTGACTATATCACTTTTGTGGTATGTCGTCAAGACATTGAAAAACTGGGAGTTAAAACCCTGCGCTCAGGCGTTCGGCGAGAAAGGAGGGAAGTTTGTTGGATATTATCTTTTCCTGTGTCAGTTGAATGTTGTAATCATACCGCCGGAATTCCACCGATAGTTGGTCGGAATTGAACACTACAAAGCAAGGAGATGAAATACCGTCGCGGGGTTGCCCAAGACTGCCCACATTGATAATGTAACGACAGTCCGGCTTCAGGGTGTACTCCCAATGGTGCACCGCCCCGCCATAGATTGCCTCTACCTTGCCTTCGGGAGGCTTTTCCAAAATGACGGGCTTGTGGGAATGGCCTAGAAAACACTGCTGGGCATCAAAATGAGGAAAATTATCTTCTCCATCGTATTGATTGTTTACGTAATGCCATTCCTCTGACTCAAAAGGAGAGGAGTGCACCCACAAAATACCATCCTGCTCTTTTTTGGTGGGCAACGAACTCAGATACTCGACGTTGCGCTCTGTCAATTTCTCCCGTGTCCACAAACAGGCTTCTATCGCGTAGGGATTAAAATAAGACGTATCAGTTTTGTCCACTGCCGCATAATCGTGGTTACCCGCAAGCACGGTATCTACATTATCGCGAACCCAGTCCACGCACTCGTTGGGATCGGTGTTGTACCCGACGATATCGCCAAGACACACCTTCTTATCGTGAGGGATCGTTTCACTGATCTCAATGAACTTTTCCAGCGATTCCAGATTGCTGTGCAAATCGGAAAAAATGAGATAAACCATGGCGAGCCGTTTTAAAAATCGTTATTGATTCAGGCTGGTTTGAGGGGAATGTCCGGCTTCAATTCTTTTAAAATACGATCCAAAATACCGTTGATAAAATTGGGAGAGTCTGCCGTCCCAAACCTCTTGGCAATTTCTACGGCCTCATCGATGACCACCTTGGGCGGTACGGTTTTACTGTACATCAATTCAGAAGCCGCCATGCGAAGCAGGTTGCGGTCGATCACCGTCATCCTTGAAAGCGTCCAGTTGTCACTGTATTTTTCCAACTGAGCATCGATCTCTTTTTTATGCTCGAAAATATTATTCAGAATATCTTCGGTAAAGGTTTGGACGCCTTCATCCTTGTTTGGGTTGCTTTCCCAGAACGCCTCCAACTGACTCGCAATATCTCCCGCGTTCATTTCGGTGAGATAAAGAAACTGAATCACCAATTCTCTTGAAAACCGCCTGTTACCCATAAGAAAAATATCCGCGTTAAAGTTGCTTGTACAAATTGATCATTTCGATGGCGGCCATTGCTGTCTCCCATCCCTTGTTGCCGGATTTCGCTCCGGCGCGTTCTGTTGCCTGTTCCAAGTTATCCGTGGTCAACACCCCAAACAAAATGGGAATGGAAGCTTCCAATGCCAATGCTCCAACGCCTCTTGCCGCTTCTCCCGCAACGTATTCGAAGTGAGGTGTGCCCCCGCGAATCACTGCGCCCAGGCAAAGGATCGCATCATATTTCTTTTTATCCACCATCCGTTTGGCCGCCGAAGGAATTTCGAAAGCCCCAGGCACGTGCGCCACTTCGATATCCTCATCCTTTACGCCCTGTTGCACCAGGCATTCCACTGCGCCTTCTAAAAGACGTCCGGTGATAAAATCGTTGAACCGGCTCACCACAATTCCTATTCTGTGATTCGCTCCGTTTAAATCCCCTTGAAATGATTTCGGCAATGCTTCCGTCCTACTCAGAAAACGTTTTTAATCAGGTGACCCATCTTATCCTGTTTGGTCTTGAGGTATTTGATATTGTGCTTTTGAGGTTTCACTTCAATGGGTACCCGTTCAATCATCTCCAGGCCGTACGCTTCAAGCCCGACAATTTTGCGGGGATTGTTACTCATGATTCTGATTTTCCCCAATCCAAGAGCGCGTAGAATCTGCGCACCGATTCCGTAATCCCTCAGGTCCGGCTTGAAGCCCAACTCCTCATTCGCCTGTACAGTATCGTGTCCCTGATCCTGAAGCGCGTAGGCTTTCAGTTTGTTGAGGATGCCGATGCCGCGTCCCTCCTGATACAGATACAGCAGAACGCCGTGCCCTTCCTTTTCGATCATATTGAGAGCCTGCGCCAACTGTTCGCCACAATCGCAACGGTGGGAACCAAACACGTCGCCGGTCAAACATTGGGAATGCACCCGTACCAGCGTGGGCTTGTCCGGAGTCACCTCTCCCTTGACCAGAGCAATATGCACCTGATCGATCAATGTATTGCGAAATGCGACGGCCTTGAACTCTCCGAAATCGGTAGGCATTTGCGTCACCGCCACTTCTTCCACAAGCGCTTCGCTGTTCAGGCGGTATTCCATCAAATCCTTGATGGTGATCATTTTCAATTTATGTTCCTTGATGAACTTGGAAAGCTCGGGAACGCGCGCCATGGTGCCGTCGTCGTTCATGATTTCACAAATCACCCCAGCTGGTTTCAAACCTGCCAAACGAGCGATATCAACCGAACCTTCGGTTTGTCCCGCCCGCACCAGTACTCCGCCATCTTTCGCACGCAGGGGAAAGATATGACCCGGCATGACCAGATCGTACTGCGTCGCTTCGGGGTCCATTGTCACCTCGATCGTTTTCGCGCGGTCGGCGGCGGAGATACCCGTGGTGATGTCCTTTTTTGCGTCAATCGATACCGTAAAAGGTGTCCCAAACTGCGCCTGGTTCTCCTGCACCATCATCGGCAAACCCAATTGGGCGGTCCGCTCTTCGGTCAGCGTCAGGCAGATCAGCCCACGCCCGTATTTCGCCATGAAGTTGATGGCCTCGGGAGTACAACTTTCGGCGGCGATCATCAAGTCGCCTTCATTTTCGCGGTCCTCATCATCCACAATGACGATCATTTTCCCCTGCTTGACGTCTTCGATCGCGTCTGAAATGGAGCTGAATGGACTCGCTTTATCGCTTGTCATAGAAATCCACGTTCCTTTAAAAATTCTGGAGAAATTTCGGCACCTTTGGTAGAGCCGCCGAACACCGTTTCGCATGCTCGTATCACGTATTTACCAATCATATCACACTCGATATTGACGGTATCCCCGGTTTTCCGATCCTTCAAATTGGTATGCTCCAGCGTGAACGGAATAATTGATACCGTGAATCGATTCTCACGACAGTCGAACACCGTCAGGCTGATGCCATCCACCGCCGCCGAGCCTTTTTCAATCAGGTATGGAGTCAACTCAGGGGGATGCTCGAATCGAAACAGCACCTCTCCCGGTTTCTCGTCGATGCCGACCACCTTCGCGACATCATCGATGTGACCCGTGACGAAATGTCCGCTCATTTTCTTGGAGGGTGTGAGGGCGCGTTCCAGATTCACGCGCGATCCTTCCTTAACCTGTTTGAAACTGGTACGGCTGAGCGTTTCGGTTGTCATATCGACCGCGAACCAGTGCTCGCCCATGTCTACCACCGTCAGGCAAACGCCGTTGACGGCGATACTCTCCCCCATCTCAAACTTGGAGAATTGCGGATTCGTGTCCACGCGCATCCGGGCTTTGTCGTCCTTGTGGACCAGCGACCCAACCGTCCCGACCACTTCTATGATTCCGGTAAACATAATCTAAAAATATCCCTCTACCATCCAATCGGCACCCACCGGGGTGACTGTAATATTTTTAACAGGAAGTGCCTGCTTCAAACTTTTGATGCCCCGGCCACCCACCACACCGGGAGCCGACTCTCCTCCAATAATCAGGGGAGCCAGAAACAGGACCGCCTTATTCACAATTCCCTCCTTGAGAGCGCTGGCATTGATCCCGCCCCCACCCTCAAGCAATACTGAAACTATTCCAATTTTTCCTAATATTTTTATTAATTTAATCAATGAGATACGACCGATTACCTCAGAAACTATCTGAATCTCGACTCCGCGTTCTTTCAACCGATTGACACGGACAGTTGAAGCTTTGCTCGTCGTGACATAGATCACCCGGTCTCGATTGGCGTGATGAAACACCCGCGCCTTCAGCGGGATTTCCGCCTTGGCATCCAGAATAACACGGGCCGGGTTGTGCCCCTTACCCTTTTTAAGACGAGTGGTTAAACGCGGATTATCTTTGAGAACAGTCCCGGCCCCCACCAGAATAGCATCGACCTGATCCCGCATCCGGTGTACCCGCTCCCGGGCTTCAGGTCCGGTGATCCATTGGGATTCACCAGCGGAAGTGGCTATTTTCCCGTCCAATGACAGGGCGGACTTCAAGGTCACAAACGGCAGTCCGGTCTGTATATACTTGATGAAGACCTCATTGAGACGCTGGCATTCCTGCCTCAATATTCCCGCGTGAACCACGATCCCGGCCCGTTTCAGCCGGCGGATGCCCTTCCCCGCTACCAACGGGTTGGGGTCGCGCATCCCCACAAATACCTCTTTGATACCGCTTTCGATGATGGCTTCGGTGCAGGGAGGCGTGCGTCCCTGATGGCAACAGGGCTCCAGATTGACGAACATCTGCCCCCCCCTGGCCCGCTTGCCTGCCTTCCGTAAAGCCTCAATCTCACCGTGAGGACGGCCTGCTTTCTTATGATAGCCTTCGGCAACCACACGGCCGTTTTTCACGATAACGGCCCCGACCATGGGGTTCGGCGAGGTTCGGCCTGCCGCTTTTTCAGCCAGTTCCAAAGCCCGCCGCATCCACTTTTCCTGATGTTCCTGTTTCAAGGTTTTAACCCTATCGTGGGCAACCCGGCCTTGGCCAGCCTTACCGTAAAATTAGTGAGAATGGCTTTAAATTAGCAGAGATGAGGGGGGTTGTCAAAACGCAAATTATTGAAATACAACAGCTTTTATGAAAACGGGGACGGGAGAGACGTTACTTTCGGCTTAATATTTTTACCATGCGCTTGCGGATACTGCCGCGCTGGTAGACCACCTCGATACGGCGGTTCCTGGATCTGTTTTCAGCGCTGGTATTGGGAACAATCGGTCGAAACTCCGCAAATCCTTCCACCGACAGCCGCTCTGGAGGAAACCCATCGTCGATCAACATATGAGCCACTTCGGCGGCGCGTGAGGCCGACAACTCCCAATTGGAAGGAAACCTCAAAGTGTGGATGGGGGTGTTGTCTGTATGCCCCTCTACCTTCACATTATAGTTAAACTGCTTCAACACATCGAACACCTGACGCAGTGTCTTGCGGCCTTTCTCAGTCATGTCCGCCGATCCGGGAGGAAACACCACCACATCGGAGATCGTAATCACCGCCCCGCGCTCGTCCGATGAAACACGGACTTCCCCCGAAAGCTTGTTCTTAAAAACAAACTCCTCAACCTCCGAAGTGATATCTTCCATCTCCCGGTTCACCATGGCGCCAACTTCATCAACCGCATGCACCGTCTGTTCATCCAGCTGAGTGATTACATCCAGGCCTTGTTTGGTTCCCAGTTCCTCGACAGCGTCCGCCCCCAACGCTTCCCTCAGAGACTCCTTGATCTGCCGCCATTTTTCCTGCTCGACGGTGCCGATGGCGAACAGGAGAATGAAAAACACCATGAGCAGAGTGACCATGTCGGCGAAGGTTATGACCCAGGGAGCAATGCCGCGGGACTCTTCGATGGCATATTCTAACTCTTCGTCAATATTTTCTTCGGATTCTTGCATGGATGCCTTTTATTTTACCGGAGTTCTCGGAGTCGGTTTGGGAGTGGGCTTGGCGACGGGCTTTTGAGTCTGGACATCATCTCTTTTCAATTTTTTACCGATAGCATTCTCCAGAATATTTTCCAGAGTTTCTTTCATGAATCGAGGGTTCACACCCTTTCGGATAAAGGTGATGCCTTCCAGCACAAGGTCCATCTCCAGAGTTTCTACCGCACTTCGACGTCTCAACTTGACCGTCATGGGAATAAACACCAGATTGGCCAGCAGCGCTCCATAGAAAGTGGTGATCAGGGCTACGGCCATTTTCGGACCGACAGTTTTAACATCGTCGAGAGCGGACAACATCTGAATCAACCCGATGAGTGTGCCGACCATTCCAAAAGCCGGAGCAAACCGTCCCATTTCGCTCATGATTTCCCATCCATCGCGGTGTCTCTGCTGAATTTGGCGGATCTCTTTTTTAAGGAGGGTAACTACGGTTTTTTCATCCTTGCCATCAACGGTGTATTGCAACCCTCTTTTGAGAAAACCATTGTCGATATCATCCAAGCGTGACTCAATGGCCAGAACTCCTCCCTTGCGCGCAACACTACAGGTCATCACCATGATATCGATCAGGTCGTATAGATCGCGCTTCTTGGTCATGAACACTTTGACGAAGAGACCCATGACACCAAACAGTTCATTGATGGGATACGCCACGAGGGTCGCGGCAATAGTCCCACCCAGCACAATCATTGCCGACGGCGGACTGACAAACAACTCGAGTCCGCTGTTCTGCATGATGGAGGCCAGAAGCAGGGCTATCCCTGAAAAAATTCCTAATAAGGTTGCGATATCCATAGGAGGATTATGACTTTACTTGAACTTGCCCCGCAACGGGGTCTACGTTATTGAATTTGAGAATTTTGTTCACCATGTCTCGATCCAGCACCGTGCCTTTACGAAGCAGGTTGATGCCGGACTCGGAATAAACATCCGAGGCCAATACCATGCCTTCCTTGAGAGCAAATACGGAACAACTGATGGTCTTTTCAGCACCGCTCTGACTTTGGGACATTACATAATCGGAAAGAAATGAAACTACGTTTTCATCGAACCAGGTCCCGTTGGACTGCTCTACCTTTTTTAAAACCTCCAAAATAGAACTGTCGGGATGAGCCACTACATAATGATCGTAAAAACTGGCGACGGAAAGAATTCGTGACCCCACAGGAATCTGCTCACCCACAAGTCCATCAGGCTTCCCTGACCCATCGACATTTTCGTGCATGTGCCGGATGAGTTCGGCGACGGATTCAAATCCAGCGAATCCTTTTAGAAGCATTTCTGCAACCAGCGGGTGACTGGTCACCGTCCTGCTTTTCCCTTCATCGAGTGCTTCCTCCACGGTTTCGTCGCGCGGCAGACTGACGATTCCCAACTCATGCAATCGCGCGGCGATCCTGAGGGTTTCAACCGCCTCTTCCGACAACTTCATTTTTTGAGCGATGAAAACGGAAATTTCCGCTACCCGCTCCGAGTGTCCCCGATGCTCGGATTGATTGAGTTCGATGATATTCGTGAGCAATCCCACCGTAGAGTCGAACCGTTCAGCTAATTCTTTATTCATGGAGGAAATCTGACTGTTCTGAGATTCCAGCTTCGAATTCATCCGCAAAATATCTTTAAGGTTGTCGTTCAGCCGACGTTGGTCCTCTTGGAGTTCATCGTTCATGCTCGACATTTTTTCGTGAGCCTGACTCAATTGAGCCAGCGAACCCTCCAACTCATGGTTTTTGCCAAGAACGGTTTCATTGAGATGCTCAATCCGAAGAATAAAATTGACGACAAAAAGCAGTTCGCCCTTTTTTATCGGTTTGATCAGAAAGGCGTCGGCTCCGGCTTCCTTTGCCTGGATGGCATAGTCTTCATTCTCATCGTAAGCCGACATCAGGATAACGGTGGCATGGAGCCCCGATTTGCGGATCTTTTGGCAAAACTCAAACCCATTCATACCGGGCAGATTGATATCGCAAATCACAATATCCGGTTGCAGTTCATCCGCTTTTTGGAGCCCGTTTTCTCCAGACGCCGCATCATGAAACTCCATCAACTCCGGCCCCAGTGAACTTTCCAGGAACTTCCCGGCCACTTTAACCATAGCGGGATCATCATCCACAAACAGCAACTTTTTTTTCGTTTCAGTAGCGGTCATTAATAGCCATCGGATCAGTTGAGAGGACAAATGAGCATAGACTTTTGAGGGAACCAAAGCCGATAGGGACAGTCTAAAGAATCTCCCTGGGCCAAGGGCGCACTTCTCCCAAATATACCTGTCCTTTCAGGATAGAAAGTGCGCTAAAGTATTGTCAAGTAAAAGTTTATCAGGATTCAGAGACAACGGGCAAGGGAGGCACAAGCTTCCTGTCTCAAAAAAGAGTTAAAACCGAATGAGGCGCGGATCAGAAATCCTCATCGTCCTCTTTTTCCACTTCTACCAAGGGTAAGGTGGTGCATCGGACGCTCACTCCGGGGTGTCTTTCAGCAGGATCAAATGAGTTTCGGAAGTGGCATTTGGCATTCACCATGTAATTGAGCCAGGACCCTCCGCGAACTATTTTCTGGGTGGTGAATTGAGAGGAATACAGTTGAACGCACCACTCCCAAGCGTTACCGGCCATATCAAAACAACCATAGGGAGAAATCCCCTCTTCAAAGTCCGTCACAACGTTGGTGTGGCCGACCACAAAATCGGCGGTGTTGCAAAATCCGGTTTGGTATCCCATGGCCTCTCCCCAGGGATAGTCACGGCCATCGGTTCCACGCGAGGTCTTCTCCCACTCCGTTTCGGTCGGAAGCCGCAGCCCCAGCCATAGCGCAAACACAGTGGCTTCGTAGTAATTGATGCCAACGACCGGTTGATCCTTGCTCCATGAGTACTTGGCATAGCGGTGCTGGAATCGGGGATCGAATTGCTGGTACAACTCATTGGTGGTGAGGTATTTCATAATCGAAAACTCTCCCATCTCAATCTGGTCTTCCTCATCCTTCTCATCTTGATAAATAAATTTTCCTGCCGGCACCGTCACCATCTCCGTCCATTTTTTAATAACCGCAGTGTTGACCGTTTCCGAATCATTGCGCTCATTCAAAAAAGCCTG
>Ga0224506_10001782_pt1 | contig 15174 bp, 11 predicted proteins | sample SF_Jan12_sed_USG_2_FD_169108 | JGI IMG/M metagenome (GOLD analysis project Ga0224506, IMG submission 169108) | Sediment microbial communities from San Francisco Bay, California, United States - SF_Jan12_sed_USGS_8_1 | ecosystem: Environmental > Aquatic > Marine > Sediment | place: USA... | reverse complement strand
GAATTTCGTAAAACATGCTGGGCGCCTGAACCTTATCAAGATATAGAGCCGATAGCTTGCTTCAATTCATCGATGGTTTTTTCTGATTTATAACATTGATTTAAATACGAATCATGACTTTGATTCCATAAAACCCATCAAGACTACATTACAAAAAAAGTAAGGCGGGATATCGAAGCGGTTCCCGCCTTTTTACACAATAATTTAATCCATCAAATCGAATGACAAGACATGCAAAGTCCAGTCTGATTGGATTCTGTAGTCAGGGTTTTGGTTGAACCACAAGACTCCACTGTACCTAATGGTAAATTGTTGGCATGCTGATTATTAAACTCAGGTTTGATTTGATGACAAGAAACACAAGTCACCTGTCCGTTTTCCAAAACAATTCTGGAATCCAGTCGGCTTGAAGGTACATAATGTCTGGGCTTGTTTCTGGCATACTCATCATAGTTCATGCCAACAGGATGATCACCATTACCAAAACCTGAAAAAGACATTTTGGCTTGTGCATGTTTAAGGCTAATTGATCTGGCTTTCTTGCCACTGTGGCACTGCATGCAACTGGAAGAAACACTCTTGTCAGGCATATGAACTGTCAATTCTACTTCAGGTTGTTCTTCTGCAAGAATGAAGTCCTGAAAACTACCTGCTTTGACATCTGTTGAAAAAAAGAATACTACTAGGGACGAAACTACAAACAATTTAAAAAAACTACGCATCACATTTTCTCCGGCGGTTCCTCTACCATAGCTCTGCGAGAGCGACAGGCAGGTAACTTTGCGTCCCAGGCTTTCGTCTGGTTTGCTTTTGTCACGAAATAATTGGTATTACAACTTGGTTATCGTTCCATTTCTTAATAACTTTAATTTATTTAGCAAAAAATAAAAAATATTATCAAGCCCTTTTTTTTAAAAGAAAATGAAATATAAATTATCTCAAATTGAGGTTAAATTAATGATAAAGAGGATGTTTTTCTCTAGATTTTGGATGATGGAAATATTTGTAGCGGAATAAAGAATCTTTGCCGTGGCAATCAGCGCAGATAATATTTTGCGTATTCTTGTTTCTCAGGAAGCTGTTAAATACATTGCCTTCCAGATTTTTGCCATTACCTTTGGTGTTTTTTGTTGAATCCCATTGATGAGGATTGTGGCAGGTAGGACAGCTGATAATGCCGGCATGTGGGTTGTGTCCTACTTCATCAAAGACAGGTGTAAAAGGTGGTTCCTTTTTAGTATTTAAAACTCTGTTTTCACCTGCCCATACCATCACATCAGAGGGGTGATTAAAGGCTAACGGAACTTTGGCATCGGCCACACCGTTCACCTGATGACAACTTCTACATTGTTTCTCTTTATTGTCGGAGCCTTCTCCAGGAGTAAGTGACCACAAACCGCTCTCAGGTAAGTTGTTATGTACAGCATGGCACTGACCACAGACACCAGACTGTTTAACTGTATAACCTGAGGCGGTCGTGGCTTTCGGGGCAGTAACGCGCATATCATGGTCAGTACCAAAGACCAATGCATTGGATTGGTGACAGGTAACACATAATACGGAATCCTGATTGGCTGTTAAGCGCAGGAAACTATTGCCAGGATCACCTTCTTTAGATTTGGTATTTTTGTTTTTGGATTTTTCTGGCGACCATTGATGGGGATTATGGCAACTGGCGCAATCTACCAGACCTTCATGATCTCGGACACCTTCTGTCGTGAATAGTGGCAATACGCCAGTTTTAGCATCTGATATATTCGGTTTGACAGAAACAGGGTGATTATGGCCTTTTAATGCTTTCTTCTCGGCAACGCCATCTTCCTTATGACAATCCAGACACCAGCTTTCAAAGTAAGAAGTTGTTTTGCCAGCTTGTGCAGATTTATGTTTACCAAGGTCAGGTTTTCGTAATCCTGCGCCTTTGGCGTTATGAACCAGATGGCAGTTTTTACAAATTCCTGCATCGCCTTTTTTAACATCACTACTTTCTGGCTTAACATTATGTGTAGTTTCAGTTATCGATTCTTTATCAACATGGCAATTGAGACAAAGTTTACTTTGGTTTTCCTGAGGTATTCTTAAAAAACTGCTGTCACCATTTCCAACCAGCTTTTTAGCGCTTGTCTTCTTGTTTGTTTCTTTGACAGACCATTTATGTGGGTCATGACAGGTTGCACAGGCAACTTTACCATTGGCAAAAGCAGGTTCACCAAATTGGTTAAATAAAGGTAAGGCTTTCAGATTGTTATTGGATTCATCATCTGTTTTCCAAACCTTACCCTTCGCATCAATACCCAGATCATTGACCGAGACATTAACAGGATGACTATGGTTTCCGGTTAACTTGTCATTGGCAACATGACCTTCTGTATGACAGGTTAAACATTTGGCCGAATTGGCATCAATACCCGGTTTGGCCCAATGAGCAAACAGAGAACCATTTGACGCGTTATGAGCCACATGACAGGCTCCACAAGGGCCTTTTGAGGTGTATTTGTTGCCCAATACCTTTTTCTCTTGATCGGACAACAGCGTCATATCATGCTTGCTGGAAAGTATAGAGCTTTTATCCTCATGGCAGGATTGGCAAAGTTGTGATTCGTCAAGTGGTTGCACCAATAACTTATCTTCTTTTCCACCGTGAGGAATATGACAGGATTCGCAAATCACCTGATTGTTTGAACCCAGCTTTCCACCCGCATTGAGAATGTCCTGAGGTGTATGTTTGAGTTTTTTCAAAACAGGATGATTGCCAGTTTTGTTGTTTCGGTCTTTGCTGACATGACATGATGAACACAAACTGGAATCGATGTTTTTACTTCGCATAAAAATGGGCGCATCTTTTGCTTTCCAGTCAACACTATGAGCGGTATGACAGGTTCCACAATAGACTTTTCCATCATTATTTAACGGGAAAATGTTTTTATCATTGGGAGTGGGGAAAACTACATTTTTTGAGGGCTCAACGCCAACAGGGTGACTATAACCATCATTTTCCCACATAAAGCGGGAATCCAGTACAAAGCCGTCATGACATGAGAAACACATACGCTCAGTACTGGCAACGTCCTGTTTCCCTGAACTGGTAACAGGTAAAGGTTCATAGGGGATCAGGGTTTCGGTATTCTGTTTAAATTCATTAAGCCACATTATATGGCAGGTGGCGCATTCCCGTTGAGATTCAACCTGACGGGCGGCTTTGACAGATGAAATAGTCAAAAGGGCTGAGGACAATCCTATACAGATTGAAACAAGAGTTGTCAGTTTTGCCACAGCTTTCATTTTTTACCTACTTGATTTGATAAACAGAAATTTTATTCGCCAACATCTCTGTAACATAAATTCTGTTTTTACTATCAATTGCTATTCCGGTTGGGGCAACAAATTTTGCAGGATTTCCATTTTCTCCCAAAACATAAATAAATCTGGTTTCGTTGTTAAAAACTTGTATGACATCAAGATAACTGTCAGATATATAGACATTATCTTTTTGATCAAGCGCAACACCTTTAGGTCTGAATAGTTGACCAGGCTTAACACCCCATTCGCCAGCAGTGATATGCAGGCTACCATCAGGTTCAAAAATCTGAACACGGGAATTCAGTACATCCACAACATAAACCTTATTATCTTTGCCAACAGCAATTGTGGCAGGATATCTGAATTCACCTGAGCTATTGCCCTGTTTTCCCCATTGGCCAAGTGATTTACCTCGGGAGTCAAAGAGCATAACTTTATGATTATTATTGCCCGTCACATAAAGGGTTTTACGATCATTTGAAATAGCAATATCAACGGGTTTTATCTTTCGGTCACCTTCTTTAACAATAAACTCTCGAACAAAATCTTCATCATCATCAAAAATCTGAATTCTGTTGTTACCGCTATCAGCAACATACACCTGTCCTTCATTATCGATAGCAATACCAATGGGATACAAAAACTGTCCTTTTTCACTGCCTTTAGTACCGATAATCTCATCGACTTTTCCGTTTGATTTGAAAATAACGATACGGTGTTGGCCACCATCGACTACATAAATTCTACCATCGGGTGCGATGGCAATATCCGATGGCAAGTTAAGTGAAATATCTTTTGAACCCGGTAAATCATATATATGTTTTACCGCATTTGATTCCATTGCAGAAGCAAATGGTAGATGAATCATCCAGCTAAAAATGAAGCTGCAACAGTACCGGATAAAAATATTATGATTACCATAAGATTTTTTCTCTACTGTCACTTGTCGTTCAAATATTTTCATTTTTTTCCGGCTTCATCTTTTGCTGAATCCTTTTCAGTATCATTGGAAAACAAAAGGTCAGGCATATAAAATCTTTCATATTTTTCAATTAACCCTACCACATTCAAATTGGTTAGTTCTGCAATTCTATGCTGAGAAAAGCCCAATTGTTCAAATGGAATAAAGCTCTTGTCCTCTGATGTGTGGCACTTGCTACAAGTACGACCCTTTTCAGCAATAGTTGAGTGAAAACGTTTCTTTACAGATTCTCTGTCTTTTTCAGTGAGTTGATCTCTAATTTGGATAAATTCCTGAACTTGTTGGTTATCCTGAGTCAGTTCCATGAGTTGTTCCTGACCATTTTCATTGTAATAAATGACTATTTTTGAATGGAAATCATCTGTCTGAATCAATTGTCCGGTTGCTGGATTAAGCTCGGTTCCAAAAGGAACACCTTTGACTTCAATGCCTGAGTAATTAAGCCATGCGAAACGGTAATTGCTTTCATCATATTTTTCAGGATTGGTATGACAGGTTGAGCAGCCAGTGAACTGGGTATGCATGTTCATCATGGTTCTTATCATAGGCTCTCTTGAGTGAGGGTAATCGCCATGACAATAAAAACAAACATTCTTTTCACCAGAATCCGCTGATATTACTTCAGGACTGTTATGGAAATGGCGCATTTTTTCAACAACGCGTTCTTCATTAAGAGATTGTAACAGCTCCGGCTGTTCCTCTTCCTGAAAAAGTCCGAATTGTCCACCCAAAGTTACAACAAGAGATCCCAGCAGGGCAACAATGATCCCCAGCAGGATAATCGCTATGAAAAAGGCTTCAACCGGGTGATTGAATCGCTTGCCAATGAATGACATCCCAAATTGAGTCTCACTTTTAAGACGCCCCTTGTAGTCCATAATCACCATTAATGCGATGCCCAGACCAAAGAACAATAGCACTGCGATGATAATAATATTTTTATCGAGATGCATGATAACCTCTTTAAGTTTATACAGTTAGCAAGTCTGTTCAGCAATCCTTTTTATTCGGATAGCATCACCCAAATAGCCAATATACCCAATACCGTACAGATCAAGACAAAAGCCAGAGAGCTGTAAGCAATAACTTTTTGCCAGAAGGTCATTGGTTTAATCATTACGCTATCACTCCCTATGAACCTTGATCTGCGTTTGCAGATTGGTTAAATAATCCACGACTTTCCATCATTTCCTTCAACTTTTTTCTTTCATCGGGTAATTCAACCAGATTACGGATATATTCAAGGAAATGTTCTTCAATTTGATGTTCACGAGTAATTTTGCCGGTTAAAAATGTCCACTGCATCGGGAATCTTCCTGGTGCCAAATGAACGTTATACCAATGCCAAAAGGCAACCACCAGCAGAGCCAGCAATGCTTCATGTGGATGTGACAATCTCATTAATTCCTGAAACTCTGACGAGATAGATGCAGGTAAAATACTCGCCCAAAGCTCCGGAAACAGAAACGAACTACCGGAAATTACCATTACTGTGTTACCAAAGGACGCTGCAAAATAATGCAGTTTTTGTTTATACATAAACTTGTCCATTTCCGGGCGTTGCAAGCGCTTGCCGGCAAAGTACAGCAAATCATCTTTGAAATCTTTTGCATCCTTCCATAACGGAATAATTGTGCGTCTGATATCAAAGGTACCACTAAGTATGCGGCTAATAGTCCCGGCTACCAGTGTTAGTATGTGATACAACATGGAAGAAACCATCACAACCGCAATGGTTCTGTGGATCACTCGCGTTACATCTACACCACCCAATATTGAATTAAAGGGTTCAGCCCAGCTGGCATTGAAAAAGTGAATTGGAAGACCGGTAAATGCCAATGTCAAAAAAGTCACAAAAGTGAGCATGTGCTGAAGGCGAATATGAATGGAATATCGGTAAATATCCCCCAGTGGATCCGATTCAACATTTTTGTAGATTAAAACTCGATCATCCGGCAGTCCGTCAATCAAATCCTCAATCTCTTTTTGCTCATTCTCATCAATTTTATTTTTTGCCAGACTCGATTGGAGTACGCTTTTGGCTTCTGCTGATAATTTCATGTGTGACTCCCATCAATCAGATTAAAGATACAGTTTTGATAATTTGTCATCATTTGTTTATTACACACGATCTCGTCCTCTTTTACTTTTACGACGCCAGCTGGTGCTTTTTCTTAATACGAAGGATACACCATCACGTCTACGCCCAATAGTTTCAAAAATCGCCAAGCCTAACAAGCCAAAGATAACAGTAACACTCATCATGTTGTAAATTTTTTCAGCCAGACTACGGAACACACCTACACCGGTTTCAGTTTTGGTTGTTGGGTGAGGGTCCAGACTGGCAAAGTTTTCATCTGCCAATGAGTGGCATTGTTGGCAAGTTTCTACTCTGTTGTCCTTATGGACAGGAGATTCAGGATCTCTTGAGGGTTTGATCTCATGAACGCTTTTGTAGTAATTTTCCTGCTCGGCATGACAGTCGAGACAATTGGCAGTTTCACCAAATCCGTAATTGGTCAATTTACCGTGGAAACTGTCATTGTAGGATTCTACAGCTACTGCGAATTTTTCTCCAAGTTCTCTACCTTCTTTTTTAGCATGTTCAATGTGTTTTGTAACCAGTTTTTCATCGCCATGACAAGCAGAACAGAGTTGAACGATTTGCGCAGAAGTGTTTTTAACTTCCCGAATTCTTCTACTGGTATGTTTGTACCATTGTTGAACAAAATTTCCATCTTCATGACAGAGTACACAACGGGAAACAATGTGCTCGGGAGGTGCCTGCTCAATCGGATCATAAATCGGATTGTTATGGCAGGTAATGCAGTAGGGTTTGTCTGACTCAATTCCAGTTTCAACCTTTTCTCTACCATGAACACTTTGGCTATAGGCATCAACAATCACTTTATGGCTGAACGGCTTGCCAGTTGCAGGATTCTTGATAGAGTGACATTGGGTATCGCAACTGACACCTTTTTCAACTGGTTCATGAGGTAATTGTTGAATGTTGGTGTGACAATCCCTGCATGGCACATTACGATGAACCGTATTGGCATAAACATCAGGCATAATGTAGTATGACCTGATCGTACCTTCGTCGGTTACACGCATCATGCGCGGATATTTGTGGCAGGTCAAACAGCTTTCATCATCCTCAAAAGGGGAAGACGCATTTTCGCTGGCTTGCACTGTCGTCACATTGAAAACAATCAAAAAGATCAGATTGAACTGAATCCAACCCAATGGACGTTTAATGTTTTGCAGTGGTCTTTTAATTTTGTTTAATATTGATTTAAACATTATGACACTGCCCACATATGTTTTTTTGGCGTAGTCTGTTTTCACTTTCCGCTCCTGCAGCTGCCTTGGTATTTTTAATTACCCCTTTCTGGTGAGGGTTATGACAGGTTGCACAAAAAACCTTGCCAGTTCCCTTTTCAAGAGGGAGTATTATATGGCTGGATTTTTGCATTTTGTCATAACGCTTCCGGATATTGTCGGGTAACGCTTTAAGATGTTGAATATTATCGTCTACTTTAGTTAAAAAACTCATTCCTCCACCTGGATGCGGTATCCAGGGGTGGCATCCGGTACACATTTTGGATAAGTCATCTTTTATATTAAAGTCAACTTCATCCATAGACAGGGCATCAGGTAGTCCTTCCAATGTCTGGTGACAGATGCCACATCTTTCAATCACAATTTCGCCCTTTGCATCCAGTTGAACATGAGGGTTTAGTCTTGAATAGCTTTTATCCTCATGACATTGATAGCAAAAATCAGTGCGATATCGATAGGGTGCTTGACGAAGAAATTCAGGATTAAGTTGCTGGCTTTGCTTGTTTTTTGCCGTACATTGAATTTTCAAATCATGACAGGTAGCACAACTTACAAGATTATTAGTCGATTTTAGCGATCGTTTAAAGTCTTTATGCATCTGTCTGCTCATATCTGCAGAAGCCTTTAGCTCTGTTGGATGAATATCATCATGATTGCCTAATGAGTCGTGGCAGCTATTGCAGCCCTGTGCGATATTACTTTTTTTCAAATACAGGTTTTTACCCTTGGGTGTTTTGCTATGACAGGCGACACAGCCGTCACTTGTCCAGTGAGGATCAGGTATTTGGGAACTGTCGAGTTCACCTTTAGCAATCTTCCCCTTTATCGATTGCGGGTTCGCCAATAAATCTTTTTGGTTAGCAGGTTTTTCTTGTGCCAAAACCGGTTGACTTGATTGAATTAATAGTAAGGAAAAAACAGTAAATAGCAGATATATGTGAGGGAGACTTTTAAAAGATAATACAAAGCACTGGTAGCCATATCTGTCTACAGGATGCTGTGTCTGTAATCTTTTTTTTATGTCCACAAAACCATTCCTCATTCTTGTCTTATAGTATCTGTTATTTTCTGAAAAAGCATCTTGATCTACGGCAATAATCGGTTGAACAAAAAGCTCTTATCCCCCTAATAATTATTTATGTTATTCAATCCCCTTTCAAAAATATGTATATTCTGAATTGCTAATAACGAGAACCTCTGTGATTATGTCTGTGACAATCAAGATAGCAGGATCCCGTATATTGTCCTTCACTGACCCACTCCAGCAGCCCATTTCTGTTAGGAAATATTACATCGGTATTAAAGTTTATCAGGCGAGAATTGTTGATTGCATTACCACCAGCTGGAACTCCATGAATATCATGACAAGCACTACAAGTTAGTTTTGAAGTATGTTTGGTATGTAAATAACTGAGATCAGATAACAAAACTGTTTCAGAGTGACATTGATAACATAACTCAAAATTTGCTGTCTGATAAGAAGGCGTATCGAGAGAAGTTGTATAATTCTTTTTTAATATATAACTATTGTTTGAACCATGTGGACCCTTAACGTTAGGGTTATCACTACCATGACAATCACCACAAGTGATCTGGGTATTAGGGTCGTCCCAGGGTGGTATTAAACTGGGTACATCCATATTACGTCGTGGGCCATTAACGGGATGGGAAGATATTGAAGTCGTGGGATCGAATTTTAACCGTATATTATTGGAACTAATTACTCTGTTTACAGTTGGAGGTGGCGCATTTGTATTATCACTGTGGCAACGATAGCAAAGTTCATACTCCTTGCTTAGAGTAGCAACTGGCAAGCCATTCGCATCAATACCAGGAATGTTTACCAATGCACTGGATGGGAATCCTCCAGCCTGAACTGCATGAGGATCATGGCAGTCTACACATTCAACATGACGTGGACCATTAATCAGGTTAGGTTCACCTGGCTGATGATCGCCAGAAGTAAAAGCAACAGGGTGACTGGAAATTTTAGCGAAGTCTGCTGCAATATCTTTGGTCGCATTGGCGACATGTCCGTTGTGACAAGCCAGACAGGTATCTTCTTCAGCTGCATAATTTAATAGTCTTGGACCTTGTCCAGTTGAATGGGGTTGATGGCAATTCTGGCATCCATTTTCATTAACACTACCATAACTGGTAAAAGGCCAGGGGTTGGGGGGGACTCCGTCCCAGGTTGCTGTGGATAAATTATGAAATGTATTATTCCAGTCTTGCTTGTTATGACAAGTGGTACACATGGCGCTGCTCTGGTTTGACATCACCAGAAATTTACCAAAGGTATTGTCATGAGCATCGTGGCAGGTACTGCATTGAAGTTCGCCATTGGCATCGAGTTTCATAGGTGTTGATGCAAGTACAGATGGATCATTGAGTTCACCATTTGGTACTGCTGCAGCCAGTGCCGAATTATAAACAAACGAAATTGGATGATCATTGCTTAAGTCTTGTGATAATAATCCTATCCCCGCAGGCATGGTATTGCCACCAACCATTTGAATGATTTCTCCAGTTGCAAAGGACTTGCCAAGCGCAATGGTGCCATCATGACAACTCAGGCAGAGTAGGGAGTCGCCAGTGGGCTGACCAAATGTTCCTTTAGCTGTAGAGCTGGTATAGGGTATGTAGGTAAGGGCTGGTTGCTCTCTGTTCCATAAAGGTGCTATCGGATTATTGGTATGAGGCGTATGACAGAATATACAGACACGCTGATCTGAAACTGCTTTTACCGTTCCCGGACCGGAAGCGGACAGATTGTGCAGTGTATTTAGCACACTTGTTTTAGCGCTGGAACTAAAAACAGCGAAAGCTAAAACAATCAAAATTTTAAAACTACTGTTCATAACTGCTGTCTCACATCTTCACATAACCCAAAATCTGAACACGCCGATTGAATGAATCGGCAATAAATATTTCGTTTTTATCAGTGATAAATATTCCGGTAGGTAGCCAAAATTCACCTGCTTGTTGTCCCTGATGGCCTATAGGAAGCAGCAGATTACCCTGAGAATTAAAAATTTGAACTGCATTGAACAAGGCATCAACTACAAAAATATCACCATATTTACTGCTTGCTATACCTTTTGGTCGAGCCAGATTGCCGGCTGCATTGCCTGGTTGTCCGAATAGATTGAGAAACTTGCCTTCCTTGTCAAATCTCTGAACACGAAAATTTAACGAATCGGTAACCAGTAAATTTTCATCTGCATCCAGCCACAAATAGGTTGGATAATTAAGTTGTCCGTATTCTGAGCCTCTTTCACCAATGGTTTTTACTAATATGCCATCTTTAGAATAAATCCGTACCTGATGGTTGGTTGTATCAGAAACATAGATATTTCCGGTGCTTTTACTGTAGGCTATGCCGGTAGGTCTTTTAAGTTCCTTATCTGAAATCAGTTTTGTTACCCTATCGCCATCTGGATCTATCTGGAAAATGCTGCCAAGGACTGAATCAGCGACCAGAATGCTGTTATCTTTACCAATTGCTAGCGCAACTGGTGAGACAAAAGTGTACCCATCAATTTCTGTAATCAAGTCATACTCATCATCTTCAAGGTCAAATAGATGCACGCCATTTACATCTGGATCCGCCACATAGATTTTTCTGTCAGGAGTAACGGCAACCGACATAGGTCTGATTAGTTTTCGGTCTTCTTCTCCGGTAAAAAACTCTCCTACTCTTTGCCAGAATCCGGGATAAATACCAACTTCTTCAGGCGTAGAAAATGATCGAAGATGGCTGATTCTTGCTTCAGCTGGCGCGGCTGGCCAGACAATGCCAGAAGTTTGTGTAGTCCAGTCTTCGGTGGTATTGGAGCAAGACAGGAGTATTGCCAAAGATGAGGCTTTGAGTACGGTTTTAATTGTATTGGAAGAAAACATCATCATTTAAAATCCCGCTTCATACTAATTCGAATACTTGATCTGTCACGTGTAATTGTATTGTAGGTATCTTCTACCATATTCGCTTCACCCAGCACAGAGAATTTACCTCTTTGCCATTTCAGTTTTAAAGACAGTGATTGGCTTTTTTGCTCTACCGATCTTCCCTGATCCTTTTGGGTATTGTAATCAGCATAAAATATAAATCGTTTCCATGGTCTCATCTTAAGGCTGAGAGTGTATAGGGTCAAGTCAACATCTTGCTGGCTATTCAGATAATCAATAACATTATTACGAATGCTAAACTGTAACTGGCTTTCACGAGTATTATATCTGGCGTAAAGATTGAGTGTTTCACGATTAAAAGAAAGTAAAGTGCCTTTTTCATCTTCGTAGATCAGTTCACCTCCCAGATTAAGTGATTTGGTAACAGGAAAATTTAAACGCCATCCCATTTCCATAGTAGATCTTTCATCAAGTGATATCACCGGATCACCACTTTTAATATCAACCGCAATATCAGAATATCTGAGATACAGATTGTTGTATTCATTAATTTCCAGATTGACATTATAGTTTTGACTTAAATTGTCGTATTCAGCTGACCCGCCAGGATCATAGGTATAGTCGATATTAACCGAGATAATGCCATCGGTTGCACCATTGCAATTTTCAATTTGAATTCGGGCATCTATGGTAGTGATCAAAATATCAATACCTGTGCCGCAAGCCGTATCTACACCGACAATCAACTCTACTTCGTTACCACTGATTAACCGGAATACCCTGATTGAAGATGCGAGAATATTATTATGAGGTAAAAACTGGGCAAGATTGTTATCTAAAGAGAGCTCTAAATCAGCTACAGGAACCGTTGATACAACATCGCGATCAAAAGAATTAAGATTCCAGTTACCATTTAAACTCAGCTTTCCTACCGAAGTGTCAATGGAGTACAAAACACGACCATTAAGACCATTACTTTTTTGCTCAAAGCCGGTGTTATCATTATTCTTGATATTAAAACCAAAATCCCACTCTGTATTTTTATCAGATTTGTAATGCAATCCACTTTGAATTCCGAGTGTTTTGGAAAACACCACATCCTGATCAGAATCAGAATAATCTAGTTGATAATAAGATCTCAGCGTATCAGAGTGGTTCCAGGTAAGTCTTGGTGTGTAAAGCAATTGTTCCAGCGGTCTGACATCCTCTCTTTTGGTTTGAGTCAGCCTATTGGTAAACTGAATTTCACTATTTTCACCATATAAATTTCGGGAATCAAAATTAAGAGAATCTGTTTTAACTTCAATGGTATTCACTGGTTGTGAGACAAAACCGGAACTTGAGATTTTGTCGGTGGTGGTCAATTGCAATCGTGCAGTGCCATCACCGCCAGTTGAAAAATCAGTGCGGATAAAATGCTGTTTTATTTCATCATCTATTTTAACGTCAAACCCTTCACCCTTGTTTGTTGATTGCATAGAACCCACACCTACATTAAAGGGTAAAGCAGGTTTTCTGACATTAATATCAAAACCGTATTTTTCTGTTTCCTGTTCAAATCTGTCAGTCAAACTTAATTGAACAAATGGATGAGAGTTTTCGTAAAATAAGGTAATAGGGTAGGGTTTTTTCTCTAAAAATTTAAAGCGAGCATAAAGATTGTAGTCATTGGTACTACTACTATTTTCCCCAGAGGTAGTGGCAAAGTCGACTTGTCTGAAAATAGGCGCCAGACCTAAATCCAGTTTTAGAAAATTGGGGTGATAGATATAGGCTTTACCGTTAAGGGAATACTCTTGTTCAAACAAGCTTCGTTGTTGTAGTAGGCCTAATCCACTGGTTTGTTCGTCATCTCGATATCTTAATTCAATTGACTGCTCAAAATCAGTCCACTTAAAAGCAGAGATTTTGCTTGTGTTGGAAACAATTTCTCTGGCATTTGTCGGCATGATGCCGAAAATAATTAAAAATAACGAACAATAGAAGGTTAATGGTGATTGTTTAATGCACCGAGAACATGAATTATATTGTTTTTCATTTCTCTTGTTAGACAATGCAATAACCTCACTTTTATTGGGCGAGTGAAAAGCTGGATAGACTGATTCAACTCACTCATTGATATAATCCATGCCTTTCATCTTGCCAAAACCGTATAAAACCACGCTGTTAGGACCAAATTGATTGGTAACTGCTATTACATATTCCAGAACAAAATCAGGGTGGGCATATTTTTGGAATATTTCCAGATTGTCATAGCTGATTTCAATATCAGCAGGTAATAACAGCTTTCCTTCTTCTTCTCCTTCTCCACCAAAATAAAGCAATAGTTTTCCATCGGGCTGAAACATCTGCACAACACTAAAAGCTGAATCTACTGAGTAAATAATTTCTTTATTGTCAAGAGCTATGCCTTTTGGTCTTGCCATTTGTCCTACTCCAGTACCAACTTTGCCAAAGCTGCTAATATATTGTCCGTTTTCAGTAAATTTTTGAATTCTAAAATTACCTGTTTCTACAATATATAAATTGCCTTTATTATCTAATTTGATATTGGTAGGATGATACAATTCACCTTCTTTTGAACCTGGCTTTCCAAATTCAGTTAATTTTCTGCCATCATTTTTTGCCAGAATCTGAATCCTATGGTTTTGGGTTTCAACCACATAAATCTTATCACCTTTTATTAGAACATCTGTGGGCTTGAAATCATCTCCTGTGCTAAAAGAGCGCACAAATTTGTTTTGACTGTTAAAAATCAGTATTTTTCCAGCAGCGCCATCGGCAATATATCTATTACCCACTTCATCAAAGGCGATATTAATGGGTCTTTGCATCCCGTGACCGGAAATAGTGTGAGCTTTTTGGTTTTTAAGATCAAAAATCACATAACCAGGGCCACGAGTATCGACAACAAAAACGGCACCATCATAAAAACCAACACCATATGGCTTTTGAATTATTGATTTATCAGTTTGATCTTCCTCGTCAAATAAAAAATCACCAAAAGAATTGTCTTCATTTGTCAGATCATCAAGGCTGGATAAGGTTTTTAAATATTGAATACGTGGTGACTGGGGCAGTGAGGGATAAAAAACAGGATCCTCAACAACAACTTCTTTAATTTGTTGACCGGCACATCCAGATAGAACCACCATGGTAATTAGAACGAGTCGTTGAATCAGTTGAATTGGTTTATTGTTTCTATCAGACGTTAATGGATTCGAAGCTCGCATAACCAGGCTACTCCTTTAAAAAGTTTTCTATAGTGTACCTAACCTCCCGCTATCAGACAAACCCCCTTGGAGAAATAATCTCACAGGCGGCTTGTCGATAGAGCTCTCCTTTTCGCTTTTTACTATCCTGCCAACTATTTGTTGTGGCAAGTTAGGCAAAGCGCACTACCTGCATTACTTTTTAATAGTAACTGGGTTCCTGTTACTGCATTGGTATTATGTACATCATGGCAAGAACTGCATTGCACTTCTCCAGCAGCTAACAATAAGCTGTCGATTGTGCCTGAAACTGCACCACCATCACCTATTGTGATTGTAGTAGTCGCAGCATGAAGTTCTGTATCTGCTACATCATCATAAGTGACTGAGATTGGATGGTCAATAGATAAAATATCACCCAAATTGGCA
>Ga0224506_10001780_pt1 | contig 15183 bp, 12 predicted proteins | sample SF_Jan12_sed_USG_2_FD_169108 | JGI IMG/M metagenome (GOLD analysis project Ga0224506, IMG submission 169108) | Sediment microbial communities from San Francisco Bay, California, United States - SF_Jan12_sed_USGS_8_1 | ecosystem: Environmental > Aquatic > Marine > Sediment | place: USA... | reverse complement strand
TACTATCTCATATGAACAACACAATAGAATGTGATAATTCACTTATAGGTCATGGTAATCCTCATTTTGGTGATTGTTTTGAGTATATTTTAGGATTTCATAGAAACCCACTCAAGATAGGTGATTTACTAGGATTAGAATTGAAAATATGGGGTAAAAAAAGCCAGCTTTCAATATTTACTTATTCTGCTGAAAAAGAGCTAAGTCAAATTTCTAACACTCCCACAAATGATTATTTATGTGCAAAACAAAAAAAAGGATCTAAATGTACTTCTGCTATTTGTATAGAACCAAATAGACATATTATAAAAATGAACGAAGGGATATGCTATGATCTACCCAATAGATTAAACAAATTAAAATATAATATAGATGACGCTGGCGTTCTGCATTGGTCTTACAGAGAAAACGTAAATAAAGAATGGCAAGAATTTTCTAATTTAGATATAAATCAGAAATTGGTTAAATATAATCATGGATTACTATTAGCTTCTATTTCTGGTGAAAGAAAGGATAGGAAATTTAAATTTACTAAATTATATTATATACCTATGTCTCCTAATTCTATTATTGAAATAATTAAAGATGGTAATGCAAATTATGAAATGAGATATAAAAAAGATAAAATAAATGGAATTTGGGATGGAGTCAGTTTTAGATCTCCCGGTTGGGGTTTTAGATTAAGTCCCAGTTGGGTAAGAAATAATTTGATGATAGAAAAATACCAAATTAATGATATCAACGATTTCTTGAAACTTCGATATACAATTGAAAATAACCAAGACATTAATTTCAAGGTCAATAATGAGGATAGTGATCTTAATTCATTTTTTTAATAAGAAATTACCTTTCCATTACCACTATAAATTCATTTACCATTGTAGTTACTTTATCACCTTTAATATTTGAGGGTGAATTTTTACTTGGCATGCTCTTATTTGGTATATCTCTAATGGAAATTCCATTCAACTTATATCCAAAATCGGAGAATATTTCAGAAGTAATAATATCAGTCTCAATCCATGTATTTTTTACTGTTCGATTTCCTACAACAAATACAATCTTTGAATTTTCTTTTAAAACACGATTACATTCCTGTATTACTTCAAAATAATCTTGAAAGAATCTTTCTACATCAATCACCCGTCTGCCGTCTTTTTCTCTAATTATATCTAATGTTTCATGTAGATGAGGAGAAGGGATCTTAGAAATATTAGTACTACGTTGCTCTTTTTTACCTCCCATTAAATAATCATCCACACGTAGTGGTTGTATTACATTTAAACCCAATATTTCAGAAGATAAACTAGAAAATTGACCATATGCCACAGTAGTAAAAGAATCTCCATAAGGGGGAGAAGTCAAAATTCCATTCATAGAAGCATCTTCTATGAAATCTAAATGTTTAGAATTACCAAAATAGACCTTTGGTTCAAATTTACTTGCTTGTTTTGGAAGCAAATTAAGGTAGTCTCGATAACCCTGAATATTTCTGTCTACTTTTTTAAGAAATTCAGATAATACAGGAAACAAAAATTGATCTCTTTTATCCTTTGGCATTCTAAATCTTTTAAATTCACCGTTCCGTGTATAGGAAGCTTCCCTTATCAATTCCGAAAATGCAACCAAAAAGAATTCTTGATATTCTTGTACTGGTACGATTTCCAGTATTTTAGATTTAATCAATAATAGTTGTTGCAAATGCAAATCACTAAACCATTGATCCCAGTTTGTTATAGTATCTGGTATTTCAATTTGCAATGAATTAATTAATATCGTATTATGTAAATAAAGGTCTAATGAACTAAATAAATTCTTTTTATACTCCAACAGAATTTCTAAACTAATAATCCTTGTTTTTACTTTTGATATTAAGACTGCTAGAGGATTTAAATCTACTCCAATTGACATTTTTTGCTGGATGGCTGATTCTACCAAAACAGAACCACTACCTACAAATGGATCAAGTATTTTATTTTGATTTTTTAACCATGTATTGAGGCAATATTTCGCAACAGGACCAACCATTACAGCCGGATATTTATGAAAAACATGAGTAGCATACTTTGTATCAGAATTTCTAAAATCAAGTTGGCTTACGCGTGTTCTGTTTTTGTGATCCATAATTGACTGCAATACTATCCCTACAAAAAATCAGTTAACAAGTTATTAAAGTAAAGAGAGTATATTAAATCTAAAGAAGTTGCTTTATTATTTGTTTAGAGTGCTTTTATTTTTTTATTTTCATCTAGTTTCTAGAATTTTATATAATTTTAATTTAGGATTGAATATTAGAATATTTTAAATTTGAAGATCGCGCGTCTAAATTAATAATATAGAAATTTTTGGGATAATTTATTTTTCTAGGCTAATTAATTAGCGCGATTTCTAAGTAAAATTCGTCAATATTTTCAAAGTTCAGATGGTTTTCTATCTTATAACTATATTATCTTTAAGCGCGTAATCTGTGTAAATTAGTCAATCAAAGTGAGAAATATGTTTACTCTGTGATTTCAAAGATAAATGAAGAAAGTAGGCATTACCAAACATTACAACTTCCAGCCATGCTGGAAGAGGTAATCTGAATTGATGAAACTTTTTTTAAAGTTGGCAAAAAGTCTTGGATTTTGATTTTAGCCATTGATTACAATGGCAAGGTGTTGGGTTGGAAGTTTGGTAGAAAAAGTATCGTCTCAAACCGCATAGAAAGCTTGAATACGGAATTTAAACTCATCATTCCTAATCGTGGAATGCATAATGAAGTCCATGTTTATAATCAAATAAAACGTCTGATTGAATTAAAAAACATACTTTCAATTGGATCATCATCTTCGATTACGATACCAGTCTCTGCAAGACTGGGATTTAATAATTTAATGAATTTTCTAGAACCAAATATTGAAAAAATTGAATTAAGAAAGGAGGTATCTATGTTTTAGGAATTAGCCAAGAAATTAGAATAATCCCTGTTTTTCAAAATTTTTTAAATTTTTTATCTTAGATAATAATTCCTCCAACCAAGTGAAATTTAACAACAAATTTTCATCAATATTATGAATATCATTATGTTTGAAATTATTATGTATTTTACACAAAAAAATTCCATTAGAAACTTCTGTTGGTCCTCCTAAAGAAAAAGGCCATAAATGATCAATATTTATTTTATTTTCATCAGAATTTTTTAATGGGCAAATATAACCGAAAATTTTTATTGAATCACATTTATTTTGATTCCGATCAATAGAAAACACTGTGTTATCAAAATATCTATTTCCCCTTGGATCTGAAATTCCTGGTATTTTTATTAAATGATTATAATTTTCAGGATGAATTAAAATCATTAAACTAACAAGATCATTTTTATTTTTATTAAATTTATTATATAAATTTTCCCAATTTTCTACTGGTAAATTATTAAGCTGTTTTATGTAATTTTCCCACATAACAACATACCTAATCAAATTTCTCAAGTTTTAAAACAAGTTGCTTTTTGATACCTCCAAATAGATGAAGAGTTATTATCAGATGCATAATCCCATCCTTATTAAGCTCAATTATACAAAATTTTTTTTTACTATATGTTTTAGGGTTTGCAGGGGAACTATCACCATTGGTTATTTTGTCAATTAAGATGTTTGGTGTTTCTTCTGAGATGGAAAAATATTTATTATCATTTATCAAACATGAATTTACACCAGGGACATCAAATAATTCCTCTTTAGAAATGATTTTAGATTTTTGCTTTTTCTTAAGTTGAATCTTTACTTTAGCTTTGTTCCCTTGAAGGAAGTTAACAAAATTTGGATTAAATAACTCAACAGTAACGTGATTTTCAAATTCAGTAAACATTTTCACAAAACAATTTTTGATTATTTTAAAAGAAATAGTATTCAATGATCCAGATAAGCTACTAACCCATGAATTAAAATTCCAATTTATTTTACTAAAATTATATTTATTAAATAATTCATCCCAATTTACAGTTTTTGTATATTTGTTTTGTTTAAATTGAATATATTTTAATAAAAATGCCAAACAACCTATCAAGAATGCTTGTTGTACAATTTTTTTTCGAAACTTTTTTTCACTAAAAAACACATTTTTTTCAGCTTTAATAAGCACAGTTAATATATTAACTGCGTTAATTAACTCTAAAGCCAATTCCTTTGAATTTAACTTTTTCGGACCTCCTTCTGATATTTTTTTATAATATTCATTGTAAATTAATTGTTTCATTTCTAATAAGTTTGTATCAAATATTCTATCCATATCCCGTAAATCTGGATTAATTTCAATATTATCTCCGAATAAATTGGATAAGTTATTTATAGATACCAAATGAAGTACTGTATCGATTGAATTTCTATGAGTTATTAAAGCATAATCACCTAAGTTAAATGCTCTCATCAACCATTCTTGATGTAGATAATTCAAAGGTGTTGATCCTGTTGTAACTTCTGCAAAAATTTTAGCAAATAAAGAATCTCGGTAAACAGAATTTGAAGATAGATCATACAACAAAACAAATGGAATAGGATTGTTTTTTTGGTTTGAATTTGAGAGAGCTTTTATTCTATGTTGCCCATCCAAAACCCATAATGGTTTTTCATTGTTTTTATCATTATAATTAATAGTTAATTTAAAGAGATTTGGAATGTTAATAGTTGAATTATTTATTATTTCCTCGTATGGTTGAATTATTAAAGAATTAGATGAATTTCTATTTGAAGCCAATAATACTGGATTAGGCATTAAGTTTGGTAGCTTTTGATCATCTGTTTCATCTGAATTAAAATACAATGACATTTTATTTATTTTTTCATCTATCAGAGGTCTTTGCCATTTTCTTACAGGAATATTTAGAACATTTAATGCTAGTTCTCTATCTGAATCATCTATTTCATAGGAAGGCGCTTCTGAAATCCAGATCAGATCTTTTGCAAGAAGACTTCCCTGATAATAAGGGTAATTTTTTCTTCTATCATTAATACTAATTTTTAACTCATTTTTAATTAATAAACAGGTGATCATTAATCAGCAACTCATACAAAATCAATATAAGTTTTTATGAATTAACATTGATCAATGAAATATATTGGAATATAAAATTAAATAAACTTGAAAAATAATCTAAATTAATGTTAGATTTTCAAATGTTGATAAATTTAAAATTCTTGTACCGTCAAACTCCTTCATTTGACCTTGTAACTGAATTTTATATCCCAATACTTCAAAATTCTGTTAAATATGATAGAATCTCAGGATATTTTTCATCTAATTCTTTAGCACTTGCTAGTAGAGGATTTAGCAAATTTTGTATAAACGAAAATTCAAAAATGAGATTATTAATCGGATCTAGATTATCAAAAGAAGATGTTAATGAAATGGTTACATCTAATAAAATAGAAGAAAAATTGAAAAAATCTTTAGAAATTGAATTAGAAAAAGCAAAATTTTCACCAAATTTTCAAAAAGAAAGACTCAAAGGATTATCTTGGATGTTACTAAATAATAAATTAGAAATTAAAATTGGATTAATGTTGGATGAAAATCAAAATCCAGTATTATCTGAAGAAAGCGAATTTCATCATAAAATTGGTATTTTCAAAGATAATAATGGTAATGTTTTACAGTTTATTGGATCTTTAAATGAAACTTATAGAGGATGGACAAAAAATGGTGAATCTTTTGCTTTACACAGATCTTGGATTGATGGCCATGCTGAATTCGTAAAGGAAGCACAAGATATATTTGAAAAATACTGGAATACTAATGGTAAAAATATTGAGGAAAATGTGATGATTATAGATATTCCTGAAGCTGCAAAACTAAAGTTAATTACATATTTTGAACCAACACATCCTAAATTGATTGGTGAACCTTATGAGAATATGAATTATCTTCAAGTTGATAATAAATGGAAACACCAGCATGATGCACTCAAGTGGTATTTGGATGAAAATAATGCAAATGGAATCGGAATATTAGCAATGGCGACTGGAACTGGAAAAACAAGAACAGCTTTGAAAATAATAGAGAAATTATTCAAAGAAAATAAAATTGACAGAGTTGTGATTAACACCAGTGAAAGATTATTAATTCAATGGAATAAGGTTTTGAGAGAGTTTGGTGCTGATTGGAGAAAATTTTCCTATTGGGAAATAAAAGATAGAAAAGAAGTAGATAGTTTTATGTCTCAAAATAAAAAAGGTTCTTGTTTATTTATTACATATAGCTTATTTCAGAATTTCGCAGTTCATATGAGGGAAGATTTTGGAGATAATACATTATTAATTGTTGATGAGATTCACAATATTGGATCAGAAAAAAACCGTATGTTATTGACAAAAGAATTGAAAAATAGTAATATTACAAATTTGGACAATGATGAAATAGAGCAATTATTATCAAAAGATTTCAAAACAGAATATAATAAATTTAGGTATAGATTGGGATTAAGTGCTACTCCATTCTCTTTATTTTCAAATTCTAGGAATGAGTTTATCTTAAACAGTTTTACAAGGTTGTCTTTTAAATATTCAAATAATAATGATATTATTGATGAATTATCTTCACAAAATGTCATTTTTCATTTTGGCTTAGAAGATGCTATAAAAAACAGTATTCTTTGTCCATTTGAATATTACCCGCTAATCTATACACCTACTGAAGAGGAATTAAAAAAGAGAGTAGAAGAATTTAGAAAGTGGGCTGCATTAGCAGAAAAGGGGGATGTTTCTTCTGAAGCACCTTATATAATGGCCAGTAACGTATTAAAAAATGCACGATCCAAGATTCCAATTTTTGAAGAGTTTATTAAAGAAAATCAAAAAATTTTAACAAACTGTATTATTTTTGTTCATAGTACTGATTTTGGGAATGAAGTTTCAAAAACAATTCATAAATATACAAGAAAATATCGTGAATTTTTCTCTGGACATTCTGAAAATATACTTACATTATTTTCGGAAGGTGAGTATGACGCACTTATAACATGTCATATGATTTCAGAAGGGATAGATCTAAAAAATATTAAAAATATTATTTTATTTTCGTCTGATGTCCAAAAACTAGAGACTATCCAAAGAATTGGAAGAGCGCTTCGAATAGATCCTAATAATCCTTATAAGATTGCAAATATTGTCGATTTTATATTTGAAGAGAGAAAAGATAATAATAAATTAAATTCAGATGAGGTAAGAAGAGATTGGCTAACAAAATTATCAAATGTGAGGTGATTATTTTTGAATATAGAAGATAAATTGCTTGAAATTATTCATAAATATGTACAAGAGTATTCCTACAAAAATCAAGAAAGCATTTTGAATTCATTCAATATTATAATAAAACGAACATTTAAAGAAGAAAGAATTGAATTAAATCAATTAAAGGAATTAATTTCAGAATTGGGACAATTAGTGGGGGAGAATTAATCTGAATAAACTTAGCGTACGAATAAAATCGATAGTATGGAAAAATATTAGGCAAATAGAAAATTTATCTTATAATGTAGCACAAATAAATGGTATAAACTTCATACAAATTCAAAATGGTTATGGAAAAACTACAACATTAAAATTATTGAGATATGTGTTTATTGGTGTTTTACCCAATCAAAAAGAATTAATGAGTTTTCGTTATATTGGAAATCAAAATACTGGGAATAGACTTGAAGGAGAATTTTGGGTTGATTTACTAATTGATGATGAAGATTATTCTATTGGGATAAAATTCGATTTTGAAAACCTAGAAGCAAAATTCATCACTGTTTCTCCAAAATTAGGAGGTAAAATAGATGGTTGGGAATTACCACCAAAATTTAAATATAAATTCTATCAAAAGAACCAATTTGTAAATTTATTCATATTTGATGGTGAAATGGCAACTGAATTAAATAAATCTCAAGGAGCAGAGTTAATCGAACATGCTATAAGGCAAGTTACAGATCTTCATAAAGTATTTTTATTAGTAGGTGGAAATATGGGAGGTGGAGAACTATTAGATGGTCATCTAGATGATGTACTTAGTCAAGAGTTAAATCGAATTAAACAATCAAGTGTTGATAATAAGGTGAAAGCATTATCTACCTCATATAATGATTGTAAACAGCACATTCAACAAATTTATAAAAGACAAAATGAAATTAAAAAACAATTGAAGCAAAATAAAAAACAACTAGAAAAAATAACTCATAATCTAGAAAAAATAGATCAAGGTGAAGGTTCAAAACAAAATGAATTGGCTCAAGCGAAGGATAAAATCAAAGAAGCAAAGGATGATTTGAAGACAATTACTAAGGAAAAACTAGAATATTTGTTTAACCCAGGAATTTTTTTTGAAAGGGTTCAAAATATAAAAGACTTTTATAAGAATATAGAAAAAGAAAAAATTCCGAGATCGATTGGTAAATCATTTATCACAGAATTATTAGAAAGCAATAGATGCATATGTGGAAACCAGTGGAATCAAACTATGAAGTTACATATCTCAAACCATATTGAAGATTATTTAGGGGACGATGAATTAACAATTGTTAAAAATATGCAATATCATGTCCGGGAATCAGTTTGTCCAATTAACTCAATATCTGATACCATAGAAGATCTTTCAAATCTAAAAAACGCGGTTAAATCAGCTGAAGAACAATTAGATATTGTAAGAAGTTCTTTTGATGAAACAAATTTAAATAAAATTAAAGAACTAATTGAAAAACAAACCAATATTTCTAATGAAATTTACAATTTAGAAGAAGAGCTCGAAAATATTCAAACTAAAGATCTGGGTATAATAAAATCAAAAAAATTAGATGTTGAAGTTTATAAATTAAATGGAGAATTTTATACATCAAAAAATAAGTTTAGTAGGTGTATAAATCTTTATACTTTAGATAGATTAAAAGATTGGTTTGATACAGAGTTAGAATCCTTTAAAGAACTACAAAAAATTGAAAATGGAATATCTTTTGCAAAAAACATAATCAATAACAGTCTTTCAGACTTAATGAATATATTAAGAGAGGAAGTTATTAAAAAAACAAATTATTATTTTAGTCAAATGCATGCAGGTGGAGGTGATCATAAAATAAAAAGCTTAGATAATGGATTGAAGTTTATCAATTCATATGGAGATGAAATGGATAATGTAAATATGGCAGCTCAACTGGCAGCTGCATATAGTTATGTCACATCTATGTATCAATTAGGTGAAATTCAAGTACCCTTAATTATAGATAGTCCAACTACTGGATTTGGTTTAGGTGTTTCTAGGAATTGGGCAAAAGAGATTCCCAATAATTTTCCTCAAATTATTGGTTTTATCACATCTGCAGAAAAAATTGGATTACTTGATCTATGTAAAAAAGACAATGTATCTACTGGAACATTTAGGAGAAGAAAAGAAGGAATTAACGGTTCTCCACAAGAAGGTGAAATGATTTTTGATCATGATTTTAATTTTTTTATGAATTATGAGGTTGAAAAGGATAAAGTGGTTGAATGAAATTTATTATAGAAGTGAAAGTTCGAGAATATTTTGACAGAATTAATAAAAATTCAACTTCTGGTAAATTTGATTCTAAACTGGAATATTATTGGTTATGTGCATTAGTAGGTTTATCATATAACATATATAATAAACAATTAGCTGAAAATACAGAATTAACTGATAAATTTACTATAAAACTAAAACCTTTTGAAAATGAAATTAGAGCATTATTATTTTATAATTATATAAACAAAAATCTAGCAAATCAAACTAATGAGTCAATATTAAAACATATGTCGTTGTTTTTCAGTTCTGATTCATTAACAAAACTATCTGAATTAGGAATGAATGAATTAAATTATTATGCATCAGGTGGATTTAGTATAATTCAAGAAAAAATTCCTATATCCAATGATTTATCAAATTTTTTAATTGAGTATTTGAAATTACTGTCTGATAAAATTGGAAATTAGTAATAATATTGGTGAATTAATGATTTGTAATTTAATAAATTGATTCAATTTTAGATCTTTTCACTTTACTCACTATTTATCTAATTTAAATTTGAATTTAATTATATACCATCTAGTAAACATAATAAATAATTAAGTAAACATACAAATTAGAAATGCAGACTTCCAAAAAGATTGACTTAGATGATGCATCAGGATTTATAAGTTTTCCTGCAATAAGGGGAGTTCAAGCAAGTAGAGAATTTTATACGGCAATGGTACCGTTTAAACAAATACCAAGGATATTTGTATTCAATGAATATGAAGTTCCACCAAATTTAAGAGCTCAAAGAAATCTTAATGTTGCTCGAGTTCCATCCATTGCGAAATACGTTATAAATAACAAAAATGATTATGTTTTTAGTGCATTAACTGCAAGTATAGATGGAAAAATGGACTTCCTGCCAATTGAAAAAAAATCACCTATTGGTGAAATAAAGATATCTATGAATGCCACCCTTATTATTAACGATGGTCAACATAGAAGAGCTGCGATTGAGAAAGTATTAGAAGAAAGACCTGATTTAGCCTATGAAAGTATTCCTGTTGTATTTTTTGTAGATTTAGGATTAGCTCGCTCCCAACAAATGTTTGCTGATTTAAATAAAAATGCAGTTCGTCCTAGTAGATCATTGAGTATCTTGTACAATATTAGGGATAATTCATCAAGAGAAGTTTTAGATATCATACAGAAGGTAGAATTGTTTAAAGGCAAGATTGAATTGGAGAAAACATCAATTTCAAAAAGGAGTACGAAACTATTCACGCTAAGTAGTTTATATTCTGCATGTAGTATTACTTTGGAGGATGATCTTGAGAAAAAAGAACTGAAAAGAAGAAAAGCTCTACTGATAGAATATTTCAATATTCTAACAAACATTATCAGTCCATGGAAAGAGGTATTAGATGGTAGATTGACTCCTGCTGAATTTAGGATGGAATATGTTTGTTCACATGGTATCTTGTTAGAAAGTTTAGGTTATTTGGCTACATATGTTTTGGAAAATTACCCAAATAATTGGAAAGAAAAAATCCAATCATTATCTAAAATAGATTGGCTTCGATCAGATGAATGGGAAGGAGTAGCCTTAAACAGAGGAAGAATGTCTAGGACTCAAGCGAATCTAGAACAAACAATAAAATATCTAAAAAATCAAATTGAGTGATAAATATGGAAAAAGTAGAAGAAAAGATTTTACGAGAATTACAAATTCTAGAGGATAATTACAATAATTCAATTTTTAATTCACGTAGTTTAGAGGATATAATTAATGAGATTGTTGATGTATATATTTTTGACACTAGACCATGGATTTTAGGATTTTCTGGTGGTAAAGATTCAACAACTACCTTACAATTAGTTTGGAGTGCAATAGAAGTAGTATATAAAAAATTTCCAGAAAAAATAAAACCTCTGTATATAATTGCTTCAGATACACTTGTAGAGACGCCAATCATCGCCAATCACTTAAAAAAACAATTAGAATTATTAGAAAAAGCAAGCAAAAACTCAAATTTGGGTATTCAAATTGTGAAGGTTGTACCGGCTCAAAATGATACATTTTGGGTAAATTTGATAGGTAGAGGATATCCAGCCCCAACTAATTTGTTTAGATGGTGTACTGATAGAATGAAAATTCGTCCTGCAAATAAATTCATAATCGATACTGCTAGTGAATTTGGAGAAGTAATTGTTGTGTTAGGTGTGAGAAAACAAGAATCCATGACACGAGCGCAAATTATGAGTTTGCATAAAAAGCCTGAATCTTTATTATCTACACATTCTTCCATTCCAGCAGCATATGTATATACACCAATTGAAGATTTTACAACTGATGATATCTGGTCATATTTAAGAGAAGAACAATCCCCAGTTGGCTTTGATAATAACGAATTATTCAAAATGTACAAGGATGCTACTGGAGAGTGTCCATTAGTGATAGATAAATCAACCCCATCATGTGGAAATAGTCGATTTGGTTGTTGGACATGTACGGTAGTCAAAGAAGATAAAAGTTTGAATGCACAAATTAATTCTGGTCAACAATGGTTAAAACCAATGCTTGAATTCCGTAACTTTCTTGCTATGACACAAGAAGTAGAAAATCGAGATAAATACAGGAGTCATAAGAGGAGAAATGGAAAAGTAACAAAATTGACAAAAAATGGAGAAGGTCATTATGTACCAGGTCCATATGAACCATGGTTTAGAAAAGAATTATTAGAAAAATTATTAAAAACACAATTAGAATTAAAGAGTTTAAATCCAATTGAAAATATAGAATTAATCTCAGAAAATGAATTATACACAATTGCAAAAATATGGAAGTATGAAGAGGGAGATTGGGAAGAATCAGTACCAAGAATATATAAAAAAGTAATGAATAAACCTTTAAACATACCTAAGGATGATATTGGAATGTTTAATACAAAGGAATTAAATACATTAAAAGAATTAGCAGAGGAAGAAGATACTAATTTTCAATTGTTGGTTGATCTATTATCAGTAGAAAGAAAAATGTATGGTATGCTTGTGAGACCAAAAATACATAAATCGATATCCAAGATTTTAAGAAAAGATTGGAGAACGAAGCAAGAGGTACTAAAAGAAATTGAAAAAGAAGTACTAAAAGAAATTGAACAAAATAACAAACAAAATTAAATGGAGATTTGTATGATTATAAAAGAAGTGAAAATACAAAATTTTGGTTCATATAGAAATTTGACGGAATTTAACTTATTCCCAAACGGATTAAAAAAGATAACTCTAATTGGAGGAAATAATGGTGCAGGCAAATCAACTTTATTAGAAGCTTTAAAATGTTGCTTATATGGTAAAAGGTCTCAAGGAGCAAGAATCAGAGATATTGATTTCAATAACTATTTGATAGCACGCAGAAATTATTTACATGCATCTTCAGAAAAAAGTATTATAGAGGTTTCTTTCATTTTTTATAATTTAGGAGAACCAGAAGAGTATACAGTACGCAGGAAATGGTCGGTTCTAAATGGTGTTTTAAAACAAAATTTTACATTGCTAAAAAATGGTTTTCGTTTTTCTGGAGTCAATGAAGCTGATTGGCAAGAATTTATTTTAGATCTTATACCACCTTACGTACTTGATTTATATTTATTCGATGCAGAAGATTTAAAAGGATTAGCTATCAATGAAGGAAGCAATGTATTTCTTGAAAAATCAATAAAAATGATTCTTGGATTGCATTATGCAGAACAGTTAAATATTGATTTAGACTACCAACTTACATTAGATATCAATGAAGGGGACGATGAAATTGAACAGGAAATTAAATATAAAAGGGATTTACTTGTAAATTATGAAAAAGAAATCATGAGTTTAAAACAAGATTTAGCAGGTACAAATACGAAAATAAAAAGGTCACAACTTGAATTAACAAGACTAGAGGATGATTTTAGAACAAAAGGGGGTATATTTGCCAAAAAACGAGATGAAAATAAAGAAAAAAAGAATAATATTCAATCAGAACTTGATGAAATAGAGAATAACATCAGGCAAAGTGCAACTGAATTAATGCCATTTTTAATTGTTAAAAATAAATTTAGCAAAATTCAACAAATTCTTTATTCTGAAAGAAAAAGTCAAATAATCAAGGAAATGACAGGTCTCATACAAGAAAAGAAAGAAAATCTTCAAGAAAATATTTCTAGATCTATTGTAAATGATCTAAAAATTTTGGATCAACTAGAAAAAATGATTTTAACCCAATTTAATTACAAAAAAGAAAATTCATCATTATCTACTTTATCCGTTAAAGATTTAGCAACTGTTGAAAATGCAATTAATTTAGTAATACAAACAGAGGATGAGATAAATTCACTATTTCATATAGGAAATAATATAGTAAAATCGATCAATAAGATCAATAGGGATTTGGATTTAACTCCAAATAATGATTATGAGTTAGAAGATGATTTTTCATCGATTAAAGAAAAAATAAGTGAAATTGAAAAATTGAAAATTCAGTATAAGGAAATTGAGGAAAAAATAAATTCTACTAATTATAATATTAAATTAACTACATCAGAGTTTAATAAATTGAATATAGAACTTTCCAAAAAAAAGGAAAACCAAGAAGTAAGATTAAAAATATTATCTGTAAAAAGAGTTTTGAATAAATTTATTAAAATAAATAATCAGCAGAAATTATTAGAATTAGGTGAAGCCATTAAAGATAAATTTTCCTCATTATGTAGAAAAAGTAAAAGTTTATCGAAAATAGAAATAGATCCTGAAAATTATAATATCAAATTATATGGAAGTTATAAAGAATTATGGGAAAAAGACTATTTATCAAGAGGAGAAAAACAATTATTAGCTATTTCTATTCTCTGGTCATTGGCAGAAGTATCTGACAAAGAGTTACCTTTCATTATTGACACACCACTTGGAAAGTTGGATGATGAACATAAAAAGTTATTAGTGAATGAATTTTTCATACAAAATCAATCACAGGTGATTATTTTATCAACTAATGAGGAAATTGACCAAGAATTATTCATAGATATTAAACCTTATTTAAATAGAACTTATTTAATAGATTTTGACCCAAATGAACAATATACAAAATTATCAGATGGGTACTTCTTTAATTAGGTGATTATCATGTTGAAAACAATAAACAAAATTAAAATTTCAGAAGCAGCTACATATCGATTAAGACAATTAAAAGGTAAAACAGGTTTGACACCAAATATTCTAGCTAGGTTTGCTTTTTGTCACTCCATAAATATTTCAGGAATTCCAAATCCAAAAGAATATGATTTAGAAGGTATGGAGTTTAATCGTTATACTTTAAATGGTCCACACGATACTTTAATAATAAGCTTACTTCTTCTCAGAATGGAAGAAGATAATCTTCCAATTGAATATGTCCATGATTATTTCCGAGCACATATCTGTAGAGGGACTATGGAAATTTTCCCAAGAGTAAAAACCCTATTGGATTTACAAAATTTAATTCCTAGCCTAATATCTTAATAAAAAAAATTATTTAGATTTACTTCATGTTTGTTGAATAATTCATCAATTATCATAATTTCTAATTTTTTTGAATTGCAAATTTTCCAAAATAGATCTGCTAAATTTGAGATATTGGGATTTAGCTGTAACACTTCCTTATTATACAAATTAATAAATTTGTATTTAGGA
>Ga0224506_10001779_pt1 | contig 15191 bp, 12 predicted proteins | sample SF_Jan12_sed_USG_2_FD_169108 | JGI IMG/M metagenome (GOLD analysis project Ga0224506, IMG submission 169108) | Sediment microbial communities from San Francisco Bay, California, United States - SF_Jan12_sed_USGS_8_1 | ecosystem: Environmental > Aquatic > Marine > Sediment | place: USA... | reverse complement strand
CCAGCGTAAAGCCGATGATGCAGACACCGAGGATGGCATGGCGCCGGGCGACACCGAGATCGACAAGAATACGGGTGGTCAGCTCGATCATCGAGATGAGAGAACTGAACGCGGCAAAGGCCAGCCCGAGAAAGAACAGGACCGCGAAGATATTGCCGGCTGGCATCTTTGCAAAGAGCTGAGGCATCCAGATGAACGTCAGCCCGGTGGCGGCAGGCCCGCTCGTCTTCATGACCTCGAGGACCTCGGCCTTGCTCATCTGGGCACCGAGTATTGCGAACACGGTGCCGAAGATGATGACCGCGGCCAGCAATGACACGGTGTTGTTGCCGACACCCGTGATGACGGCATTCTTGACCACGCCGTGCCGGCTCCGCATGTAGGCGCCATAGGTCAGGATCAGGCCCCAGCCCGCACCCGTATCCCAGGCGTTTTGCGTGAGCGCTTCGAGCCATATTCTTGGCTGGGCGAGCGTGGACCAGTCCGGCGTGAACAGGAAGCGGATGCCCTCGGATGCGCCTTCGAGCGTCAGCGTTCGCCCCAGGGATATGAGCACGATCAGGAGCAGCGCGGGGATAAGCACGAGATTCGCGCGCTCGATCGAACGAATCCCGTTCCAGACGACGATCGCGCCGAGTCCCATGGCCAGCGCGTGAAACGCGACCGGGAAGCCACCGCCCTGGAAGCCATCCCAGACGGACTGGGCAGCCTCTGCGCTTAGCGGCAATGGCGCGACCATCATCTTGACCAGGTAGTAGACGCACCAGCCGGCCACCACGGAGTAGTAGAACATGATGGCCGTGGCGACAAAGCCGACGAACGCACCCATCCAGGCGAACTTCTCGCCGGCGATTTTGGCGAACGTGCCGACGACACCCATGCGGCCTTTGCGCCCGAGCGCGTACTCCGCAATGATCAGCGGCACGCTCCAGACGAACAGGAACACGAGCCACGCAACAAGAAATGCACCTGCCCCGTCGTCACCGGCATTCTGGGCGGCAATGCGCGGAAAGCGCCAGATATTGCCGGTACCGACTGCGATGCCGAGCACGCACAGGAGCATTCCCAGGCGCGATGAAAAACGCTGTTCCCTGTGGTTCGTCATGAGCGCCCGTTACTCCTGCAACCCGCGTCCCGGTGTCCACGGCACGCGCGCCGCGTCCATGGCTTCCTTGAGCCCCGCGTACTCGGAATCGACGAGTCGTGTCAGCTCGGCGACGGTCTCGTCGTAGAGCTTGCGAGCGAGCCTGTACGATTCCTCTTGTGCAGGCGTCGGGCCGTGCGCGCTGCTCGACGGATCGAAGCGGGCGTGCCAGAGGCGCGCCTGTACCGTCATGATCGGCAGGTCGTTGTAGAAGTCCCGCAACTCGTTACCTGTCAGGACCTCGCGCGCGTCCCGCAACTGTTTTTGCAGGGCATGTGCGCGTTGGTAGAGCGAACCGTCCGTCCGCGCGCGCTTGAGGGTTGCCTTGACCGCATCGAGCTCGCCGATGACCGCATCGACGGCACTCGCGGTACCGGTCGCCGCGCGAATGAGCTCTTCGAGTTGCGACTCGAAGACCACGCGCTGTTCCTGCGAACTGCCGGCGAAGACCGGGTCCGGCCGGATCGAAAAAACATCGAAGGACTGCGATTGCCCGAGGTCGACGAGCGTACCGTCGACGCGCTTCTGCATGCTCACGGAGTAACGACCCGGGACCACGAGAACGCCCACGCCTTCGTGTGTCTCCTCGCCTTCCTCGAGCGGGCGCCAGGGCTCGACCGACGGATACCGCAGGTCCCAGGCAACGCGGTTGAAGCCGGCTTTCGCCGGGGCAACGACTTCGTCAATGATCGTGCCGTCTGCAGACCGGACCGTGAACACGATGGCCGGATCGTCTTCGCGAGACTCGGCGATCACGGTATCCCAGTCCGCCGCGACGACATCTTCGTTCTTCTTTTCTTTTTCCTTCTCTACCTTGCGGCGTGCATCCTTGCTGTTGCGGATTTCCTCGGCAAGGTAGTACGTGAATGTCGCGCCGAAGAGAGGATTCGGTGACGTGAAGAAAGAATCGCCCTGGCTGGCTTTGCAACCCGGCGTTGCGTCGCATCCCAGCGGGCTGCGCGGCACGTACCAGTCCGCCTTGCGGACCGGGAACAGCACCGAACCGCTCTTCAGCATATCGGCGCTCACCTGTCGCAGCGGCGTGTAATCGTCAAGCACGTAGAAACTGCGGCCGAAGGTTGCGCCGACAAGATCGTTCTCGCGCGTCTGGATGACGAGGTCACGGAACGGGATGTTCGGTGCACCGCCCTTGAGCTTGGTCCAGGTTCCGCCGCCGTTCACGGTAAAGAACACACCAAACTCGGTGCCCACGAACATGAGGCCCGGTTTCACGTGGTCCTGCACCACGCGCCACAGCACGTGGCGCTCGGGGAGATTGCCCGAGATGCTCTTCCAGCTACGTCCGCGGTTTTCGCTCTTGAGGATATAGGGCGCAAAGTCGCCGCTCTTGTGATCGTCGACGACCACGTAGACCGTATTTGCGTCGTGCAGATCTGCCTTGACGTCGTTCACGAAGAAGCGGTCCGGGACACCGGGCAGCCTGTTGACCGTACGCCAGTTGGCGCCGCCGTCTTCGGTAATCTGGATGAGCCCGTCGTCAGTTCCGGCGTAGACCAGCCCCGCGACGAGCGGGGACTCTGACAGGGATGTAATCGTATTGAACTGCGACATGGCCCAGAGATCGCGCGGCGCATCGTAGCTCCAGGTGCGCCCCATGATCGGCTGGCGCACGCGGTTCTCGTTGCGCGTCAGGTCGGCACTGATCGGTGTCCAGCTGTCACCGTAGTCATCGCTCTTCCAGACGCGCTGCGTGCCGAAGTACAGGGTCTTCGAGTTGTGCGGGCTGATCAGGATCGGCGAGTCCCAGTTGTAGCGATCCGGCGGCTCACCCTCGCGCGCCTGCGGCTTGATGTACACGCGCTCGCCGGTACGGCGGTCGTAACGCGTCAGGTTGCCCTGCTGCCATTGCGCGTAGATGATATCCGGGTTGTTCGGATCGACAGCCGACTGGTGGCCATCGCCGAACATCGTCACGAACCAGTCGCTGTTGCGGATGCCGACCTGGTTCATCGTCCGCGAGGGTCCGCCCTGGCTGTTGTTGTCCTGCGTACCGCCGTAGATGTTGTAGAACGGCTCGTCGTAGTCGACGGCCACTTTATAGAACTGCGTGATGGGCAGGTTGTTGACGAAGCGCCAGGTCTTGCCGAGATCGAACGACTCGTACACGCCGCCATCCGTGCCGATCAGCAGGTAATTTTCGTCGTCTTCACGAAAAGCCAATGCGTGATGATCGCCGTGCTTGGTTTCGTGCGGCAACGGAATGAACGTATCGCCGCCATCCCGGGTCATGCGCATCAGCGCATCCATCTGGTAAACATGCCCCTCGAAGTGCGGGCTCGCGAAGATCTCCTGGTAGTAATGCGGGCCGGTGGCGCTGGAAAGGTAGTCGTTCTTCTTTTCCCAGCTTTCGCCGCCGTCATCGGAACGCCAGAAACCGCCCGCGCGGTTGTCGAGTTCGATCGTCGCGTAGATCGTGTCCGGGTCCTGGGGACTGATCGCGAGACCCGTCTTGCCCATCATCTCCTCGGGCAGGCCGTTGGTCAGCTCACGCCAGGTTTCGCCGCCATCCTCTGACTTGTGGATGCCCGTGCCGGGTCCGCCGTCCATGACGACGGCGACATTGCGCAGGCGCTGCCAGGTAACGGCGTACATGACGTCCGGGTTGCGCGGATCCATGTGTACTTCATTGACGCCCGTGTACTGGTCGTCCTCGTCCGTATTGCCGTGACCGTCGCCGAGTACCTTGCGCCAGTTCTGGCCGCCGTCGGTTGTCTTGTACAGGCCGCGGTCGCCGCCACCGGACCACAAGGGCCCCTGCACGGCCACGAATATCGTGTTCGAGTCGCGCGGGTCGATACGGATCATGCCGATATGCTCGGAATTCCTGAGCCCCATGTTCTCCCAGGTGGCGCCACCGTCGCGGCTGCGGTAGATGCCGTCGCCGTAACCGACGTGCCGTCCGCTCACGTTCTCGCCGGTGCCGACCCAGACCGTGTTCGGGTTGTTCGGATCGAGCGCGATACAGCCGATCGAGTAAGACCCTTCGTCGTCGAACACCGGTGTCCAGGTCGTGCTCGCGTTCTCGGTTTTCCAGACACCGCCGCTGCCGACAGCGACGTACCAGGTACTCGGGTCCGTGGGATCGATCACGATGTCGGCAATTCGACCCGACATGAATGCCGGCCCGACGCCGCGCATTTCGAGTCCCTTGAACGTGGCTTCATTAAAGCCCGGCTTCGTTTCTTCTTCGGCGATTGCCGTGGAGAAGGCGAAAGCCACGAGTACGAGTACAAACCTGCGATATTTCATGATGACCCCTTAGGTTCCTGCGTTTTTCCCCGGCCTGGGAGCCGGAAGTTCTTTTGCGTGATGGTGCCGCGACAACACTGCCATCGTCAGGCATAAGTCGCCACCTCTTCGCGAGTGGGCAGCGATGGCTGCGCACCCATCCTGGTCGTTGCCGCCGAAGCGGCTGCGCAGGCGAAACGCAAAGCCTCGGCGGGCTGCTGCCCTTCAACGAGCGCAACGGTAAGTGCCGCGGTAAACGTGTCGCCCGCACCGGTCGTGTCGACGGTGGCGACGACGGGCGGCATCGCCTCGGCGACAAGCACCGCATCTTTTTCGAGCGTCGCCCGGCCAGACCCCCGCGTTGTCGCGACCAGGCCATGGCACGCCGCCAGCGTACCACCGTACCAGGCAGCCTCGGTTTCATTCACGACGACGAGATCCGCGCGCTGCAATACCTCGACGTCGATGCGCATGGCCGGTGCCAGGTTGACGCAGAAAAAGCCGCGGAATTCCTGCGCGGCGTGCGCCACCGTATCAACCGGCACTTCGAGCTGGCAAATCAGGGCGTCTGTGTCGGGTAGTGTGAAGTCGCCGGGCCGGAGCGCGCGATTCGCGCCGGGCGCGACCACGATCTGGTTCTCTCCGGAGGGGGCGACCGCGATGAGTGCAGTGCCTGTCGTGGCACCCGGTACCGCAATGCAGTCATCCAGGTCGACGCCGCCTGCGCGCAGCAGCGCCAGCGCCTCGTCCGCCGCACTGTCCTCGCCCACGCGCGCGATCAGGCGCACGTCGGCCCCGAGGCGCCGCGCGGCGAGCGCCTGGTTGGCGCCCTTGCCGCCCGGAAACCGGTGCAGCTCGGCGCCCGTGATCGTCTCCCCCGGCGCCGGCAACTTCGCGGCGCTGGCGACGATGTCCAGGTTTACCGAACCCAATACGGTGACAGTCACCATATTAATCTCCAAACACGGCGAGTTTCTCGACCAGCAGGTCGTAGAAACCTTCCGCGTCTACCTCGTAGGCCCAATCAATGTTGTGCGGCCGGTCGGTCACATGCCAGAAGTCGACCGCCGTGTGCCCAAGCGTGAGCGCCGACCCGGTCTCGACGGACAGGTTGCAGGCCTTCGTGGCAAACAGGTCCGGGCGTAACAGCCACGCCACCGTGCAGGGATCGTGCAGGGGCGCACCCTCCGATCCGTACTTCCTGGTGTCGTAGCGATGAAAGAAGCTCAGCATGTCGGCCGTTGCAACGGCAACGGCGTTGCCGACATTACGAATGCGCATGACGCGCTCGCGCGTCGACAGGACCTGGTGCGTAACGTCGAGCCCCATGGCCGTCACGGGTCTGCCACAGCGGTAAACAATGTCGGCTGCGTGCGGGTCGACGAGGACGTTGAACTCGGCCGACGGTGACCGATTGCCGCCTTCGCGCATCGCGCCGCCCATCGAGACGATGCGCTCCACGGCATCGAGTATCGCGGGGTCGCGTTGTATCGCCGCCGCGATATTCGTCATGGGCCCGGTCGGAATCAGGGTCACTGAAGCCGTTTCGGCGTTGCGCAGGGTTTCGACGATGAAGTCGACGGCATGCTGTGCCTGCAGCGGCGTCTCGGGTTCGAACACGTCGATACCGTCGATCCCGGTGGCGCCATGAATGTACTCGGCAGTAATGGCATCACGTACCAGCGGCTTCTCGCAGCCGGCATACACGGGCAGGTCCGTACGGCCGGCGATATCGCACATCATGCGCGCGTTGCGTTGCGTGAGTTCCAGCGGAACGTTGCCGGCAACTGTCGTGATACCGAGCACGTCGAGCTCGGCGGGTGACGCCATCGCGAGGAACAGGGCGACAGCGTCATCCTGCCCGGGATCACAGTCGATGATGACCTTGCGCGGCGCCACTAGAACGTCAGCAGTAGTCCGGCCAGTGCCGCGCTCATGAGGTTCGACAACGAACCCGCGAGCACGGCCTTGAGGCCCAGTTGCCCGATGAGGTTGCGCTTTTCCGGGACCAGCACACCGAGGCCGCCGAGCAGAATGGCGATCGACGAGAGGTTCGCAAAGCCGCACAGCGAGAACGTCACGACGGCAACCGTGCGCGGGCTCATGCCGGCGAGGTACTCGTTAAGGTGCGAAAACGCGACGAACTCGTTGAGAATCAGCTTCTCGCCAAACAGCGCACCGGCCGCCTGCGCCTCCTCCCAGGGAATACTGAGCAGGAACATGAGCGGCGAGAACGCCCAGCCAAGGATCATCTGCAGTGTCAGCTCGTAGCCGAACCAGCCTGCGATCCAGCCCACGAGGCCGTTGAACAGCGCGATCAGGGCGACGAATGCGATCAGCATGGCGCCGATGTTGGCCGCAAGCCGCAGGCCATCGGTGGTGCCCGACGCGGCGGCGAGAATCAGGTTCTTGTGCTGGCTCTTTTCCATGACGAGCTTTTCGTGCTCGCCGGCTTTCACGACCACGTCGTCGGGCATGATGATCTTTGCCATGAGCAGGCCACCCGGAGCGGCCATGAACGCGGCGGCAAGCAGGTACTTGAGCTCCGCCCCCATGAGTGCGTAACCGGCGAGCACCGTGCCGGCGATCGACGCGAGCCCCGACACCATCACGGCGAACATCTGCGGTTCGGTCAGGCCCTTGAGATAGGGCCGTACGACGAGCGGTGCCTCGGTCTGGCCAACGAAGATATTCGCCGCGGCGTTCATCGATTCGACGGCGCCGGTGCCGATGACCTTGTGCAGGAAACCGCCGACCAGCTTGACCACCCACTCCATCACCCTCAGGTGATACAGGACCGACATCAGGGCCGAGAAGAAGATGATGATCGGGAGGACATTGATCGCGAAGCTGAAGCCTTCGTTCTCGACCGGGACCAGTGAGCCGAAGACCATGTTGATGCCGTCCCCGGCGAAGCCGATGACCGCCATGACGCCGTTGCTGAGCCACGCGATACCTTCGCGTCCCTTGTCCCAGTACAGCACGATCGTCGCGACAACGACCTGCAATGCGAACGCGGCGCCCACGATGCGCAGGTTGATTGCCTTGCGATTGCTGGAACTTGCAAACGCGATTGCGAGGATAACGGCTATCCCGACAATGCCAATGTAATCGGACATGGAGCCCCCGGATCTTCTTATTCTTGGAGAGCCCAAGCATACCGCATTGGGGGTGCCTAGCCGGTCAAAATCTCGCAGATTACGGGGCGTTCCGGGGGCGCCTGGTCACCCAGTGAAACGGCGGCCAGCAGGTTGCGCTCGGCCCGGTCGGCGTCGTCAGCGGAGGCAGCGTGGATGACCGCGAGCGGCGTGCTGCTATCGAGCGCCGTGCCGATTGGCGCGATATCGCTGAAGCCCACCCCGAGATCCAGATTCTCGCCCACCTGGCGGCGCCCACCGCCAAGCTCGATGATCGCGTTGCCCATGGCGCGTGTGTTGACGGCCGTGACGATGCCTCGCGCGTGAACGGGACGCACCAGCGGCGCCTTCGGCAACTGGTCCGCATGTTTCTCGAGCAGATCGGCCGGCCCGCCGAGCGCCTCGACCATGGCGGCGAACTTCTCGGCCGCCCTGCCGCTGGTCACCGCGGCCTCGCAGCGCGCGGCTGCGTCCGAGCGGTCCGAGGTCACGCCCGCGACGATCAGCATTTCCGCACAGAGGGCCATGGTAACGTCATTGAGACGCGACTCGCGCGCATCGTTGCGCAGGAAGCGGATCGACTCCGCGATTTCCAGGGCGTTGCCCGCCGTACTGCCCAGCACTTCGTTCATGTCGGTGATCACGGCATGTGTCTGCAGCCCTGCCCTCGCGGCCGTGCCAATGATGCTGTTCGCCAGTTCGCGCGCGCGGTCCAGCGACTCCATGAATGCGCCGTTGCCGACCTTTACGTCCATGACGAGCCCCTGCAGACCCGCCGCGATCTTCTTCGAGAGAATCGACGCGGTGATCAACGGGACGGACTCAACCGTACCCGTCACATCGCGAATCGAATAGAACCGCCTGTCGGCGGGCGCGAGGTCGGGGGTCTGGCCGATAATCGCGCAGTGCACCGCGCGCACCACGCGCCGGAACGTCTCGAGATCGGGCGTCGCGTTATAACCGGGAATCGATTCGGCCTTGTCGGTCGTGCCGCCGGTGTGACCGAGCCCCCTGCCGGAGATCATCGGCACGTAGCAGCCGCAGGCGGCCAGTATCGGCGCCAGCAGGAAACTGACCTTGTCACCGACACCGCCCGTGGAATGCTTGTCGACGATCGGTGCGTCGTAGTCCTCTGGGTCCCACTCGAGAACCGTGCCCGACGCGGACATTGCGAGCGTCAGCTTCGCGGCCTCGTCGAAACTCATCGAATTCAGGAACACGGCCATGGCCAGCGCCGAAACCTGTTCGGCCGGCAGGCTCTCATCGGCCAGTCCGTCGACGAAAAACTGGATCTCCTCGTCGTTTAGTTCGCCACCATCGCGCTTCTTGCGTATTACGTCCGTGAACAGCATGTCTTTCCTTAACCGAATCCGCGCAGCGGCAATGTGTCGCTGCGTTGCAGCCAGTTGTTCTCAGGGTAGCGGCACTGCCGGTCTATCACGTGCAGCGTGTAGGCGTGACGAGACTTCGACGAGCGGTTTGCCGCACTCAGGTGTGGCATGCGGCCGTCGAATATGACCAGTGTTCCCGCGGCGGCTTCCGCCGCCACCTTGCGCTCTTCGGGCCACGGTGTGTCATCCAGCGTTTCGGTAACCAGTTTGCCCTCGGCATTGCGGTAGTTGCGTTTCCGGAGCGGAAACCTGTGGCCACCGGGAATGAAATGCATGCAGCCGTTCTCCAGCGTTGCATCTTCCAGCGCGAACCAGAAGCCGATGCACGATTCCGGCTCCGTATAAATGTAGGTCGAGTCCTGGTGGCAGACCACCTCGCCGCCGATATGCGGCGGTTTGAAAATATACATCGACTGCAGGATGGCCGGGTCGGCAAAGCCGATGCGCCGCGCCGCCTCGGCAAGGTCCGGCGTTCGCGAGAACGCATCGAACACCGGGTCGAGGTCGTGCATGGCATGTCCCATCTTGTTCAGGCAATGCTCTTTCGACTGGCGCAGCTGTCCCTGCTCGTCGAACGCGCCGTCTTCGAGGAAGAAACGAATCTTGTCGCCCGAGTCGATGAAGTAGCTGTCGTCGAGCTGCGTCTGCTTCGTGGTCGAGAACACGCTGCGCACGTCCGCCGGGTCGAACTCCGCTACCAGTTCGTGCGCTCGCTGCTGCAGTTTGCGGCAGGCCTCCACCGGCACGAAGTCGCGCAGTACAAGTACCCCGGCTTCGTGATACGCCGCGACCATTGCGTCCGTCAGTCGCCCCTTTTCGGGTGCGTCGAATGCGGGAACGGCATCGAGGATGTCGACAGTCTCTTCCATGAGCTGCACCTTAGATCACGCCATACAGGCAGACAAGCAATGTCCGGCCCCGGTGCTACAATAGGCGCCCACAAGGAGTACCCATGTCGACATTAAGACACTGTTTTTTATGTCTTTTCCTCTGTTTTGCGCTGTTTGCATGCGGGTCCGGTGACGAGGCCCGGGAGAAGACGGCGGAGAGTACTGACGACCAGATCGACCTGATCGTCAAAGGCACGCACATCGTCACCATGGACGCGGCGGGAACGATCATCGAGAACGGCGCGGTCGCGATCGACGACGGTGTGCTCGTGGCGATCGGCAGCGCCGCGGATATCGAGGCGGCGTATTCGGCGGCCGAAACGCTCGACGGTGACAAACGGGTTGTCATGCCCGGACTCGTCAACGGCCATTCCCATGCCGCGATGACATTGCTGCGCGGCGTTGCGGACGATCTTGCCCTCATGGACTGGCTGCAGAACTACATCTTTCCCGCCGAGGTTGAGTTTGTCGACCCGGAATTCGTGCGCATCGGTACCGAGCTCGCGTGCTGGGAGATGATTCGCGGGGGCACCACGACGTTCGTCGACATGTATTACTACCCGGACACCATAGCCGAGGTTGTCGAGCGCTGCGGCATGCGCGCGCTGATATCCGCGACGGTCATCGACCAGCGCAGCCCGGACGCCGAGAACGCCGGCGACTCCATCGCCAAGGGCAACGGTTTCATCGAGCGCTGGCTGGGGAAGAACTCGCGCATCACGCCCATTTTCGGGCCGCACGCGAACTACACGCTGAACGCGGAACAACTCGCGGCAACCCGCGCTGCCGCGACGCAGTACGGGGTGCCGATCAGCATTCACGTGTCCGAGTCGCCGTTCGAGGTGCAGTACGCAAAGGACACCTACGGCACGACCAGCATCGAGTTTTTCGAGTCCATCGGCTTCTTCGAAGGCCCGACCATCGCCGCGCACGTCGTCTGGCCGACGGACAGTGAGATCCCGATCCTGGCCGAGCGCCAGGTCGGTGTTATTCACAACCCGACGTCGAACATGAAGATCGCATCCGGTATTGCGCCGATTGCAAAAATGCTCGAGGCCGGTGTGCGCGTCGGTCTCGGCACGGACGGCGCGGCGAGCAACAACGACCTCGATATGTGGGAAGAGATGCGGCTCGCCTCGTTCCTGCAGAAGGTCGATCGCATGGACCCGGAAGTGCTGCCGGCGATGACGGTGCTGGGCATGGCCACGCGTGGCGGCGCCACGGCGATCGGGCTGGGGGACACGACCGGCTCCCTGGAGGTCGGCAAGCGTGCGGACCTGATCCAGGTGGCCTTCGAGGACGTGCACCATATCCCGACCTTCGACGTGGTCTCGCACCTCGTCTTTGTCAGCGACGAACAGGACGTTGCGTCCGTCGTTGTTGACGGCAAGGTGCTCATGAAGGAACGGAAGATGCTCACGATCGACACCGATCGCGTGGCATCCGAAGCAACCGCGCTCGCCGCGCGGATCAAGGCCGCACTGGCCGAACGCAACAGCTCACGCTGATGTCAACTCAGAAGAACAACCAGGGAGAACGCATATGACCATTGAAAGCATTCTGGTACTGCTCGTGATCGGGGCAATCGCCGGCTGGCTCGCGGGCAAGCTCATCAAGGGCGGAGGTTTCGGCCTGGCCGGTAACATCGTGGTTGGCATCATCGGCGCAATCATCGGCCAGTTCGTTTTCGGTCTGCTGGGTGTCAGCGCCGGCGGGCTTGTCGGCACGATCGTCATGGCAACCGTGGGTGCGGCGATCCTGCTGTTCATCGTGGGACTCGTCAAAAAATAGAAGAAGGAGGCACTCATGGGAAGGAATATCCTGGCCGGCGTCGTCGGCGTAGTGGTTGCAGGCCTGCTCGTCTGGTTGGTTGAAACGGCGGGGCACGCCGTTTACCCGCCACCCGAGGGCCTTAATTTCGCCGACGCGGACGCGATGCGCGAATACATCGACGGGCTGCCGGCCGGCGCACTTCTGTTCGTCATTGCCGCGTGGTTTATCGGCACAGTCGGCGGCACGTGCGCCGCATGTGCGATCGGCACGATGTTGCCCAGGGTCTTCGCGATCTTCATCGGCTGCCTGATGTTGGTCGCAACGGCCATGAATGTCATCATGATTCCGCACCCCAACTGGTTCATCGTCCTGGCTGTCATCGCGATTGCCGTCGGGGCATGGCTCGGCACGATGTGCAAGCGCAGCGCCCCGGGCGACGCTGCATGACGGCCATCCAGGACCAGCTGCCCCACAACCATTGTTACGGGTGTGGGGCAGACAATCCTGCGGGCATGCGGATCAAGAGCCACTGGCAGGGTGACGAAACGGTGTGTACCTACACGCCGCGCCCGGAGCAATGCGCGGGCCCGGAGCAGTATCTGTACGGTGGCACGATTGCCAGCCTGATCGACTGCCACTGCGTCGGTACCGCGCTCTCCAACTACTACCGGCTGGCTGGCCGCGAACCCGGCGAGGGCGAGGAAATCTGGTGCGTCACCGCCAATCTCAACGTCGACTACATCGCGCCGACACCGATTGACCGGGACGTAACGCTGCGCGCCACGATCGAAGAGTGCGGTGAGAGAAAGACCCGTGTCCGTTGTCGCGTCTATTCGGGAGGCACGCAGACTGCCGAGGGCACGGTTATCGCGGTGCGCGTTCCCGGCGACTGGAGAAACGCGTGAGGCTTTACAGGAAGCTCGAGCCGTAGTCCATCGGGTCCAGGCCGAAATGCGTCGCGAGGCTCTGGCCGATATCGGCGAACGTCTCGCGCCGGCCCAGTGACCCGGGCTTCACCATCCTGCCGTAGGCCAGCACCGGAATATGCTCACGCGTGTGATCGCTGCCGGGCCAGGTTGGGTCGCAGCCATGGTCCGCACACAACACCAGCAGGTCATCTTCCCGCATCAGCTCGAGTATCTCGGGCAGGCGCTTGTCGAAGTATTCCAGGGCCTCGGCGTAACCGTCGACGTCGCGCCGGTGGCCGTACAACATGTCGAAGTCCACGAAGTTGGTGAAGATGATGGCGTTGTCGCCTTCGGTCCCGACCGCCTCGAGGGTTGCATCGAACAACGCCGCGTTGCCGCTGGCCTTGATCTTCTTCGTGATGCCCTGCTGCGCGTAGATATCGGCGATCTTGCCGATGCTGACGACCTCGCCCCCCTTCGCCACGAGCTTGTCGAGCACCGTGGGTGCGTGCGGCGGCGTGGTGAGGTCCCGCCGGTTACCCGTGCGCACGTAGGTGCCGGGACCGTCGCCCACGAACGGACGCGCAATGATGCGGCCGATGTTGTACTCGTCAACAAGCTCTCTCGCGATGGCGCATAGCTCGTAAAGCCGCTCGAGGCCGAACGCCTCCTCGTGGCAGGCAATCTGGAACACGCTGTCGGCCGATGTGTAGACGATGGGCTTGCCCGTGCGCACATGCTCATCACCGAGCTCGGCGATGATCGTCGTCCCGGACGCATGGCAGTTGCCGAGTACGCCGGGCAGGCCTGCACGCTCTATCAGCTTGTCCAGGAGTTCGGGCGGGAACGTGTCGGTCTTGCCGGTGAAGTAGCCCCAGTCGAACAACACGGGTACGCCGGCGATTTCCCAGTGGCCGCTCGGCGTGTCTTTGCCGCTCGACATTTCGGCGGCGTGGCCATAGGCGCCGATGATCTCGGCATCGGTATCGGCGCCGGCCGCGAAATGCCCCGTGCTTTCGGCACCCGCGTGATACAGCCCCAGCTTCGCGAGGTTCGGCAATGCCAGCGGCTTGCCGGCCGCTGCCCGCACGCGGGCGATGTTGCCGAAGGTGTCGGCACCGACGTCACCGAACTTGTCGGCATCGGCCGTGGCGCCGATGCCGAAGGAATCCAGTACTAGAATGATTGCTCTGGCCATGGTGTCTTGGTGTCACTGCAGGCTGAAGAAAAAGCCCGCCAGCGATGCGTTCAACAGGTTGACCAGTGTACCTCCAATCACCGCCTTTAGACCAAGTCTTGCTATGTCGTGGCGCCTGGCGGGCACCACGGCGCCCAGTCCGCCGAGGAGGATAGCTATGGATGCCAGGTTGGAGAAGCCGCAGAGCGCAAATGTGACGACGAGCTGCGTGTATGGCGTGAGTGTGTCCTTGATCTCGATGAAACTGAGGTACGCCACGAACTCGTTGATCACGAGCTTCTGCCCGATCAGGCTGCCGGCCGGCGCGGCCTCCGCCCACGGTACGCCGAGCAGGAATGCGACCGGCGCGAAGAGCTTGCCGAGCAGCCATTGCACCGTGAGGTCCTCGAAGCCGATGAGTCCGCCGAACAGGCCCAGCAGGCCGTTGACCAGGTAGATCAGGCCCACGAAGGCGATCAGCATCGCCCCGACGCTCAGGGCGACGTTCAGGCCCGTCATCGCGCCATTGCCGATGGCCTCGAAAATATTGACGGGCCGGTCTTCCTCGGCCACCTCCTCGGGTTCCGGCCGCTCGTCGTGCGGGACGGTTTCGGGCATCAGGATCTTGGCCATCATGAGGCCGCCCGGCGCCGCCATGAAGCTCGCCGTGATCAGGTACTTGAGCTCCACGCCCAGCTCCGCGTAACCCATCATGACGGCGCCGGCAATGGTCGCGCAGCCGCCTGTCATCACGGCGAACAGTTCCGACTGCGTCATGTTCCTGAGATACGGACGTACCACGAGCGGCGCATCGGTGTGACCGACGAAGATATTCGAGACGGCGGACACGGACTCTGCGTGACTCGTACCCAGCAACTTGTGCAGCCAGCCACCGAGCACGCCGACTACGCGTTGCATGATGCCGAGGTAGTAGAGCACCGACATGAGCGCCGCGAAAAACACGATGACGGGCAGGACGTTCAGCGCAACGGTGAAGCCGAGCGACTCCTCGTACTGCGTACCGAAAACGAACTGGATGCCGTATTTGCCCTGGTTGATGACGAACTGCACACCCTTGACGACCCGGTCGAGCGCACTACCGCCCTGCGGTACGTAGAGCACGATGGCGGCTACCGCGGTCTGGATCGCGAGCGCGCCACCCACCGTGCGCAGGCTGATGGCGCGGCGGTCGGTCGACATCAGGTAGGCGACCCCGAGGATCGTCGCCGCGCCCACGAGGCTCATGACTATTTGCATTGCATCACTCCAGTTCGAGGTAGCGGCCCCTGACGGGCCCTCCTCCCTCGTGGTCTTCGCCCGTATCGCGCCAGCCTCTGCGCAGGTAGAACGCGTAAGCCGGCGTCCTGGGATCCGTGCGCAGGCGCACCGGCCCGGGAGCCAGGCCTCGCAAGTGCTCAACCGCGGCATCGAGCAACTCTATGCCCATGCCGTAGCCGGATTTCTCGGGGCGAACGAACAGTGCCCTGATCTCCCGCGTAGCCGGAATCGCCAGTGAGAAACC
>Ga0224506_10001778_pt1 | contig 15195 bp, 9 predicted proteins | sample SF_Jan12_sed_USG_2_FD_169108 | JGI IMG/M metagenome (GOLD analysis project Ga0224506, IMG submission 169108) | Sediment microbial communities from San Francisco Bay, California, United States - SF_Jan12_sed_USGS_8_1 | ecosystem: Environmental > Aquatic > Marine > Sediment | place: USA... | reverse complement strand
GCAGGCCATAGCTATTAAACGACAGTGTTAGCTGGTTGCCATTTTGTGTAAAACTATCGCTGCCTTCAACCGACAAATCCGCCGCTAATGCTGCATTCAGCTGAACCAGCACCGTATCTGCACCTTCAAAACTAAACGACAGATCGGTACCATTGCCGTTTAATGTCATTAAACGCGCACGCATTGGCAGCGCCGTTATACGGGTAACATCGGCCTGACTGTCGCCCATCTGGATAATGAACTGGCCACCATTATCGGCTAGAAATACCTGGTCATCGTCATAGGCATACCAGTTGCTGACCTGACTGATGCGCTGATCTGATCTCAGCATTAATGAAAATTGCCCAACCTTACTGGCGTTGACGTTGGCGGTGATAGGATTGCTGCCGGTTACCGTCAGCGTCGCCGCTTCGTGGCTGCTGATACGATCATGCAAATCTGCCAGTGTAATAAATTCGCTGCCATTGGCATGCGCCATCGCAATCGTATTGTCGTACATCGCCACACTGTAGTTGCCAGCCGTTTCAATTGTCGGCCCATAGTCATGCCACAGCCAGTGGATAACCGGTTGTGACGCATGGCGCAATAAACCATGGTACTCGTCTTGCCAGATCAATTCGGCCTCGGCCGAGCTATAACCCAAATAGTCGATCAGTGTGTAATCCGGCGACAGGTTCAGGCTGAAATAAATCATCTTTGAGTCTGGCCTCATGCGCCCTATGGCACCGGGGTACCCCGAGTCAATGACCCCGGATCTGCCAGAGACATAATCGAAATACTGCTCCAGTTGCAGGTCAACCTCGAGGCTTTCTTCGTCACCGGGGATCGCCGCTCCTCTGACTTCTATACCCAGCTGACTTCCTAGTTCTATTCTTGACTGGTTAAACTCGAACTCCAGCTCGGCGCTGCTCAGGTTGCTGGTCATGTTAGGATGGCTCCATGAGTGGCTACCAATTTCATTTCCCAGTGACAGGTAGTTTTTAAACAAAGGTCCGGATATGCCCCAGTCGGTGTATTCACCGGCTGCTGGGGCATTGCCAATATTGAGGTAATAGGAACCGACAAAGTTGAACTGGGCTTTCCAGTTAATCAACAGCTCATACAGCGGGATATCGGTAAGCTGAAGCTCGTCCGCATACATGGATGAATCCATATCATTACGTGCAATGAAGATGCTGCTTTGTCTGCTAAGCTTGAGCCCGACGGGTATCTCATTGCCGTACATAACCCATTGTATTGCCGGCCATACCAGGTTGGTATCAGCCAATATCTGCTCATTGGCAAAATGCACATTACGCCCCCCGGCCTGGGTTGCAAGCACACCGTTGTGACTTTGCCCACTCACCTTCAGGGAGGCTAAAAGGCTGGCATTTTCTGCTGCCAGCGGCTGAAAACTATCGAACCAGATCTGCTGATAGTCCAGAATTAACTCGTCAGCTGCATAGTCGCGCATCACGCTATGGCTGATATCAGCGGCGCGAATTTCCATCGCGGCATTATTAACGCTAGTAGCATAAGCCAGGCCAAGCCATTGATTCATTCTTGAATACGGATCGCCCGCCAGCAGTGCGCCGCTTTCAGAATGGGTCATCAGATTGCCGGAAACGATAAGGCCCATGCCATAGTTAAAAACGGCCTGGTTCAGGGTCTCTTCTATTGCTGTTAGTTTTGACGCGGTCACATACTGCATTGCCGGGATCAGCAAGGCATCATAGGCCGTCAGATTGGCAACGCTGGTCAAATCATCTTCAGTCAGCAAATCGTAGGGGATGCCTGCCATCATGGCCTGATGCTGCATGGCCATGAACAACTGGGAATAGGCAAATTTATCGTAGAATAAATTGGCAGACGGTTCTGAGTAGACGATGCCGACACGTTTGTCAGGCTGGGCGAAGGCCGACAGCGCGACCAGTAGTAGCAATAAAAGTCCTGCAATTTTGAAATGAATAACTCGCATCATTCAAGCCTCCTTGCTTGCCTGATAGCAGCTGTATCACACTCATAAAACTACACGATGCTTTGTCAAATTACGACTTAATGAACGCTAAAAAAATCCTTACTTTTTAAATTAAACTGCATATTGTTTACCATAAAGCAGTCGTTATGGCAAGCCGTTAAACACTAAACACGGGCGGCAATTGCCAGCTAACAGTTAGCCTGAAGGCTGATAACTATTTAAGTTACAAACATTTATGCGATACGCCTGGCCTGTGCTTTTCGTTTAAATGATGGCATATTTTTTTTAGATGAAACAAAAATCACGGCCGGCACTGCGCGCATCAAATCGTAATAAAAGCAAACCTCTATTCGAATACGTTAGCTTATCGCTGGCTTGTCGCCAGCGCTGATAAGTCCTGTTTGTACTGGATCATCTAATCACAACTTATGCGAAAACTATCATTCAGATTAAGCGGCAAAATCAATGTACGGATATTCAGCGCTGCCGCCTGCTGGCATAACGCCTGTTGGTTTGAGCTGGTATTTAATGATGAATCTTCTGCCGGGTATTCAGCATTAAACACCGGCTTATTTAAATCCGTAAATATTTTATAGACATCACATTCTGCGTATTGAAAACATTGTTCATTGACGGCGAAATCATAATACTGAACCAGCGCACCTATCTGCTCGACATCGTTTTTCAGGCCTACCGACAATCCTCTCAGATGCGCTTCATTGGCGATAAAGCGGTTATAGTCTAACTGATCATCAGCTGTAAAATTAAAGCCGGATTTATTCGTATAACCATCCATGTTATCGGGCTCCACTCCATCACAGCCCTGAAATGCAGCCAGATCAAGTCGTGCCTGCATAATCGATCTTACGTTCTGGCTTCGCACGTCAAGCCATCTTTCTCCAGGCCAGCCAGCAAGATCATTACCCATATCGGCCGGCAAAAAATCTGCAAAATCCGGACGCCAGTTTTCCGAAGAACCCGCAGAAAAATAACAGATCACTTTTTTGCCCATTTCCTGAAGCGTTGCTATGTTGTGCGCCGCATCAAATAGATCGATATCATAAATCGTCACGTCGTAGCTGGTATTAACAGTGCCGCTCAATTGCCACTGCCAGCTGGCTGAGATATCCGGCAGATACCAGCTGCCCGTCACCGGGGGATAATTAACATCAATAACAATGGGCTGACCAGCATCACCAGCATTATTTATCAAAACAAAATTGGCCTGCAGCACCGCGTCTGCAACGGCGGTAAAATGATAACTGTTACTGCTTGCCACTTCAGCGCCGTCTCGTGTCCAGTTAACGAAGCTATAACCGGTGTTTGGGCTAGCCGTTAAGGTGACGCTGTCACCGTGATGATAACTTCCTGCTCCTGTGACACTGCCGCCATCAACGCTATTGCTATTGACGCTGATTATATAATTAATATTTTCGCTGCCGATAAAGTTAGCTAATAATGTGTAATCTTCAGTAGCCGTAAAACTGTAATGGCTGTTGCTAGAAACTTCTATGCCGTTATGCGTCCAGTTAACGAAGTTATAACCGGGGTTTGGGCTAGCCGTTAAGGTGACGCTGTCACCATGATGATAATTGCCTGTGCCTGTGACGCTACCGCCAGCGAGAATATTGCTGCTGGCCGCAATGGTATAATTAATAATATCGGTGAAGCTAAAATTTGCTAACAGCGAGCGGTCTTCAACAGCGGTAAAACGGTAGCTACTCTCCGTCGACACTTCAGTGCCGTTTAGTGACCAGTTCACAAAAGCATAACCGGCATTTGCAACAGCGTTCAGGGTAACGCTATCGTTATAATTGTAACTGCCTTGCCCGGTGACACTCCCGGCGTCCAAAGGATAACTATCAGCCAGCACATCAATCGTTATATTTTCATTGTCATGTGCACTGCTTAAAACCGTTACATTTTCACAGGCTGTCAGTACCAGGGCCAAGATAAACAAAATAAACACTGACCACCGACACAAGATTCTGTCAGAAGCGATTGGGCACATCACATCCTCCTTAATGATTGTTTCTTTGAAAAATTCTTCAACGACATTAACATAAAAATTTTCAAGACTCAGTACCGCCGGCGCAGCACATGCACCCATTCATCAGCCGCTGTTATTATTTCGAAACACCGTTAAGCGATTATGCATTTGCAACAACCAGTGACTACTAAAAAATAATAATGGCTTGCGTCTGAACGTACTATTTTTTACCCGCTTCTGTCTTTTTTTGTTTGTCTGTCACGCGCTCTCAAAAACATATTTTCAAATCCTTGGCTGCATTCTCGGCACACATAATTAAATAATTTTATGATCGAATGACAAAAATAATTATGACAAGGTCGTTAGACCAGACTTTGGCTCAGGCAAATAATTAACAGCAGCGACACACTGGCACATCAATAGCTTAGCGAGCCGGCGTGTTTTTTTTGCCATCTTTTCAGCTTCAGACAGATATTTTAGCCACGCAGGCATCTTGTCATCAGCAGATGGATAATAGGAAATCATAATGAGCAATGACAATGTCATCAAATGTGCCTCAGGCTAACGCAGTATCAGGCAGGCCAGCTGCCATGAGATGAGATGAGCTTATAACAATGCATTTCAATCAGCGAGCGCAGTCATCACTCTTTTACCCGCGCGAGCTTTTGGATTTTTCCTGAACGCAATAAACGATCACCTCTTATAACAAATAGCCGTACTGCATTTATTACCCACTTATCCTGCTATTTATGGATTTAACTGCTTTAAAAGATACTATACAACATAATCTATTACTGGTATTAATGATAAACACTGGTAGATCTATTACTTCGACAATCTGTTACCGCGACACTTCTTCAATGGATGAAAGGATTTCGAGTATGTCTAAATTTAATCTTCAATTAACATCTAACATTATTAATAAATCCTTTAACCGAACCGTTGATGTGGTTTTTGCAGTCATCCTGCTGTTTATTACCCTGACGATGGTGATTGGTGTTTGGCGTTTATTTTATCGTTTAGGCGAACTTTTTCAGGAAGGCGGCATCACCGGGAACTATCTCTATATTTTTTCAGACGTACTGACCCTGTTTATCCTTATTGAACTCTCTCGTTCATTGGTCGAATATTTCTCTACAAAGACGTTACGCATAACTCCCATCATTGATGCTGGCATTGTTTTTGTGCTTAGACATATTATGATCGATTTGTTTAACCATAAATTGGAAACAGACAACATTTATGCACTCAGTGCATTATTGCTAGCTCTGGCTGTAATTCGTGTCACCACCTCAATTAATTTTCAGCGCGTGTAAAATATGGCAGACGATAAACCTGCTGAAGAAGTTGTAGAAAATCGGTAAATACTTGCACCCATAGTGCATTTTTAGAACAGAATCATCTGGGGAGAACATGCATATGGCTAATCAGAATCCTGCTACGGATACCCCCTGGCACAGTCTCGATATCAATCGCGTTTTTCAGCTGCTGTCATCATCAGCTGATGGTTTGTCACAACAGCAAGCTGATCAGCTGTTACAAACATACGGCCCCAACCGACTACAAGCAGCCCGCAAAAAAAGCCCATTAGCCCGTTTTCTCGAGCAGTTTCATAATCTACTGATCTATGTTTTGTTAGCGGCCTGTATTGTGACGGCCCTGCTCGGGCACTGGGTAGATAGCGGCGTTATTCTTGCTGTCGTTGTGCTCAATGCCATGATTGGTTTTATTCAGGAAGGTAAAGCAGAAAAAGCCCTTGATGCCATCCGCAACCTGCTGTCTCATCAGGCACTGGTTAAACGTCACGGCAAGTTCATTAACATCTCGGCTGAGCTGCTGGTACCGGGTGACGTGGTGATGCTACAGTCGGGCGATAAAGTACCTGCCGATTTGCGCTTGTTCAAAAGCCGGGAACTGCGTATTGAAGAAGCAATGCTCACAGGCGAGTCGATGCCAGTCGAAAAAGCCACCCAGCCAGTTGCAGAACACGACAGCATTGGCGACCGCAAATGCCTTGCCTACTCCGGAACACTGGTGACCTATGGGCAAGGCCAGGGCATTGTCATCGCCACTGGCGAGCAGACTGAAATTGGCCGTATCAGCAGCCTGTTAAGCCATGTTCAGGTACTCACAACGCCATTGTTACGGCAGATGGCCACGTTTGCAAAATGGCTTACTCTGGCGATTGCAGCCATCGCCGCGCTGACCTTTGTTTACGGTGTGCTCATACAGCACTATTCTTTCAGTGAAATGTTTCTTGCTGCAGTGGGTTTAGCGGTCGCCGGCATTCCCGAAGGCTTACCCGCGATAATGACCATTACGCTGGCGATCGGTGTGCAGCGTATGGCTAAAAAACACGCCATCATTCGTCGCCTGCCTGCTGTCGAAACCCTGGGCTCTGTTACCGTGATCTGTTCAGATAAAACCGGCACATTAACCCAAAATGAAATGACAGTACAGACGGTGACCACTGCCGCCGGCAGTTGTGAAGTCAGTGGCGCAGGATATGCACCCCGCGGTGTGTTCACTCTTGATGGCAATGATATCAGCCCGGAAACTTTACCGATATTAAGAGAGCTGGCTCAGGCCGCCTTGCTGTGTAATGACGCCAGCCTGACAGAAGTGGGTACAGACTGGCGACTACAAGGTGACCCAACAGAAGGCGCGCTGCTAACACTGGCAATGAAAGCCAATCTCGACCCGTCTTACTACCAGAACCAGTACCCGCGCACAGATGCTATCCCGTTTGAATCACAACACCGTTTTATGGCCACATTACATCATGACCACGCCGGCCATGGTTTCATTTATGTAAAAGGTGCGCCAGAACGCGTCATCGAGATGTGCCACCAGCAACTCTTGCGCGGGCAAGATTCACCATTAGATAAAACATACTGGGAAAGCTGCCTGCATGATATGGCAAGCCGCGGCCAGCGACTGCTCGCCATTGCAGTGAAAGCCGGCAGCCCCGGCCAGCAAAGCCTTAACTTTAGTGATGTCAAAGACGGGCTCACGCTACTCGGTGTGGTCGGCATTATTGACCCGCCACGTGAAGAAGCCACCGCGGCTATCTACGCCTGCCAGGCAGCCGGCATCAGAGTGAAAATGATTACGGGTGACCACTCTATCACAGCTCGTGCTATCGGCATTCAAATGGGTATTGGTGATGGTGTCAGCGTCATCAACGGTAGCGAGCTCGAAAGCTTTAATCAGCAGCAGCTCAATGATGCACTTCAACACACCGATATTTTTGCGCGTGTATCTCCCGAACAGAAACTGCAGATAGTCACGGCGTTACAGGCCACAGGCGAAGTGGTATCAATGACCGGCGATGGCGTGAACGATGCGCCGGCGCTCAAGCGTGCCGATGTCGGCGTGGCAATGGGGCTAAAAGGTACTGAAGTCGCCAAGGAAGCCGCAGAAATGGTGCTCACCGATGACAATTTTGCATCCATTGTGCAGGCGGTAGAAGAAGGCCGCACTGTTTATGACAACCTTAAAAAATCCATTATGTTTGTACTGCCTACCAACGGTGGCGAGGCGTTTACCATTATTGCAGCCATTATATTCGGAAGAATGTTGCCTATCACCGCGGCACAGATTCTCTGGGTGAATATGATAACAGCGGTAACACTGGCTCTGACGCTGGCCTTTGAACCCGCTGAACACCATGTCATGCAGCGGCCTCCGCGCGACCCGAAAGAACCGATTTTGTCTGTGTTTCTGATCTGGCGCATCCTCTTTGTCTCCGTGATTATTGTCATCGGTACTTTCGGTTTGTTTCTATGGGAGCGAGAACATGGCGCCTCAATTGAAATGGCGCGCACAGTTGCAGTTAACACACTCGTTATGTTTGAAATATTCTACCTCTTTAGTGTTCGCTTTCATCTGGCCACCGCCCTTAGCTATGAAGGCCTGTTTGGCAATAAATATGTATTGTATGCGATTGGCATACTGGTTTTATTCCAGCTCGGTTTTACTTACCTCGGCCCCATGCAACGATTATTTGCCACAACCGGCATTACAATTGAATCCTGGCTCAGAATCATCATCACTTCATCTTCCGTACTCATTCTAATTGAAATTGAAAAAATGCTGATACGCCGTTATAAAAAACCCGAGCGCTGATGCCCGAAAAAGGCGGCCGGCAACATTTCGGTTTTAATACTGACGCATGCAGCGAGATAGAAATATAAATACACATTAAAAAGCGGTTAACAAACATTTTGTCTTTTTAACTTTAAAACAAAAATATACTATGGCGACACTGAATCAAACAAAGCCTGAACAGCAATACGACTTTGAGGAGTTAATACTGCAACGCAGCAAGCAGCTAAAAATGAGCACACTGCTTATTAGCTGTATATTTAATTGAGAGCAATTGGTTTTGTTTATTGTATCGACTGTCTATTTTTTTAAATCAGGCAGCGAGTCTGCAAACAAGCACAGCGACAATATCAGCCGCTGCTGGCTAAACCGTTTTTTTACCCGAATTTTTGTTATGCCGCGCTCCGAGGCTTGCACAGTCGTAAAGCGTAATCCGGGGGCTCACTTTCATCGACGCAGACACCGCGATAGTTTTTGGCGTGACTTCACCAAACAATAACAACAGCTGACTACTTCATCGTTTGAATGGCGCGGATTGTTTCGCAAAGATCAATTATCGTAATGAAAATGCTTAATAAGCTGCCACGCATGTTGCGCATTATCCACATACTCGAATAACGCCAGGTCTTTGCTATCGATAACACCCTCTTCCACCATCGCCTCAAAATTAATAATGCGCTGCCAGTAATCCTTTCCAAACAGCAACACCGGCACCGCCCTGACTTTCTTTGTCTGAATTAAGGTCAGTGTTTCAAACAGTTCATCAAGAGTGCCAAAACCGCCGGGGAAAGCCACCAGGGCTTTAGCGCGTTTTAAAAAATGCATCTTGCGTATCGCAAAATAATGAAACTGGAAACACAGTTCAGGTGTAATGTATGCGTTGGGCCGCTGCTCGAATGGCAATACAATATTCAAACCGATGCTTTTACCCTGAGCGTCCATAGCGCCTCGATTAGCCGCTTCCATAATGCCTGGACCACCGCCTGTTATCACCACCAGATGACACTCGCCGCCTTGCTGTGAATGAGCAGTGATGGTTCGGGCGAGTTCCCTGGCCTCTTCGTAATAACGAGACTTTTCAGCGATACGTTTGGTTATTTGCAGCTTGCGACGTAACTCAGTATCAGACGGGTTTTCATTTGCCAGTTTGCTTATCTGTCTTAAATTACGTTCTGATGTTTGCTTGTCCGGTACTCTGGCACTGCCGAATATGACAACGGTCGAATTGATACCGTTCTGCTGCTGCAATAAATCTGGCTTTAGCAGCTCAAGCTGTAAACGTACCGCACGCAATTCATCCCGAAGCAGAAATTCCTTATCTGCATACGCCAGCCGATAAGAGGCCGAACGCGTCTGCGCGGTATTGGCTGTCAGTTTCGCAGCGCTGAGGTCATCTTCAGCTGTGGGAAAGACATGCTCAGGCGTATCAGAATCCATCATAACACCTCATGCAATCAGGCCGTTTTAAAATGAAACGCTATCACCAGTGCCTGGAATTGTGGCCGTCAGCCTTTTCTCAGAGAGGCATTTGCATAATGTCTTTTTAGCCTCAGCTTCACCGTGTATCAGGTAGACTTCAGGCAAAGGTTTATTGAAATGCTTTAGCCAGTCAATTAACTGCGACTGACTGGCATGCGCAGAAAAACCACCTAAGGTATGTATCGCGGCATTAATCGCGATTTCTTCCGTTCCATGCCTGAATGTTTTGGCTCCGTCTACCAGGGCACGGCCCGGCGTACCGATTGCCTGATAGCCCACAAATATCACGTGAGCATTTCGTCGCCACAGGTTATGTTTCAAGTGATGACGTATGCGGCCACCATTACACATGCCACTGCCGGCTATTATAATAGCCCCCGCCTCTAACTTATTTAAAGCGATCGATTGCTCGGTTGTAGGCGTGTAGCGAAGCACGGGCAAAAAAGTATGCAGGCTACCCATGACACCGCGCTGTATCAAGCGGCTGTCTTCATTATTAAAAATATTCTGGTAGCGGTGATAGACTTCAGTCACCGCTATTGCCATCGGACTGTCCAGGTATACAGCCTGATGTTTAAGCTTTCCTTTCTGGTAAATCTGACCGAGTCGAAAGATGATTTCCTGTGTCCGGCCCACAGCAAAAGAAGGGATTAGAATATTGCCGCCATTTTCAGAAGCTTCAACAATGATATCCTCGAACTCCTGCAGGGTCTCATCCATTGGCCGGTGATTACGATCGCCATAGGTTGATTCAAGCAACAGGATATCAGCTTTTGTTACCTGCTCCGGATCACGTAACAATGCCGCATAACTGTTGCCGAGGTCTCCCGAGAACACCAGTTTTTTTTCTACGCCTTCTTCAGTGATAAATAGCTCGACAATTGATGCCCCCAGGATATGCCCGGCATCGCGAAAGCAGACAGATAGCGTCTCTGAAATTTTCTGCCGGCAGGCATACTGCAACCCCTCACACAAGCTCAGTGTGCGTTCCACATCCTTGATTGTGAACAGCGGTTCGATTTCCTTTTTGCCTGCGCGTCGCCTGTGTTTGTTTTCCCATTCCACATCTCGCAGACCTAGGGACGCGGCATCTTTTAGCAGTATTTCAAGCAGCTCACAGGTCGGCGCGGTCATATACAATGGGCCGTTATAACCTTCTGCTACCAGTCTTGGTAAACGCCCTGAGTGATCGAGGTGGGCATGAGAGAGGATAACAGCATGCAGTTTTTTAACATCAAAGGGAAAGCTTGCTGCATTGGCTTTTTCTTGTTCACGGCTGCCCTGATACAAACCGCAATCTAATAGCACTGTTTCAGAACCGGTTTCAAGCAAATACAAGGATCCGGTTACGCCTTCAGTTGCACCATAGAATGTCAGCTTTGCCATATTAATTTCCGATATTAAAACAGCCGTTTGTACTAAAAAATAATCCCGCTTAACCTGTTACGGTTAATACCTGTTAAAGCCTATCATCTTGTTTCTATAATATATAAAGCCTGTCGTTCAAGCTACGATGTAAATCAAACTTCCTATATAAGTTATGAAAATCAAGACGCTTTCCCAGCCGATATTGATAATGCCATAACGTTCACGGTGTAAAAGCCCCATTAATATAATGCCGGTCATCAGCAGTGTAATGCCCAGCCAGAACTGTTCAACGGCTGAAACATTGGCATAGATAGAGCCTTCAGTATAAGCAAAATCCGATACCGCAATAAACAAAGTATCAAAAGCATTACCGCCTATAATATCGCCTACCGCCAAGCTGAGCGATTTTAAACGCACCGCTGTTATTGCAATAACAAGTTCAGGCAAAGAAGTGGATACCGCTGTAAAGACACCACCAACCAGACCTTCCGACATGCCCGTTGTTGCCGCAATCGCGAGACCTGTTTTCGATAACAGCCAGCCAGTAAATCCAACAATAACAGAATAGATCAGAAATTTTATCCATAGCTGGTTATCTGAAACACGCTTTCTCTTATTGTCGGCCTCGTGCTCGAACCGGGTTTCACGGGTTCTGCGTGGCAACCACATTGGCATTTTATGGGTTTTGGCCAGAATTCTGAGCCCGAATAAATAACTTATGATGATCATAAATGAAAAGGGATGGACCGAGAATATGACTAAATCGGGTACGGTAAATGCAACGACATGTATCGATAATAGCGTGATCAGAAACGCACTCATCATCAGGTTTTCTGCCGAAGCGGCCGCATGCTCAAGATTCGCTTTTCTGTAGAACATGTCGGCAACTGCGAGGAAAAAAGTTTGAGCGGCAATGCCTCCCAGGGCATTGCTTACTGCCATTTCAGCATGCCCATTACTTGCCGCCGTTAGCGAGGCAATGATGCCGGAAAGTGAGGTTGAAGCGCCAATAAAGACAGCGCCCATCAGTGCTTCGCCCATGCCTGTTTCCGCAGCAAGCGTTCTGGCAACGTGTGTCATTTTCACGCCGAAATAGCCAATAGCAGCGGCCGCCAGAAGAAATATCAGTGTTAGAGAAAATACAGATATGTTCTCGAAGGCAATCATGAGATTAGCGTGTTCTCATCAACCTATAATACGTATAGAGCAACATCAGATTAACACCTCCTATTCAGACTCTGATATATCAGCCGCATTCAATCACCTGCTAATAAACCATATGAAGATATTTTAAGCTATCCGTTATTTGCAGCGCGGCCGTGTCGTCAACCTCAGTGACGGATCCACTATATAGACTCCTTTTAAATACTTTCTGCCGATTAGCATACTATAATTTAAACCGCCGCGGTCGATAAGACTCACATCGGCCTGTTCATCATGCTTACCCAGGCAGACAGACATGCGGACTAAATAACGCCTCTGTACATCGCCAAAATGCTGCTTTACTTTAACAATGCGTTCTATTTTCTTATCCAGCAAATACGATCTGCCACTAGTATCAGTCACTGAAAATTTTATCCATTTTTCACCGCCCCGATCATAGGGAGCCTGGTAGTCACAATGCAGCGATGCCGAGTATGCACCAGTATCTATCTTGGCTTTTATTTTTATTTTTTCTGATGTAATGTGCACATTCTCAACCCAGCCTATTATTTCTTTAGCCTGTGCGGCGAGAGTTGGCAAACAAGCTAAAAACACGGCTGTCATGCATTTCAAAATCACGCTATTGTTTTTTATACTAGTCATTAACGCATCCTTTCAACTACATAAATACCATAATAGATCAAATTCATATGAGTTTAACGCATTATTTTTTCGACATGCCGAGCGGCCGTTTGCAGCCAGCAAGAAAACGTTTCTTTACGAGCAAAAGAGCAGATATGACAGTGACCTGAAAGCCCTGTTAGAGAAACAGAAGAATCTAAAGAAAGCCGGCTTATACTTTAGCCTAAGCCTCGCATCAAGCTTTTCAGTGCCTTACCAGCTCATGCAACTTGATATTGATAATTGATTGAAATGTATATATGAACGCCATGACTAGCATGCACTGAAATGAGGTTTATCCGTGGCCCTGTAATTGTTCATATACCTGAAAGTCGAAAACTACTAACTTTACATCACTACTATCAGAGAGAGCGCGCATGCACATATACTGCATACATTCACACCGCACTGGATACAATTGACGTAATAGCTAATCTATCTCAACTTGGCCGAAAGCGGTCACTCATACAAGTTATGAATTAAGTCTAAATTCACCCTGAATACGACGTTTGTTACTTAATTAATAACGGCTAGTATTTGATCAGAATCGGCCATTTATAGTTTTTACTCTGACCTCTAACATCTTTTGAGAGTTGCCCGACAATATTTTTTACTAAACACACATCTAATTAAAGATTTTAAATTCTCGATTATATACAAACTCTGGCAGCCCTTCAGGAAATTTAATTACTTTTTTAACACTGTCATATTGATAAGATTTACCAGACAAATATTCTTTGTCCGCAACATTTTTAAGATAATAGGAAATATTATCCTTGCTAATTTTATTAAAATTTATATCAATAATTAATTTTAGAGCTCTACTTCTTGCTATAGAAGATTTCATATTTTCTATTACTCTACAACCTTTTAACATTCCATCTTTAAGTACAGAATATATTGGATAATATGGATATAAAGGATAGTGAATCAGAAAATCAAAATCCTTATTTTTTATTTCTTGCTCAGTTTCTTTCTCATTACAAATTTTAGTTATATCATTCATGTTATTTAAAATAATATCTTTATTATTGAAGTAATATTGATAAAAATCATTTATAGCATAAGCAGAAGCATATTCGATACCTCTCGATGCTGGATGACAAAGTAAATCAGATTCAATTTTTAAATATCTAGTGACACATAGCCCTGAATTTAATAAGGCAAATTCCTTTCTGTACATTCCTGGAATATTAAAGTTATCCTCATTAAAATTACTTAATAATGGTTCAATTTCATTATGTATCTGCCTCACTTCATTTGGATATTTCGATAATATGTCGTGTATAAATTCCCTGCTTATACCATGCATAACCATAAAAATGGCTTTTTCTACAAGTGTTGTTTCACTTGATAATATGTTTTGATATAACTTAAATTCTTCAATAACTTCTTTAACTAGCTCTTTGTCAAATCCATTTCTTAACTCCTGTTTTTTCTCAGATAAAAATAGTATTTGAAGCCCCATAAACTCTGTGATTTTTGGATTCAGAACGGTATGGGAGTCAATTTCAGAATATTTGAAGCTCTGTTTATATCTTGATAATAAGATCTGATTCTTATATATAATATTTTTTACTTCATCATCACGATAACACTCTACATCATCGTATTCGACCTCAAACAACCAGCACTTTAATGCTAAACCATCAACTTCTAATTCTAATCGATTCTTAATTACCGGAAGGTCACTATCTTCTTCTATAGATCTTAAATTAGTATATTTCTCTAGTCCATTTTGATATCTTTTGTATCCATATCCATGAATATCTTTTGCATTCATTGGGGCATGCATACCAGCTAAATGAAAAACAAAATTATTTTCATTCTTCACTTTATTTGCGTCATGAAATAAATACTTCACTGCATCTTGATTCAAACTAGGAAAATAATAGAAATATAGAAAACCACACCCAAGAATGGAGAGAAATACAAATAAACTTAGATATTTTTTAATCTTACTCATTTACTTGTCTAAATATAATAAAACACTGCTAATAATAAACATATTTGGGGTCCATATTAGGGTGCAAAGTAAAAACTATAAATGACCGATTCTAATCAAAACTTGCCATTAGTTATTATTATTTAAATGACTAAATTTGGCTAATACTATTCTCATTCATGATATCTTGCAAATGACCGCTTTGGGTCAATATGAGACAACACTAAAAGTTAAATATTGTCCGCTTTGCTTTGAGACTTGCCGCATTTATTATTCTGCTTAATGATCGCTAATGCCCATTATTAACTAGTTTTCGACTTTTATTATTTGGAACAACATTAAAAGCGGACGAAAACCATCACTCCACTGTTACCGATTTTGCAAGATTTCTTGGCTGGTCGACATCGGTACCTTTGCGTACTGCTACGTAATAGGAAAACAATTGCAAAGCCACTGCAAACAGAACAGGCGCAACTTCAGCACCCACAGATGGTATTTTCATGATCTGGCAGTTTTCCCCCAGAT
>Ga0224506_10001777_pt1 | contig 15199 bp, 14 predicted proteins | sample SF_Jan12_sed_USG_2_FD_169108 | JGI IMG/M metagenome (GOLD analysis project Ga0224506, IMG submission 169108) | Sediment microbial communities from San Francisco Bay, California, United States - SF_Jan12_sed_USGS_8_1 | ecosystem: Environmental > Aquatic > Marine > Sediment | place: USA... | reverse complement strand
GTCTCCCCACCAAACAGCATTTTCAGTAATATTGTCTTTAACAATAAATCGATCTTTTGGTGATCTGCCTGTAAATTTTCCTGTATTAATACTAATAGCTCCTGTATTCGTGCGTTTAGCTTGTCCTTTATTTATAGCGATATCCGCTAATTTGTCAGGTGGAAGATTCCAATGGACAATGGCATTTTTGATGCCCAGTTCTTCCAATGATGCATGTGCCGGTTTTAGCCCGTTTTCTTGCATAATGTTGTTGTTAGTTGTTTGTTAATTGTTTAATTGACACAAAATTAGAAAATATTTTTTCTAATAAATAAGTAAATAAAAGAATTTCAAACGTTTGCATCTACCTACTTATCAGATAAAAACCAAAGCCAAATTTAATTTGTATATATGACCTTAGCATATTAGTTTTAGCGATGTTTATTAATTTTTAATCAAATAAAATTTTATGTCTTCGATTAGTATCAATGATCCTCGCCATGCCGCCAATGGGAAAGAATTTATGGGCCATCCGGCAGGGTTATATATTTTGTTTTTAGTAGAACTTTGGGAGCGATTTAGCTATTATGGTATGCGTGCCTTACTTACATTGTTTTTAGCGGCACCACTGCTAGATATAAACCCCGGATTTGGATGGGACAAGTCAAGTACGTATGCTTTTTATGGATGGTATACTATGTTGGTTTATCTTGCTTCTATACCTGGGGGTATCTTAGCCGATAAATTTATTGGCCAAAAAAAAGCAGTTATGATAGGTGGTTTATTGCTATGTGCAGGTCATCTGATATTAGCGGTGAATGCACCATGGGCTTTTTTCCTTGGTATCGCATTGATTGTATTAGGAGTAGGAGGGTTGAAAGCGAATATCTCTACCATGGTAGGAGGGCTATACAAACAAGGAGATGATAGAAGAGATAAAGGGTTTTACTTATTTTATATAGGCATTAATGTTGGTGGTTTTCTTGGGCCTCTTTTAGCTGGTTGGATGGCTTATAAATATGGATGGCATTGGGGGTTTGGATTAGCTGGAATTGGTATGATATTGGGTCAAATTGTATTTATGTGGGGACAAAAATTCTTAGTAGGAGTAGGCGATGTTCCTATTAAATCCTCCAAAGAAAACCATCAGGAAGGTGATGCTTCCTTAGGGGAGCTATTTAGTAATTTATTGAAAAGTAAAGTGCAATTGATGATTACATTAGCATTGTCATTAGTGAGTGTATTTATGGCGTATTCGTATGCCTCTGGAATAGAAACACATGCGTTTGCAGCATTAGGCATATTCCTTTCTTTAGTAATTGGGTTAATGATGATGATTTATAGGGACGTTGATGCCATTGAGAAAGATCGTTTTGTTGTATTACTCCTTTCTTTTTTAATCGTAATCGTTTTTTGGGGAGCATTTGAGCAAGCAGGGGGGTTGATGAATTTGTATGCTAAGACAAATACGAATCGTATGATTGATTGGCTTAATTTTGAAGTACCTGCTGCATGGTTTCAATCTATAAATTCATTTTTCATTATTACGCTTGGTACATCAATCGCTGCTTTTTGGGTGTGGTGGAAAAATAGAGGAAATGAATACTCTTCAATATATAAAATGGCTATTGGCGTAATAATTATGGGATTAGGGTTCTCTTTTATGGCGATTGCTTCCGTTGAATTCACAAACAATGGCAGTTCGGCAATGATATGGCTCGTATTAGCGTATCTTTTTCATACCATAGGCGAATTGTGTGCTTCTCCTGTAGCCTTATCATTTATAACTAAGGTGGCTCCAATAAAATATGTATCTATTATGATGGGTGTATATTTTGCTGCTACAGGTCTAGGTAATAAAGTTGCTGGCTTGGTTGGTGAATTCTCGGTTAAAGCAGGAGAGTTAGAAATTTTCATTGGCCTGATTGTATTTACAGCTGTATTTGGAGGACTAGTCCTCTTGTTATTGAAGCCATTGAAGCGATTAACACATGGAGCTGAAGATGCTCAGTTAGAAGCTTAAATCAATGAAATTTAAAAAACACTTCATTTTGAAGTGTTTTTTTTTTCTAATTTTTAAAACATGAATAACGAAACCATACAACAACAACAAGAGCTTTTTGGACACCCGAAAGGACTTTTTTACTTGTTTTTTGCCGAATTATGGGAACGGTTTAGTTTCTATGGCATGCGTGCTTTGCTTATGCTCTATATGACAGAGGAAATTTACAAAGCATTAGAAACGCGTGATATTGTTGCTTCTACTATTTATGCCTCGTACGGTGCGTTGGTTTATGCAACTCCTGTATTAGGCGGTATGTTGGCAGATCGATTATTTGGATTTAGAAGATCAATTATACTTGGTGGTACTTTAATGGCACTTGGTCATTTTGTATTAGCTTTTGATACGGAAATATTTTTTTTTCTAGCACTAGGGCTGTTGATTGTAGGAAATGGATTATTCAAGCCTAATATCTCCACTTTTGTAGGGGCGTTATATGAAAAAGGAGATGCGCGAAGGGATTCAGGTTTCACCATTTTTTATATGGGTATAAATATTGGTGCATTTGTTGCACCTCTATTTTGCGGTTGGTTAGGTGTTGAATACGGTTGGCATTATGGGTTTGGTGCGGCAGGTATAGGTATGGTAATGGGACTAGTCGCTTTTTGGAATGGCATGAAGAAGGGTATCTTCGGAAATCATGGCTTTGCTCCTGACGAAGCCGTTTTAGAGCATAAAAAATTTGGACTAAAATTAAAGCACTTGGTGCCAGTATTAGCTTTATTAATAGTACCTATCATAGCTTTAATGATGTATTATGGAGAAATGTCTATACCATTTGTTGGCAATATTTATTATGAAGGGCAAGTGGTTGATTATGTGTTTTGGGTAATATTAGTGGTAATACTTTTTGTTATTGGAAAAACAATGATAGGTGCAACCAAAATAGACAGAGAGCGGTTATTGGTTATAGTAGCATTAACTATGTTGATGACGCTTTTTTGGGGTTTCTATGAACTGGCAGGTAGTACTTTAACGCTTTTTGCACTTCGTAACGTAGATTTAGTTTGGATTAACGCTTCGCAAACAAATGCTATAACAGCTATGTATATCATTCTATTTGCTATGCTATTTTCATGGCTTTGGGTGTATTTATCCAAAAAGAAAATAAACCCTCATACGCCTTATAAATTTGCTTTTGGACTCCTTATACTGGGTGTTGGGTATTTAACTTACGCCATGAGTGGTGGGTATGCAAATGAATCAGGAAAAGTACCATTTGCATTTATGATGATTGGATACATGATGTTTTCTACTGGAGAATTATTTATGTCACCAGTTGGTTTATCTAAAGTCACCGAACTAGCTCCAGCAAAAATAGTGTCATTTATGATGGGTGTATGGTTTTTATCCTCTGCCTTTGCTTTCCGGCTTGTAGGTGTAGTGGGAAGTCTATTAGCGGTAGAAGGAAATGCCGAAGATGCCGACTCATTAGTTTCTCTTTCTATTTACACAAATGGTTTCGAACAAATTGCCTATATAACCCTTGGAGGGGCAGCTTTAGCATTCTTGATAGCTCCATTATTGAAAAAATGGATGCACAATATCCATTAATATTTTAAGAAATATAATCATTATATGTAATTTTAATTTTTATTTTCACTATAATTTATTAGAATTGTCTTATAAATAATGATTGCTTGGCTTTAAATCATAATAACATAGCATTAGAAGAAATGGCTTCATCACTTTTAGCTGATAAAGCCATGTATAATTATATTGGTATATTCGACCAAGCATCGGCTGACAAAGTGATTTTAGAAGTAAATGATTTATTAAATCACCATGATTACTCCCTCAAAATCAGGAAGAAAGCTTTTTGTATTACCATTGAAGTGGTTCAGAATCTTTTCAATTACCTCTGCTGCAATGACGTTGTGTACAATAAGGGTATTTTCTTAATTCATAATAACATAAATGAGGTAGCAATTACTTCTGGTAATTACATACGTAAAACAGAAGTGAATAGTATTAAGTCTAGAATAGACCTAATTAATTGTTTGACTTCTGAGGAATTGCGCCATTTTTATCGAAGGCTTTTAGAAATTAGTAGTTTTTCAATACAAGATGCAGGCGGAGCTGGGTTGGGCTTTGTGGATATTGCCAAAAAATCGGGAAATAAAATAGAATATGATTTTTTGGATATTGATAACGAATATGTTTTTTATATCTTTAAGATTATTATTTAAAAATCAATATGGATAATTACACATTGCAACCTGGGTCTAAAACGCCATTTATGCAGTTTAATATGACGAGTGGTGTCTTTGAAATTTCGGGTAGATCAATTCCTGAAAATTCTATTGCTTTTTATAAACCACTATTAGATTGGGTTGATGAATATGTTAAATCACCAAATATAAAAACTGTTTTATCTATTAAATTAGAGTATTTTAATACTAGTTCTTCAAAGTGTTTAGTAGAGTTGTTTCGGAAATTGGAAAGTGTCAATGAAAAATCAGAGGTGACGGTTCAATGGTACTATGATGAAGAAGATGAGGATATGTTAGAGTCGGGGCAAGACTTTCAGTTTATATTAGCAATACCATTCGAGTTAATACCTATGGAGGAATAAAAAAAGAGGCTGTTTATGACAGCCTCTTTTTCATTCTATAATGAATGTAATTCTGTTATTTCACAGAATTCATGTATTCGATAAGATCAACGACTTTATTCGAATAACCCATTTCGTTATCGTACCATGATACCACCTTCACAAAAGTTGATGAAAGCTGAATACCAGCACCTGCATCGAATATAGAAGTTCTTGCATCTCCAACAAAGTCATTTGATACTACTGCATCTTCTGTGTATCCTAAAACTCCTTTTAAGTCACCTTCAGAAGCTGTCTTCATCGCCTTGCAAATTTCTTCGTAGGTAGTTTCTGTATTTAAGTTTACCGTCAGATCAACTACCGATACATCAGGAGTAGGCACTCTAAATGACATTCCAGTTAATTTTCCGTTCAACTCAGGAATTACTTTTCCTACTGCTTTTGCGGCTCCTGTAGAAGAAGGAATAATGTTTTGTCCTGCACCTCTACCACCTCTCCAATCTTTTAAAGAAGGACCATCTACTGTTTTTTGTGTGGAAGTAGTAGCGTGTACAGTTGTCATTAAGCCATCCTTAATGCCAAAGTTATCATGTAAAACTTTAGCAATAGGCGCTAGACAATTTGTAGTACAAGAAGCATTAGATACGAAATCCATGTCATTTGTATACGTAGTGTTATTAACACCCATAACAAACATCGGTGTGTCGTCCTTTGAAGGAGCAGACATAATCACTTTTTTAGCACCTGCAGAAATATGACCTTTTGCACTTTCTTTTGTTAAGAAGAACCCAGTAGATTCTACTATATATTCAGCACCTACTTCATCCCATTTCAAATTTGCTGGGTCTCTTTCAGCGGTTACTCTAATTACATTTCCATTTACGACAAGCTGACCATCTTTTACTTCTACTGTACCGTCAAATTGTCCATGTGTAGAATCATACTTTAGCATATACGCCATGTAATCTACGTCTATTAAATCATTAATAGCGACTACTTGCACGTCAGATCTACCTGCACTTGCTCTAAATACCAATCGTCCAATGCGACCGAATCCATTTATACCAATTTTAATCATTGAATTATACGTTTATTGATGAAAACCTTTGTTAACGTGTGCAAAAATACAAAGCATTTTCTTAATATGATTGTGTTTAAAGGGTTATTTGTACATGCTAATAAAAAAAACACTTTTTTTTATTAGCATGTTTTGTGAGAGTAAAAAATGATACTATATTTGCACTCGCAATTAAGCAATGGCCCGTTCGTCTAGGGGTTAGGACACCGGGTTTTCATCTCGGCAACAGGGGTTCGATTCCCCTACGGGCTACTAAAGGAGCATTTTGTTCCTTTTTTATTTCGTTCATTGCTTAATGGCCCGTTCGTCTAGGGGTTAGGACACCGGGTTTTCATCTCGGCAACAGGGGTTCGATTCCCCTACGGGCTACTCAAAAATAAAAGTCCTGTATTTATACAGGACTTTTTTTGTTTGGAATTTGATGGTTATCTTTCAAGGTATTAAAGTATTATTGAATAATCCCCTTTCCTTCAAGTTTGCAACTTGGAGGAAAACAAATAAAAGATAACTATAAAGATTTGATGTATTGGAGTGTCTACCTTAGATGTGACGAAAATAATACCCCTTTAAATTATATATTTGATTTATGGCACAACTATAACTATATGAGAACGATTTTAAGGTAATGATTATAGAACTTCTCAATTTTTACTCCGAAAAGCAGTAAGCAACAATATTAGCCCCCATTTTAAGTGCTTCAATGCGTAATGATTCAGGGTCATTGTAAATACGTTGGTCTTCCCAGCCATTCCCAAGATCCGATTCGTAGGAATAGAAACAAATTAACCTACCTTCATAAAACAAACCAAAGCCTTGGGCGGGTTTTCCATCATGTTCATGGATTTTAGGCAATCCCTTATTAAAATCATATTTCTGATGATAGACAGGATGCTCAAATGGAATTTCTATAAATTCAAGTTCAGGAAACACTTTTTTCATTTCTAAACGAATAAAGGGGTCTAACCCATAATTGTCATCGATATGCAAAAAACCTCCTGCGATTAAGTACTTCCTCAAATTGTCGGCTTCGTTTGTGGAAAAGATCACGTTACCATGGCCTGTCATGTATACATAGGGGTAAAGAAATAGCTCAGGGCTACTGACGTCTACCACCTCTTCATCTGTAGCCAAATTCATTCTTAAATTCCTGTTGCAGAAATCGATAAGATTAGGCAGGGCCGTTTTGTTAGCATACCAGTCTCCACCGCCATTGTATTTTAGCTTAGCTAATTTCAATGACTGAGCAGAAACTTCCATTTGAGATAAACTTCCCAATAACAGGAGTAATATGAGCTTAATTTTATACATGTATTTAAAAAAGAAATAAAATTATTGATGAACGTTTATTCAAAATAGTTAATTACTGTCATCCGATTAAAAAACGCATACTATTTGTTTTGGTGATAACACATCCCTATAATCTCCTCAAGGAGATATTCCCAATTCTCCCCTTGAGGGGAGATACAGAGGGGTGTTTTTCATTACAAATCAAAAAGTATGAAATTTGACGATAATCGAACTTTTTTTGTTTTTTCTCTATATTTAATTGGATAACAGTGATAGTTAATAAAAGAATATTTTCTAACAAAGACAGTTTAACTTAATGCTAACGTATATATGCCATAAAGAATGATTAAAAATATCAATACAAGGTACATAATCATATCTACACGAATGTACTGTTTGTATTTATGGTACCATTCTTTTAAATTTTTCATAAAAACTGAAAAGTTAAGGAATCCATTTTATGTCTTTAAAATTGGGCTTTCTTTTCTCAAGGAAGGCATTTCGTCCTTCTTTTGCTTCATCCGTCATATAGGCAAGGCGAGTAGCTTCTCCTGCAAAAACTTGCTGGCCTACCATGCCATCGTCTGTAGCATTAAAAGCAAACTTTAGCATTTTAATAGAAGTAGGGGACTTGGCTAATATTTCTTGTGCCCACTGGTAAGCGGTGTCCTCCAGTTGGTCATGAGGTACTGCTTCATTAACCATCCCCATCTCAAATGCCTCCTGTGCGGAATAGTTTCGACCTAAGAAAAATATTTCACGTGCTCGTTTTTGACCGATCATCTTTGCTAAATAAGCAGAACCATAGCCACCGTCAAAACTGGTTACATCCGCATCCGTTTGCTTAAATATGGCATGTTCTTTACTGGCTAAAGTTAAGTCACATACTGTATGTAAACTATGCCCACCGCCTACAGCCCAACCAGGCACTACTGCAATCACTACCTTAGGCATAAAACGAATTAATCGCTGTACCTCTAATATGTTCAATCTGGGCATGCCGTCATCATCTACATATCCTTGATGACCTCTCGCATTCTGATCACCTCCGCTACAAAATGAGTATACACCATCTTTTGGAGAAGGACCTTCCGCAGAAAGAAGTACTACGCCAATAGAGGTGTCCTCTCGTGCATCTAGTAATGCTTCAAATAGCTCCCCAACGGTTTTGGGCCGAAAGGCATTTCGTACTTCTGGTCGGTTAAAGGCAATTCGTGCCACACCATCTGCTTTTTTGTAGGTAATATCTGTGTATTCTTTTACTGTTGTCCAATTAATCATTCGTTTTATTATTTGTATGTAGTATTCCTAATATTTTTTAAATAGTTGAAGTACTTTTTTATTTATTTCAGAAGTAGTTTCAATTTCCAAAATTGTGGCAACTTTACTTTCAAACAAAGCATTTACTGAATTTTTCAATTTTCGAGTAGTGTTACATGAAATATACTCGAAACCATGCTCTTGAGCGACTGATTTAGCAGAAAGTTTTTGATTTGTTTCAAAATAGGTTTTGTATTCAGGTTGTTCAGAAGGTCCTTTTATCATATTGAAGATCCCACCGCCATGATTGTTAAGTACAATTATTTTTAAATTAGCGACTTCATAATTATGCCAAAAAGCATTTCTGTCATAGAAAAAAGCCATATCACCTGTAAGTAACACGGTAGATGTATTAGAAATAAGCGCACTTCCTACAGCTGTACTATTACTCCCATCAATTCCACTCGTCCCTCTATTTGCAAATATGTTGACACCTATTTGATTGGGGTGTAGCCCTATGTAATTGGCATAACGTACCGCCATACTATTGGCCAAGTGAAGCGAACAATCTTTAGGGATAGACCTCATTATTACCTGATAGGCTTCAAGTTCGTTCAATGGTTCATTTGTCGAAAAATTAGTGATATGCCTGTTTACTTTTCGCTCTTCAATATTCCATATATTGCAAAAATTTTCTTGCTTCTGAAAGGCGAATGAATCGCTTTCTTTGTCAACCACAGTATCGAAAAATAACTTTGGGGTGGTTCGAACAATTGTCGTAAGCGATTGAAAGGTATCGGCTACTTCTCCGTGAGGTTGTATGTGCCAGTGTGCTTTGGGCTTGTGTTTTCTAAGGAAGAGTTTTAGGTTTTTAGAAATTAAAGATTTCCCAAAAGTGATCAGCAAATCGGGCTGTAGTGATTGATGTACTTTACGGTTTTGCTCTCCTAGAAATAAATCGTGATGCCGAATAACCCCTTCATTTGTATGTGTGTTAGAAATAATATCTCCTACCACAGGCAGTTTGTAATTTTCTACTATTTCATTTATTGAGAAATCAATGTTATCAGTTTGACCAATAACGACTAGTCTATTTTGATATTTCGACCATTCTTTCTTCAACTTTATTAGTTGAGGTGGGGATAGGAATGGTGTTCCTTGTTCTTCCTTAAAAAAAGGTGTATTTGCATTAAATTGGATACGGTCTTCATTTTCTGGATAAAATGGTTCCCTGAGGGGGATATTGATGTGTACTGGACCGAGAGGGAGTTGTGAGGTTTTGTTTATGGCTTCATTTATGATGCGGTGAAATTGCCATTGCGCATCGTTGTGACTTAGGTCTACAGGTAAACGGTAACTTGCTTTAATGTGATTACCATAAATATTTTCTTGTCGTATCGTTTGCCCATCGTACTGGTCAATCCACTCTGGAGGACGGTCTGCAGTAAGTACTAGTAGGGGAATTTGTTGGTAATAGGCTTCGGCAATAGCAGGGGCATAGTTAGAGGCGGCAGACCCAGAAGTACAAACTAACACTACTGGATTTTTGGAATATTGTGCCATACCTAGTGCAATAAAGGCAGCAGAACGCTCATCACTAATCGTTTTCGTAGTGATTTTTGAGTGTCTAGCAAAGGCTAAAGTTATAGGTGCACATCTTGATCCTGGAGAGAGAATGGCATGTTCTATGCCATGTTGGGCACAAATTTCAGCAATGTTGAATATAAATTGTAATTGCCCCACGATATTAGTTGTTGATTACGTTGAGTAATGTATCCATTTTTAGTTCGGTCTCTCTAAGCTCTTTAACAGGATCAGAATCTCCTGTTAATCCTGCACCTGCATAAAGTATGGCGTGAACATTAATAATCTGCATACAACGAAGGTTTACATAAATGGAAGTTTGATTACTTAAATTTAATGGTCCTAAATACCCACTAAAAAAAGCCCTGTTATCACCTTCATTTTCTGTAATAAATGTATTTGCTGTTTCTTGAGGCATGCCACAAATAGCAGAAGTAGGGTGTAAAAGGTTTAGCATCACCGATCCTAATTGAGGGAAATTAGTAGCCTTCATATCTACAGTAAATATGGTTTTAAGATGAAGTAAGTTGCCCGCTATTGCTGTTTTTGGACCATTTTCTTCAAACTCTCGTAGTCTAATTTTCTTGAAACAATTGATGATGTACCTACTTACGAGTGCCTGCTCTTCAATTTCTTTTTGTGTCCAGGCGATTGACGATAATGATGATGCTCCATCGTACGGTTGGGTGCCTGCCAACGCTACTGTGCTAAAATATTGATCTTCTTTCACTTCAATTAGCAATTCTGGAGTAGCTCCCATCCAAGTGCCTATTGCTGGAATAGCTACAAACGAAACAAAAGCATTTGGGTAGGTAGTACACAAGCTTTGAAATGTTTCTATTACATTAAAAGTCGCTGGCAATAACACTTTTTTACTTCGTGAGGGGACTGCTTTTTGTAGTGTATTTTCTTTAATGGCGTTAATTCCTTTTACTACATAGTCGTGAAAGGATTCGTTTTCAGTACAATAAGTAGTAGTAGTGCCATTGCTGTAGAAATCAATTTCTGGAGGCTCTTGAAACCGAATGTTTTCAAATTGGTTAGCATTATCTTTTTCTATTTTAGGCGTTGTATCAAATGAGGCCTTAAAGTCTGAATGAATTAAATAGCCTGTTTCTTTTTTGGAGTAGGGGTGAAATACAAATCCAGAACGGTTACTTTCAACGTCCTCAACGTTGAAAGAAGAGGTGTTCCCAAAAAGGATATGTTTGGTGTCGGTTTGAGGATTTTTCCAAAGTGCTACCCCCATTTTAAGATGGATGGCATGCGCAAGAATGTTTTCGAAAAAGTGCTTCTCACTTAAAGTTGTTGTAATTTTTTCCTTCGATTCTTTCACGAATTGTTTTTTTTATCCAACACAGCCATTGTTAGACGAGTGATACATACTAATTCATCATTTTCAGATGTTATTCTAATTTCCCACACTTGAGACCTTTTACCAATGTGAATAGGGGTCGCTTTCCCAAAGACATACCCCGAACGAATACTTTTTATATGATTGGCATTAATTTCCTGCCCAACACAGAATTGTTTTTCGAAATCAATAGTGGTATGTGCTGCAACACTTCCTAGTGTCTCGGCTAAAACAACCGATGCTCCACCATGTAAAATGCCAAAGGGCTGATGAGTACGATGATCAACAGGCATTTTTGCACATACATACCCTTCTCCCATTTCAGTAAATTCAATACCTAGATGCTCCATCATGGTATTTTTACTCATGTTATTAAGTTGATCTAAGTTTGCTTCAGTAGGTTTCATTTTTTCAAAAAATTAAAAAATGTGTTAAGAACATCTGATTGAAAAAGTTTATTTTTGGAATTCTCAAAAATAGGATAAAATTGAAAAGCAAAAAAATATATCTTGTACGTCATGGGCAGACTGACTACAACTTAAAAGGAATAGTGCAAGGAAGTGGTATAGATGCCTCTATAAATGCAACAGGAAGGAAGCAAGCAGATCAATTTTTTGATTCGTATAAAAATGTTTCATTCGATAAAGTATACACTTCAGCTTTACAAAGGAGTATGCAATCGGTAAATAAATTCATTGAATTAGGAATTCCTCATAAAATATCCACAGGGTTAAATGAAATTAACTGGGGAACTAGAGAAGGGAAAGTAATTATCCCAGGTGAAGATGTATATTTTCAAAGTGTTATTACTGCTTGGCAGTTAGGTAATACATCATTAGAAATGGAAGGGGGTGAGAGTCCTGAAGAAGTGAAGGAAAGACAAAAACCTGATTTGCAGGAAATAACTGATAGTGACGATGATACAATATTGATTTGTATGCACGGTAGGGCTATGCGAATATTTTTATGCCATATTCTTGATTATCCACTTTCACGAATGGATGAATTTGAACATCATAATCTTTGCTTGTACTTAATAAAGTATGAAAATGGAATTTTTAATATAGAACAAGCAAATAATACTGATCATTTAGAACAGGGGAGTTAATTCAACTTTTCTGAAAAATATTTCAGCTCCTTCTGATTGAATTTGAATGCGCCCTTTATTAGGTCGTACATTGGTTGCTTCATTTACTAATGTGTCATTTAGAAATATCGAAAATTTACCATCAACAACGATACATTTAAGTGTATTCCATTCTCCAACTGGTTTTTCAATATCATTTTCACCACGAAAACCAAGTGTATCTTCCCACTCTGGGGCACGACCAAACCAGTTCACACGCGTTTTTTGTACGGTAACGGGAGTACCTTGAGGTTGAAAAACATACGATCCGCCTTGTTTTTCTGATGCTACCGTACTTGTAATCTGAAATTTATCTGTTCCATCTCCTACCACGATAAAATCACCTGTGCCACCTTCTATTATCTGACATTCAATTGAGTTCATCCAAATTCCTTGAGAGTTTCCGTCTTCTCCCTGAGAATGCAATAACAAACCACAATCTCGTGCGTTGTCTAGCCTTGGTGCATGGGTAACTTCTCCCCATTTAAACTCAACAACTATGCTGTAATTTTCATATTCTTTTTCTGAGGTAATGCAGCCCCATTCTTCTCCAGAAATTCTAATCATCCCTTCACTAACCGTAAAAACTTTTTTAGGGTCGTTATCACGCCCTCTATGTTGTAGAAAAGTATACCAGCCATCCAAATTTTTACCATTAAATAATGAGATGGTCTTACCTACGGTTTTGTTTTGTACATCAACTTGATTTTGAACAGGTTGTCCACTACCATTTATTGAAAATACTCCAATAAAAATGACCGTGAATATGGATAGTAGAGTTACTTTATGCATTTTTTAGTTTTTATAATGAACGTGAACGAAAACTTAAAAATAGCCAGTTCAGAGCGTATTTGCTATACTTACTACTTTTTTCTATGAGCAAAGAGCCGAATACATATAGCAAAGTCAGATGCATATTCTATTAAATAATAAATAAATCTACACTCCTTGCATTTGTGATAATAATATGGATATTTAAAATTTTAAACGCAAAATGATTTCTATATGGATTTTTCCACAATTGACATTATTATATTCGTGTCGTATGCACTACTTATTATTGGAGTAGGACTCTATGTGTCAAGAGACAAAAAAGGACACGAAAAAAATGCTGAAGATTATTTCTTAGCTAGCAAATCATTGCCTTGGTGGGCAATTGGGGCATCGTTGATTGCAGCTAATATTTCAGCAGAACAGTTTATAGGAATGTCTGGGTCTGGTTTTGCTATTGGCTTGGCGATTGCTTCGTATGAATGGATGGGCGCTATTACGCTTATTGTAGTAGGGAAGTACTTTTTACCAATTTTCATTGAAAAAGGACTTTATACCATCCCTCAATTTATTGAAAAACGATTTAGCACAAATCTAAAAACCATTTTAGCCATATTTTGGATAGCACTTTTTGTGTTTGTGAACTTAACCACGGTGTTGTATTTAGGAGGAAAAGCCTTAGATACCATTATTGGAACAGGAGACGGAAGTCTTATGCTCACAAGTATTATAGGGTTGGCACTATTTGCAGCAATATATTCTTTGTGGGGAGGACTTTCTTCTGTAGCATGGACAGATGTGGTTCAAGTAGTGGTGCTTGTTATTGGTGGTTTATTAACCACTTTTATTGGGTTAGATCATGTTGCTCCAGAGGGGGGTATATTGAACGGATTAAGTCATATTTATCATACTGTGCCTGAGAAATTTTCGATGATTCTTTCGAAAGGTGAAATAATCACTCCAAATGGTAAAGATGCTTGGTGGGATCTCCCAGGATTGGCAGTCATTATTGGAGGCATGTGGGTGGCCAACTTATACTATTGGGGGTTTAACCAATACATTATTCAAAGAACATTAGCAGCCAAGAGTTTAAAAGAATCTCAGAAAGGAATTATTTTTGCTGGCTTTTTAAAATTATTACTTCCTTTATTAGTAGTAGTACCCGGTATTATAGCCTATGTAATGAATACCGATGTGTCAGGGGCAGTTGTAGGACTCGATTTTATAAATGCTGATGGCAGTATTGTAAATGATAATGCTGCACCATGGTTGATTAAAAATTTTATCCCAGTAGGGTTGAAAGGGCTGGTGTTGGCAGCATTGGCAGCGGCTATTGTGTCGTCATTGGCATCTATGCTAAATTCTACCGCTACCATTTTTACAATGGATATCTATTTACCTTATTTCAACAAAGCCGCTTCTGATAAGGAAACGGTGAATGTAGGTAGAATTACAGCGGCAGTATCGTTGGTCATTGCTATTCTGATTGCACCATCATTAGGGAACTTAGGACAAGTATTCCAATATATTCAAGAGTATACAGGTGTGGTGAGCCCAGGTATTTTGGCCGTGTTTTTAATGGGACTATTTTATAAAAAAGCAACAAACAATGCGGCAATTTGGGGAGTGATGGCTTCAATACCCATTGCCATTTTCTTTAAGGTAGGGCCAAAAGGTTGGTCTGATAGTGCCTTTTTTGTAGACTTGCCTTTCTTGCATCAAATGGGAATTACCTGTTTGCTAAGCATTGCGGTAATTCTATTAATAAGTTATATTGAAGGAAAAGGAGAAGATGATGCCAAAGGTATACCTTTATCTAAAAGCTTGTTTAAAACAAGTGCCTCCTTCAATGTTGGGGCTTTTATGATATTAGTTATTACGGCTTTCTTGTACGCCTTTTTTTGGTAAAATTATTAAATTTTTCACAACCTATAATTATCAATTGAATAGTATTGTCATTGCAAAGTGCTATATGAGATAAGGGAGGGAGCTTATAAAGACTGCCACAGTTTTTCCAGCCCCAATGCTTGTATAAAAACTAGATAGTGACATCTCTTATGAAATGTCATTGCGATGAGTGAGGAACGATCGAAGAGGCAATCTTTATGATAATGATACTTGCACTTAAGTTTACCGCTATTAAA
>Ga0224506_10001775_pt1 | contig 15208 bp, 15 predicted proteins | sample SF_Jan12_sed_USG_2_FD_169108 | JGI IMG/M metagenome (GOLD analysis project Ga0224506, IMG submission 169108) | Sediment microbial communities from San Francisco Bay, California, United States - SF_Jan12_sed_USGS_8_1 | ecosystem: Environmental > Aquatic > Marine > Sediment | place: USA... | reverse complement strand
TTTAATTCTATTAATTAAATTATTATTACATTTTATACATATATATAAAAACTTTTAATAAACTTTTTAAAGATAGAATAGATCAATTTATTAATGATGTTATAACATATAATTTAAAAAACAATTAATGTTGGTTTATAAATTGGATTAAATTACAGAACGTTAATTAATATAATGGTTAATAAATCAATGATTCTCTATCAATGAGGTGAACCTTATTAGGGTTTTATTGCATATTTTACATTTATCTTAATTAGGCTAAAAAGCTCTATTACAGCAAAAAGATATTTCAAATAAGTATAAAGCTTCTTTCAATATTCACGATAGAGATTTACGTATAATGTATTATAAAGATTAATACATTTGTAATTTTTACTTTTTGCTCCAAGCCTACAGTGAATAATACAGTTTAATTCCTATATTGAGAGGTTTAAGGACAAAAAAATCAGTGTATGAGCTTTTTATTAAGAATTATTATTGTTTCCCATCTTGTTATCCCTGCATTTATTTTCAGCTGTACATCTCCTAAAGAGGCTAAAGAATATGATTTGGTAATTTATGGTGGTCGCGTTATAGACCCGGAAACCAATACTGATTCAATATTCAATATTGGCATTAATGAAGGGACTATAGCAAAAGTAAGTAAGGATAGTTTAATTGGGAAATCATACATCAATGCTTCCGGCCTAGTGGTGTCACCTGGTTTTATAGATTTACACGAGCATGGAGCAACCGATGAAACTTATAAAATAATGGCCCACGATGGTGTCACTACGGCTTTTGAATTGGAATTGGGTACAGGAGATGTAGCCAATTGGTTCAAAGAAAGGGAAGGTGGGCAAGTGGTGAATTATGGGGTAAGTATTGGCCACATAAAAGTACGTATGAACGTATTTAACGACCCCGGAACTTTCACACCGAAAGGAAAAGCCAACACCGATAAAGCAACGGAGGAGCAAATTGCTGAAATGGAGAAACAAATTGAAGAGGGATTGAAAAATGGTGCCGTAGCGGTTGGATTTGGATTAGCCTACACACCTGGTGCCACTACTGAGGAATTTAAGGCCATGCTAGGAGTTGCTAAAAAATTCGGAGCCTCTTCACATATTCATTTGAGAGGTGGTTTGGCAGGTTTAAATGAAGCCATTAACAGTGCCATTGAGGTAGGTACTCCTCTTCATATTGTGCATATTAATTCAAGCGGAGGGGCTCAAACATCTGAATTTTTAAAAATCATAAAAGAAGCTCAGGACAAGGGACATGATATCACCACAGAAGCCTATCCCTATGAAGCAGGAATGACAGCCATTGAATCTGCTATATTTGATGGTTGGCAAAACTGGGATGATGAAAAAATAGGAATACATCAGTGGGTTGAAACAGGGGAATTCCTAAATCGGGAAACTTTTGGAAAATACCGGGAACAAGGTGGCAGGGTTATCATACACAGCAGAACAGAGGAAATGACATTAAGTGCTATTGAAAGTCCCTTAACCATGATCGCCAGTGACGGTTTACTTGAGGATGGAAAAGGGCATCCCAGAACTTCAGGAACCTACTCCAAAGTATTGGGAAAATATGTTAGAGAATTGCATGCTCTTACTTTGCAGGATGCAGTGCGTAAAATGACTATTGAACCAGCAAAAAGATTGGAGGGTTTTGTTCCAGCAATGAAAAAGAAAGGCCGACTACAGGAAGGAGCCGATGCTGATATCACAATTTTTGATCCAACCCTCGTAATTGATCAGTCGACCTATTCTGCTCCCACACTGTCACCTAAAGGCATCCCGTATGTGATTATTGCTGGCAAAATTGTTATTGATCAAGGAAAATTAGTACCAGGTGTAAAACCCGGAAAGGCTATAAAAAAACTGTAGGGGCATAATAAAAAACTTCTGTGCTCGGGACTGACTACCGATCCAATTCATATCTCCTGACTACAAAAGTATTGCTTTTACTTATTTATTTTATATATTAGCTGAAATAAATTATCTTATAGTCAAATAAATTGGAGAAAGGCAATGCGTAAAATTCTAACAGCAATATTATTTTTGATGCCTTTTATTGGTTTTTCGCAACTTCATGATAGTTTTTTGATGTACCGATATTCTCCCAACTTAGTCAATCCGGCCTTTGCAGGTATAAATAATATGGATAGAATGGCTTATAGCAGGAAAGCGTTCAATACTGAATTTCCAGGTCATCCTGTTTCCTCTATTTTATCCTATGATGGTAAATTCAACTCCATTAATTCCGGAATAGGGCTGAATTGGCAAAGGAATAATATAGGTGTTCATACTACTGATATAATTAATGGGCAGTACAATTATCAAATAAAGTTTAATGACCAATTAATCGGAATTGGAGCAGGTCTATTTTATCAACAAATTAATTCTGATTGGGAATTGTTAAATTATCCTATTTCAACTTTCTCGGGTAGAGAATATTCTATTCATGGAAATGCAGGGATAAGCTATATGAATGGCAATTTCTTAGGTGGCATTTCCTTAAAAACCTATTTTAATAATCCGTCTTTTTCTCTTTCTCCTCCATCAAAGTCACGGTTCAATTTATTCGCAGAATATCATTTCAAACACGAAAAGTTTGAACATTGGCCTTCAGTTTTTGTGGAAACAGGTCAACGATCAGCCCGTGTAGATTTAAACTATTTCACGAAAAGTTTAAATTTCATTTTACTTGGTGCTTCTTATAGAAAATTTGGTGATATCAATCAATACAATATCATGGGAGGTGTTTCTATAAAGAATACGGTAAATGTTATGATGTTGGCCTACTCCAATAGCTTTCAACAACCAAAACACAATTATGAATTTATGGTAAATGTAAACCTTAAAAATTTACAGAGACAATAAATACAATAGCAGCCATTTTGACTGCTATTATCACATCAACTAATTTTTCATACCTAAAGTTATTACTTGATAATCCTCTGACTATTCTTTCAACACCATATCAATACACATCACCGCAGCAAGAATCAGTAATCGTATGGGATTATCACCCGGCACTTTTTCATCGATACTCAACATATAATTATCTGCAGAAGTAAATAATTCTTTACCAAACCCTGCCCATTTTTTGCTAACCTGGGCAAATTCAACATCACCTTTTAAAAATTTAAAGTCCCAACTGGTCCATTTCCCTTTAAGTGCACATAATACCTGATCATCTGTGTCCAATACATCAAATTTGCCTCCAATAGAAAAGAATTTTTGCTTGAATTTACCTACTAACTTCTCATTCTCATCAAACACCTCCACAGAAGAAAGAAAAATAGAAACACCACGTTTTACGGAAAGTACCTTTTCCCCGGCATTGGTCTTGATTTCCACATGAAAAGGGGTCATTCTTTTGTAATCTGTAAACCGAAGTATTTTTGTAAACCACCCCAGTTTTTCCTCTCGGCAAGTCATAATCATCTCCTGTGTTTCAGGATTATGAATATCATAATTGTTGGCAGCCTTAAACATGCCTACATGTTCTTTTACAAAAAATAAATTACGTTCTAAAATTGAGTTCATTTGTTGGTTTTTTAAATTGAAAAAATGTAAAATGGAATAGCTTTAATGGTTTTTCTTGTAATAATTAAAATAATTTATTTTAAAGAAGACCAAATATCCCGGAAAGTTAAATATAATATTACTTATGAAACAACGGAAATTTTCTATATCTAAAAGGGTGAAAAGTTTCAGTTATGCATTTAACGGATTTAAAATACTTTTTAAAGAAGAACATAACTCCAGAATCCATTTAATTGTGGCCATTTGTGTTACAATCGCAGGATTTGTTTATCATATTACGGGTTTTGAGTGGATAGCCCTGATACTTTCCATTGGACTCGTATTCTCTTTAGAACTTATAAATTCTGCCATTGAAAACCTTTCAGACTTTGTTTCTACTGAACAGCATAATTCAATTAAGAAAGTAAAAGATTTGGCTGCTGCGGCAGTATTGTTCTCTGTTATCACAGCCGTTATCGTTGGGCTAGTGGTTTTTATTCCTAAAATTTGATTTAAAGTAACTTTAATAAAGTTGCTTTAAATTGACTATTCTATTTATTTAAACAAAATTGTAAAATTAAATAGAACATAATTCCAAATAAGCTTATACCATGATTAACCACTTGTCATTTTTGCATAAATCCATTCTATTTTTATTGACTATTCTACTTTGGAATTGCTCATCATCCATAGAGGAAGTCAATACAGAAGGATTTTTGGAAATTAATGGATCTCCTGTATTTTATAAAGCTATAGGATCAGGGCCTCCAATTATTGTCATTCACGGTGGTCCCCTTCTTAATCATAGCTATATGATTTCACACTTTGAACAACTAGCCAAAGATTATACGCTTATTTTTTATGACCAACGATTATGTGGTCAATCTTCCATTGAAGTAGATTTAAAAACATTTAGACTAGACGGATTTGTTCAGGATATTGAACTTTTAAGAAAAGCACTTGACCTTGAACATATCAGCATATTAGGCCATTCCTGGGGTGGATTTCTGGCAATGAAATATGCCATTGCTTTTCCTGATAATCTGGATGCACTTATTTTATCCAACTCCATGCCTGGAAACTACAAACATTGGAGGCAGGAAGAAGAAGTTATTGCAAAAAGAAACAGCCCTGAGGACAGTCTGAAAAGACAGGAAATCATTTCCACACCGTTTACAATGGGAGCAAAAGCGATTACCAGTCTCATATTGCTATCTTATAAAAATCTGTTTTATAACCCTCTGCTGGTTGACTCCCTTCAACTAAATCTCACCGATGACTATATGGACAGAAGTAAAATTTTTAATCGCTTGGGACCCGAAATAAATAACTATGACCTCTATTCTGACTTAAAAAATGTAAATACACCTACTCTTGTAATTTATGGAGACACTGAACCGGCCGCCAGCATTTCAGCCCCACTTTTGGTGGCAACTATCCCAAATTCTGAACTTGTAGTGCTGAAAGACTGCGGTCATTTTCCTTTTATTGAACAACCTCAAAATTATTTTCAAAAGATAAAGGAGTTTCTTTCTTTTCAGGTACCTATTAAATAAACCCGGTTTTATGAAATAGGTTTCCTGCAATTAGATAAGTATTCAAATTTATTGATTATACTTACTTTGTTTAATGCCCTTACTACAAATAAAAAAGTTGGCCAATTGAATTCGAAAGGTAAAGAATTATGACCTTTTTTATTTTAAAACAGGAGTATAATCTAAACCGAAAAAAATTTGCCCTGCTTCAGGTTCAAGTAAACACCATTCCTATGAAAATAATATTACATCTGTTCCTTCTAATTCTCTCCCTTTCCAGTTGTACTAATCATACATCACAAAACCTCCAGCCCTTTGATGAAAAATCCAGCTGGTTCTTTTCTGATTTTCAAAAAGTTGATAGTATCAATCCCATTTTAACCCCTTCCTCGAGCATAAAATTTACCTGCCCTGTTATGAATGAAGACGTAAATTGGGAGGAACGCAATGTGTTAAACCCCTCTGCTGTAGTAAAAGACGGTAAAGTCTATTTACTCTACAGAGCGCAGGACAAAGGAGGCACTTCCCGAATTGGTGTAGCGGTAAGCAATGACGGACTTCACTTCGAGAAAATGCCAGAACCTGTTTTTTATCCAGACAATGATTCCATGAAAGTATACGAATGGAACAAAAGAAAAGGAGATGATTTTGTATATAAAGCCGATTGTAAATCCTGCTATTTCGATGGGGTTGAAGATCCCCGAATTATTGAAAGTGAAGAGGGACTTTACGTAATGACCTACACTGCCTACGATGGAGAAACAGCCCGGATGAGTCTGGCAACTTCCAAAGACCTTCTTTCATGGAAAAAATACGGGCCAATTTTAAGTGATGAAAAACACAAAAACACCTGGTCAAAATCGGGGGCTATTGTCGTAGAACAAACTGAAGATAAGATAGTAGCAAAAAAAATAAATGGAAAGTATTGGATGTACTTTGGGGATACCAACCTGTTTATGGCCACTTCCGAAGATCTAATTCATTGGAACATTTTGGAAAATGAAGAAAATGGCAATATGATTTCAGTGCTGCATTCCAGACCGGGATATTTCGATAGCCGACTCGTTGAACCCGGACCCTTTGCCTTGTATGGCGAAGGAGGGATCAATCTTATTTACAATGCCAGTAATGCGGCAAACCTAAATGATGCAGAAATACCAAAATTCACCTATGCTGCTGGCCAGGCTTTATTTCAGAAAGATAAACCCTACAAACTTATAGACAGAACCGACAGCTATTTTATCCACCCCGACAAAGATTATGAAAAGACGGGTGAAGTAAATGAAGTGTGTTTTGTGGAAGGTTTGGTTCACTTTCAGGGGAAATGGTTTTTGTACTATGGAACAGCCGATTCAAGAATAGCCGTAGCAGTTAATATTTATTGAAATTAAATCGTGATATATACTATGGGTTTGTGAAAATAAAAAGGATTACATGTCGTTACTAGAAAAAATATAATCTAATGAAATCCGTTTAGAAAATGCATTGAAATCTCGTGAAAGATACCTGGAACTTCTGGCTAGGGCAGAGAATGTTCAGTCCGCTCTTTTAGTTGAAAAAGAACTGGAAAGACTTAACTCAGAAATTGAATTCCTGAAAGGTAAGTTAAATAAAACCTCACATTTGGTAGATTTTGCAACCCTAACTATTTCAATAAAGGAAAAAGTAAAACCCGGCCTGCTGGGTTATGTGGGCATAGGACTTTTTGAGGTCGTGAAATGGTTATTTATAAGAAATTGATTTATATTGTCTGAATGAAATTTTCCAGAAGAAACCTTATCAAATCAGCAGCTACTTTGCCGTTAGTGGCTGTATTGCCTTCCATAAGTTTTGCTTCTCCCATGAGAAGTGAAAACCTGAAAGGAATTAAATTGAGTCTCAATGCCTACTCTTTCAATGAATGGTTAAGAAGCGGAAAAATAGATTTGTTGGAGTTGATTGACTATTGTGTAGAAGTAGGGTTTGATGCACTTGATCCCACCGGATATTATTTTCCAGAATATCCTGAAGCACCCACAGATTCATTTCTTTATGAATTTAAACGAAAAGCCTACCTCAATGGGGTGGAAATAAGTGGTTCAGGAGTACGAAATGACTTTACCAACCAAGATCCTTCCGTTAGGGATGAAGGGGTTACTCTCGTTAAACGATGGATTGATGTTTGTGTAAAAATGGGGTGCCCTTTGTTGCGGGTATTTGCCGGAAAAGAATTGGAAAAGAGTAGATCCAGAAAAATTACTGATGGACTGTTAATTGGACACCTTAAAGAGGTTAGTGATTACGCATCCAAAAAGGGTATTTTACTCGCATTACAAAACCACAATGAATACATAAAAACAGCAGAACAAGCCATAACCATACTCAATGCTGTTGGGTCGCCTTGGTTGGGACTACATCTGGACATTGGTAGTTTTCAAGAAAAAGAAGCCTACAGTGAAATTGAAAAAGCCATACCTTATGCCTTTACATGGCAAATAAAAGAAGAAGTATATGAAAATGGCAAGAAAGTAAAAACAGACTTGGAAAGAATACTACAAATTATAAACAAACATGGTTATAGAGGCTACCTTCCACTGGAAACCCTAGGTCAGGGTGATCCCGCTGAAAAGGTTAAAAAACTTATAGAGGAAATGCGATTGGCAATGGAAAAATTGAGGGATAGAAAGTAAAGGAAATGTATTAATTTATAAATTTCCCTTATAAAAACTTCTTCCTCTCTTCCTTTGTGGGCATCCTGCAACTTTCCCTCTTCCCAAATACCTTATACCTACGCGCGGCAACCCAATCGTAAAATCCGTCCCTCCAGGATAATGGGAATACTCTGGAAACCAGTATGAATTTCCACCCTCCCCCCAAATGTCTGAACACCTCATACACTGCCTCCGATTTGATAAGAAAATCCTCGCCCTTTCTTACAATGATGGAATCAACATCATCACCAATTTTTCCCCTGAAAAACTCGATAGCTTTGTCATTTTGAATCGGGCAAAATCTGAGTTTATCCTTACTGTCTATTTTCAATAACAGGTTTATAAATCCATTACACAGCCCACAGAACCCATCGAAGTATATAATCAATTTTTCTTCCGAAGAACTTTTTTTCATATTCAAATAAACAAAAAAATAACAAGGTAAAGCGGTAAAGGTTCGTTAAAATTTTTATCGATATAAACTTCAAAAATCATCTTACTTTCAGTATATTATTCACGGTCTGAAGTTTGTCGTCAAATTAAACTTTTACTGGCCATTTACTGTTAGATTTTATCCGGAATACGGGTTTGGTTTATTTGATTTAGAAATTTGGTTTAGAAATTTGGTTTTAGTGTAAACTATATATGGGTACGGATAGAGAAAACAACAAGTCTTCCTTTTTTTTCAATAACCTTCTGAAGGGCATAATCTGGCTAATCGTCATTGTAGTCATATTTATTTTATTGAAAGACAGTAAATTTATACGTGAACAGGATTGGTTACATACCATATCTGACAACAATTGGTTGGTCTACACCATTTTCATGCTATCTGAAGTTATTTTTGGTTTAATACCACCGGAAATATTCATGATATGGTCGTTGAACCACGGTATTTCAGAAATCTACTTTGTAAATGTCCTTATTTTAGCGGCTATTTCTTACTGGGCTGGTATGTTGGGTTATTCTATAGGTCTCAACTTTACAAGGACTAAAATTTTCAAAAAGTTGTACGATAAATATTTACATAAATATGAATCTGAATTCAGAAAATTCAGTGGATTTATACTTTTTGTTGCTGCAGTTACCCCCATTCCCTATTCAGCCGTCTGTATGCTCGTAGGGGCAATCAAATATCCACGAAAATATTTTTATCTCATTTCCCTCACACGAATTATGCGATTTGCACTATGGGGGTTCTTTATTTATCAGGCAAATAACATTCCTTCGATACTTTATTGATTAATTACTCCATCTTAAAAAATACATGTTTTACAGTTACTGCTCGCCCAATAATAAAACATTCTCCCTACGAGATAAAATTTCCCTTTTGTACCTACAATAAACCCTACTGCACAAACCGGGTCTAAACTATTTCTAAATAAAATGCAGGATAACTTGATTCCTTTTTATTCCAAAATACCTAATTTGGCTACACATAAAGCCAAAAGTAATGTCCCAAGAGAAAATATTGAAACAAGTGGAAGTACGGAATCCCGGTGAAACTGAATTTCATCAAGCGGTTACAGAAGTTTACGAAAGTGTAAAACCTTTATTGGACAGTTCCGAAAAATACAGAAATTTTAAAATTTTCGAGAGAATGGTTGAACCTGAACGATTTATTTCCTTTCGGGTAACCTGGATGGATGATCGAGGAGAAGTTCAGGTAAACCGTGGTTTTAGGATACAAATGAACAGTGCCATTGGGCCTTATAAAGGCGGGCTTCGGTTTCACCCGTCTGTAAATTTATCCATTTTGAAATTTTTGGCGTTTGAACAGACCTTTAAAAACGCCTTAACCGGACTTCCCATGGGGGGAGGAAAAGGAGGGTCGGATTTTGATCCCAAAGGCAAATCAGATCAGGAGGTAATGAGGTTCTGCCAGAATTTTATGCTCGAACTGGAAAAACATATTGGGCACAGAACCGATGTGCCTGCCGGTGATATAGGTGTAGGAGGCAGGGAAATAGGCTATCTTTTTGGTGCTTACCGAAAAGCGAGGAATGAATTTACCGGGGTACTTACGGGCAAAGGACAGGGATGGGGCGGAAGCTTGATTCGTCCGGAAGCTACCGGCTATGGATTGGTCTATTTTGCAAACAATATGCTCGGCACTAAAAATAAAACCATAGAGAATAAAAGGTGTTTGGTGTCTGGTTCGGGAAATGTAGCCCAATACACTATAGAAAAAATAATTCAATTGGGGGGAATCCCTTCCTCAGCGTCCGATTCGTCGGGATATATTGTAGATGAAAAGGGGATCACAATGGAAAAATTAGCATTCATTAAAGATTTAAAAAATAACCGAAGAGGTCGTATTTCCGAATATGTGAATGCCTTTCCTGAAGCAAAATATTTTGAAACAGACCATTCTGCAGATCACAATCCTTTGTGGAATATAAAGGCCGATTGTGCTTTCCCTTGTGCTACACAAAATGAAATCAATGCCCTAGATGCCAATAACCTGGTGGGCAATAAAATTACGATGTTAGCCGAAGGTGCCAATATGCCTTGTACCCCGGAGGCCATTGAAGTATTCCTCTCCAATGAGGTTATGTATTCTCCCGGAAAGGCATCCAATGCCGGAGGTGTAGCTACTTCAGGACTTGAGATGTCGCAAAATTACATGGGATACAACTGGACCGCTGAAGAGGTAGACAATAAATTACAGGGTATTATGAAAGATATCCATGATACTTGTTTGGCAGCAGCAGAAAAATACGGGCACAAAGGCAATTATATGGTTGGAGCCAATATTGCCGGGTTTATTAAAGTGGCCGACAGTATGATTGCTCAGGGGGTAATATAAAATGATTAATCAAAATTCTGTCTATCTTTGTATGTACCTAATTTCATAAAAATATCATGATGAAAAAGTTATATTTCCTTCTCCTATTTCTTATACCAACTCTCATTCAAGCGCAGGAAACTCGTTTGATTTACGAAAACGGATTAAAAAACCTGGAAAAGGAGGCCTTTACGCAAGCTAAAACTGATTTTACGAAAGTATTATTAAAAGAACCCCGACATCATGATGCCTATATAAAAAGAGGAGAAGCACGATTTGGCCTCAATGACTTTTATGGTGCCATAGGCGATTATAATTCGGCCCTGGAAATTGATTCTACAAAAGCCAATACTTACAATCTTAGAGGTTTTGCAAAATACAATTTAGGAGACGATGAAGGGGCAATTGAAGATTACAACAAAGCCATAGCAAAAGACCCCAAATTAGCAGATGCCTACACCAACAGAGGTTTTGCCTATTTTAATCTCGAAGAAATGGAAGCTTCGTATTTTGACTTTTCCAAAGCCATTGAACTGGATCAAAATAGTGCCGATAAGTATTTCAACCGGGCTGTAATAAAAGCCGAGTTGGAGGAATATATCTCTGCAATTGACGATTATACTAAATGCCTGGAACTCAACCCCAGGGATCCTGAGGGGTATAATATGCGTGGAGTATCCTATTACAGTATTGGAAATTTTGAAGCTGCCCTAAAGGATTACGATCAGGCTATTAAACTAGACCCTGAGGACGCCATAAAATATGAAAATCGCGCCTCGGTAAAATCGATAATGGAAGACTATGATGGTGCAATTGCTGATTTCAATAAATCATTGGCTCTTTATCCCGACGATCCCGACGTATTCAATATGCGTGGTGTTGTAAAATACAGCCAGGGAAAATACGATGAAGCGGTGGAAGACTACAATAAGGCAATAGAATTGGATGAATTCAATCCTATTTATTACGAAAACAGGGCATTGGCAAAAGCCGACCAAGAGGAGTACGAGGAATCGATTGCCGATTATAACATGGCTATAGAATTGTACCCAGGTGATCCCGACACCTACTACCAACGTGGACTGGTGAAATTATTAATGGGCGATAAATACGATGGGTGTCTTGATCTTAATATGGCGAAAGAATTGGGTTCCGATGAAGTGAAGGCTGATATTAAAAAGAACTGTAAATAAATTATACCGGGTTAAAATAAGTTTCCAGATCGCCCAAGGTAGACTCTTCCGTGAGTATATCATGGATTATTTTTCCTTTTTCCAAAATGATTATCCGGTCGCATACTTCAGTAATGTGCCTTAAATCGTGACTTGACACCAAAATAGTGACTTCGGAAGAAGATTTCAACTTATTTAACATGGAGACTAAACGTAACTGAGTAGTAGGATCCAGACCGTTATACGGTTCATCCAATATCACCAGTTCAGGCTTGGTCATTAAGGCAGCGGCAATACCAATTTTTTGTCTGTTTCCCTGAGACAAATCCCTTACATATTTCTTTTTGCCAACTATTTCTTCATTGAAAAAACTTTCAAAATCGGCATAGAAAGTATCTAAATCCCCTTTAGACAAGCCATAAATTCCCTGAAGAAAATCAAAATACTCTTCAGGGGTTAAAAAATCAATCAAGAAATGTTGATCCAAATAGGAACCTGTATATTGTTTCCAATCATTATTCCCTTTTACAGGAATTCCTTTACTGGTAATTTCACCCTGTGTAGGCCGAATCAAATCTAAAATCAACCGGAATAAAGTGGTTTTACCTGCACCATTATTTCCTACAATCCCCAAACATTCTCCTTTCTTAATCTGAAGATAAGGGATATCCAAAACAGGAGTTCCTGCGTATGATTTTTTTAAGTCTTTTATTTCAATCATTGTACTCTGTTAATAATTTATTCCCTAAAACCTTGAGCCATTTTGTATTTTTGCTTCATAAACTTGGTGTAAATTACCTTGAGCAAAAAACGATGTAAAATCAATCCACTTACCCCAAGAGCCCCGATAAACCACAAACCGGCATGGGGAAAATCTGTTAATTCAAACGGTAAATAGATAAGAACCGGCAATAAAAATGCAGGTAGCATGGCCAACCAATGGGTAGCTCCTAAACCTTGATAATTGAATGCAGCATTTTTACTTAAATCCATCCTTTTATAACTAAATGTAGCCAGGTAAAGTAGTATAAATGACAAAAATCCAATATTGTATAAAAAGGCCATGGTATTAATGAAAAAGATATGCGTTCCGAAAAAAGCATAAGGGATAGTAAGAACATAACATACCGTCGAAATCATTACGCCAAACAAATACTTGCTTTTAATATAGGCCGTAAAATCTTTATAGTTGGCGAGTATATTATCAAAATAATTGCTCTCATAACTGAAACAATAATTCAAATAATTGACCATAAGGCCACCCGAAATAAATATACCCACAAAAATTAAAAAAGTGTAAGCTTCATTGTAAATGGATTGAGGGTAAAAGAAAAAGCCATACCCTAAAAAAATAGGGGCTAAAAAAACAATGCTACGTGTTCGTTTGTGTCGCCATATCAACCGAAGGTCCAAAGAAACCACATGCCCTATAAAACCCAATGACTTTAAATAACTAAGGTTGCCAAGTCGGTCTGTCTCAGTTCCTTTATTACTTGCACCTACTTCCTCGGGATATAAATGCGCTTTCAGATAATTGAAATTCACGAAATAAAGCAAGAAACAAATACCTGCCGGAACGAGAATAAACAAGGGGTTAGTCAATAAAAACTGTATAAGATAAGCTGATATTTTTGTAATAGAAACTACACCAAAATGTTCCAGCAATATTAATGAAATGATAAACAGACCGAACAGCACCACAACTTTTGTGTTTCCTGTCATTTGCCGTTTGATATATAGCGTCAGGAAATTATTGGAAAAAATAAGTAACACCATTCCTGTTGTCCAGCTCAATGCGGCCAGAACAGAATAGCTTGGGGCTATAACTTTCACAGCAAAGGGAATAAGTACCAACCAGGAAAGGTAGTTGCCAATTACAAACAGGGACTTACCAAGTACGTAATGGATAATAGACGACTTCCTTATGGGTAAATGTAAGTAAGACTCTATAGTAAGTGTAGGTAGTGATTGCAAAAAAAACCTCAATAAAAACTCAAATCCAAGATAATAAAGCAGAACACCATTAAATATCTTAACCGGATCATCGTTGGGATATAATTCAGATAAAATCACATCGATAAAAAAACCCAATGCCAAAAGATACAATAACATGATGAGCATTAATAGGCCCAAAATTATATTGAGAGCAAGGTTTTTATGCCAAAAGGTGGATCTGCGAATTTCCTTCCACTGATGGGAAAGAAACCACTTTATTTCTGAAGAAAATCCTACCATAGACTCATTATTATTTTCCAATAAATCCTTTTATAAAAATCGAACTATTAAGTTAGAAATATAAATAAATTGAAGGATTGGTAATTTGAATACTTAAATGGCGTAAATCAATCCCTGCCCCTTGTTTTTATAAATATAGTATTCTTATGGAACTCTTGTATTATTAAAATTTTATGTGCTACTTTCAATTACTTTGAACACTGTAATTGCTTTTGCTACCGCCCCGGGCTTTGCCATTGCCCTTTTTATTTACCTGATGGATAAACACGAAAGAGAGCCCATCCGGTTATTAATATTGAGCTTTTTCTATGGAATACTTAGCGTTGCACTTACTTTATTCATTACATCGGTCATTGAACAGTTTATTCCTGCCTTTGAAAATATCCTTATCGATGAGTTTATTCATGCTTTTTTCGCAGTCGCTTTTGTAGAAGAGTTCTCAAAATACGCCTTTCTGATACTATTACTTTATCCTTTAAAAGATTTCAACGAGCCTTTTGATGGGATTGTGTATGCCGTAATGATTAAGATGGGTTTCGCTACACTGGAAAATATAATGTACTCTATAAATGGAGGAATAGATGTGGCAATTTTAAGAATGTTTACCGCCGTCCCCGCCCACGGTTCTTTCGCCATAATAATGGGGTATTTTGTAGGTATCGCCAAATTCAAACATAAAAACAGATTATTTGGATTAATCGGATTGCTCTCTGCAACCATCATGCATGGATTTTACGACTACTTCATTTTCATTTCCCATATTCCCGGAGTCATAGTTGGTTCTCTCATTTCTTTGATTGTCGGAATTATTCTGTCATTAAATGCCATACGAATTCATTCAGACGCTTCGCCATTTAGAAAGCGAATTTTGAGAAGAAAAAAACAAAATGGATAGAAGTTTTGATAACCTGAGGCCATGATTGGTTTATGTTATCAACAAAACCTGTTATCTTTGGTCTTTTGTTAATAACATAAATAAACTATCCAATTATGTTTGTTCACTTTGTATTGTTTTGGCTGGAAGATCCTAGTAATCCTGAAGTCATTGAAAATTTTGAAAAAGGGCTTAAGGAATTAGTTACTATTGACCTTGTGAAAGGAAGCCATATAGGTAAGTCTGTGCCTTCTGAAAGAGCTGTTGTAGATAGTTCTTACACCTATTCATTACTGCTTCAGTTCGATAACAAAAAAGATCAGGATATCTATCAGGACCTCCCTGAACATCACGACTTTATAAATAAATGCAGTCAATACTGGACGAAAGTTC
>Ga0224506_10001774_pt1 | contig 15225 bp, 9 predicted proteins | sample SF_Jan12_sed_USG_2_FD_169108 | JGI IMG/M metagenome (GOLD analysis project Ga0224506, IMG submission 169108) | Sediment microbial communities from San Francisco Bay, California, United States - SF_Jan12_sed_USGS_8_1 | ecosystem: Environmental > Aquatic > Marine > Sediment | place: USA... | reverse complement strand
AACCTGTATCAGGAGGAAATTCTTGAGGCTGAGTCCCTTCCCAAAAGGTTTGTCGCTTACACTCCCTGCTTCAGACGGGAAGCTGGCTCCTACGGCAAGGATATCCGGGGTCTGATTCGCCAGCATCAATTCAACAAGGTTGAGCTGATGAGCTTTTCCTTACCGGAGAATTCCTATGACGAGCTGGAAAAAATGACCTCCGACGCTGAGGAAGTCTTAAAAAGACTGGGTTTGCATTACCGGGTTGTTGTCCTCTGTACTGCGGACCTGGGGTTTGCCGGAGCCAAGACCTATGACCTGGAGCTCTGGATGCCCTTCCAGAAGAAATACCTGGAGATCTCGTCCTGCACCAACTGCGGGGATTTTCAAGCGAGAAGAGCCAACATTCGCTTCAAGAGAGAAGGTAAGTCCAAAACCGAGTTCGTTCACACTTTGAACGGCTCTGGAGTGGCTCTGGGAAGGACAGTGGCAGCCATCCTGGAAAGCTTTCAGGATGAGGATGGCTCGGTCGCCATACCTGAGGCGCTCAAGCCTTACATGGGCGGCTTGAAGAGGATGGACTGAAAGCCATAGGGCAGCATCTCTATTTCAGTGACAGCTAATTATGAAGGTCCAATCTGTTACAGTGCCGGTTCCTCTCCATCCGTGCCAAGACTCTCCCACCCGCCACCATGGGCTCCGGATGGAAAGGAACCGGAATCGCACTTCCCCATTAGGTCAGATGTATTCCTTATCATGGAAATTGAGGTGTTTCCTAGCTTCAGCCTGAACTTGCCAAGAAAAGCCGAATTAGAGAAAATATACCCATCTCTGGAGGGATGGCCGAGTGGTTTAAGGCGGCGGTCTTGAAAATCGCTTCCCGGGCAACCGGGACGGGGGTTCGAATCCCTCTCCCTCCGTTTTTCCTCTATTTGCAAAAGGTAAGAGGTGTAATCTATTAAAGGGCCGGTTCCCCTTCATCCTCGCCAAGACCCTCCCACCCACCACCATGGGCTTCGGATGGAGAGGAACCGGCGCCGAGCTAATCAATTGGTCGGATGTTTCCCTCATCCCGGATATAGAGGTGCTTACTGTCCTGGCTTTGAGTTTTGCATATCGGAAAAAACATGCTAGAATAACAGAGAATTTCCGCTCATACGGAGAGGTGCTGGAGTGGTCGATCAGGATCGCCTGCTAAGCGATTGTCCCGATTAAAGTCGGGACCGTGGGTTCGAATCCCACCCTCTCCGCCATTTCTACGTAGTGCAATCATAAAATTACCCAGATACAATGGAAGAAAACCTCTTCATTTTGCTCCTCCAATCCTCGACTGTCGGCTCTCATATTTGTTTCTTTGCTTTTGCTCTCTGCTCTAAGAATTTGATGATTTTTGCGCTTCCCGAGGGAAAAGGATAGTCCCTCAGGCCAGGAAGGGTCACCCAGCGGTGACGGTTCTTACTCAGATTGGGATCTTTGGCCAAGCGGCACTGGAACGCATAAAGGGAGACCTGATATTGGGTGTAGGCATGTCTGACCTTTATCAGTAATTTTGGATCAAGGACTTGGCTCTGAAGCTCTTCCATGATCTCCCGCTGGAGAGTCTCTTCCAGAGTTTCTCCCGTTTTTCTCTTTCCACCCGGGAATTCCCAGAGATCTGCCAGGAGGCCCTGTGGCGGTCTCTTCTGAATCAAAAGCCTTCCGTTTTTTTCGACGACGGCCACGACAGCATCGATTTTCCGGTATTCTCTTTTCTTTGGACGGGGAATGACTTCTGGATTGCCGTCTTTAAAGGCTTGACAGAAATCGCTCAGGGGACAGAGAAGGCAAGAGGGATTTTTTGGCCGGCAGACCAGGGCGCCGAGCTCCATCAAGGCCTGGTTGAAAACCGCAGCCTTTTTCTGAGGGAAGTAAGGTTTCAGAAAGCTGAGGAGCTTCTGGTCCATTTTAGCGTCCGCTTTCCCCCTGGCTCCCATGATTCTCATCAGGACACGCCGCACATTGGCGTCCATAACAGGAAACGGCCTGTCAAAAGCGATGCTGAGAACAGCTGCAGTGATGTAAGGGCCGAAACCCGGGAGATCCCTCAATTCATCATAATCTTGAGGAATCAAGCCTTGGTGCTTGTCGACGATGATCTTCGAGGCTTTATGCAGGTTTTTTGCTCTCTGATAATATCCCAATCCCTGCCAGGTTTTGAGGACTTTTTGGGAAGGAGCTCGGCTCAGACTCTCGATATCGGGGAAGGTCTTCATCCATTCTTGATAATAAGGGAGGACCGCCTGAACGGTGGTCTGCTGGAGCATGACCTCGGACACCCAGATCTTATAGGGATCTCGGCTGTTCCGCCAAAGAAGTTCCCTGGCGTGCCGCTCATACCAACGGAGTATTTTTTTCCGGAACGTTGCTGGGTCTTTTTCGTTGCGGCTCATTCTCAGGTCTTCATCATAGGATTCTTAAACTTGGTCATCAAGCGGAGAGGACGGCAGAGAGTATATATTACATTATCTGTCAATAGGGGGAATATGGGTTAAACTTTTCTTGACATCGGAATTCTTCTAGTATATTTTTTAAGGGATAATACAGAAAAAGCAGAATTTAGTGGTTCTTTTAGGCATCGATTAATCCAGTACGAAGAAGAAGTAACGTCCGTTCTCTATAAAGCGGATGCCCTGATTGTGAGTGCTCCCAGGGACAGAAATGCTTGACTACTCAATTAAGGTAGGGAAATGAGCTCAAATTTCACCCTTAAAATCCTCCTGACTGATGATTGACAGGCGAAAAAGGGTTTGCCATCATAGGTGAGCATGCGGCCAGTAGTGCCCATTTAGAAAGATAAAGTAAAATTCAGAGTTAGACCAAAATGAAGAAAATAGGCAAATACGACATCATCAGCATCTTGGGTAAGGGAGCCATGGGGATTGTCTATAAAGCTCTCGACCCTGACATTGGCCGCCAGGTGGCCATAAAGACCATCCGCTTTGATCTCACATCTGAAACGACTGATAACGAAGAGATAATGCAGAGGTTCATCAGAGAGGCCCAGGCTGCTGGGAAGTTATCCCACCCTAATATTATCACCATCTTCGATGTCGGAAGAGAAAAAGACCTGACCTATATTGTCATGCAGTTCATAGAAGGCCCAAGCCTCCAAAGACTGATCGCTCAAGGCGCGAAGTTTTCTATTCAGGAAATAACAAGGATCATGGATCAGGTTTGTAGTGCCCTGGATTATGCCCATCAGCACGGAATCGTCCACCGGGATATCAAGCCAGGTAATGTCCTGTTAGATAATAACAGGAAGGCGTTCCTCTGCGATTTTGGTGTGGCTCGTGTAGACACATCGACGTTGACGCAATCGGGAACAGCAGTGGGAACACCAAGCTATATGTCTCCTGAGCAGGTCATGGGTAAGAAAGTGGATAAGCGCTCGGATATATTTTCACTGGGCTGCATTCTGTATGAATTTCTTACAGGGAGAAGACCGTTTGAAGCGGAGAGCATCACAACAGTTATTTATAAGATCATCAATGAGGAACCTCCCTCTCTCAGCGAAGTGAAAAAAGGGCTTCCTGCTGGCTTTGAGAAGATTATCGGCAAAGCCTTAGCCAAAAACCCAAACGACCGCTACCAAGACTGTAATCAACTTTCCATAGATCTGCGGAATCTGGACAAGCTTGCCGATAAAACGATTGCTATTGCTCGGACTCGGGAAGCTCCCGTTGTCCCAGAGAAAGAGGAGGAAGTCGAAGAAAAGAAGAAGAGCAGATTGGGGCTTATCCTGGGTATAACCATTCCTGTGTTTTTGGTGCTCGTCGCTGGAGGAGCCTATTTTTATAACGAGCAAACAGGACAACTGCCTTTTGTTACGAAGATAGTCCAGAGAATAACTGGAGAGAAAGTTTCATCTCCATCTGAGGCTCAGCCTCTGCCCGTTCTCACCATCGAAGAGAAGCTGAACAAAGCCAGGGAGAGTTTAGAGAAAAGGGATTACGCTGAAGCCATCCGTCTCGCCGAGGCAGTGCTTGCTGAAGACTCTGGAAACATAGCTGCTCAGGATTATCTGGAAAAGGCCAAGCGGCAGAGAGATGAAGCGTTGAGCGCTCAAATTCAACCGGTTCAAAAAGAGGAATCTCCGCCTCCACCCGAATCCAAAGAAGCCGTTACTGATCCCAAAACCCAGAAACTGAACAACATCAAGCAGGCTTTCGAGAGCGGCAAATTTGATGAAACGATCAAGCTATCGAAAGAATTCCTTGCGGAAAATCCTGATGACACGGCAGCGCAGTACTATTTGAATAAAGCGGACACCCAGATCATGGTCGCAAGGACTTTAAACACGGGAATCAGTTATTACCGGCAGAAGAAGTTCACCCAGTGCAAGCAGGAGATGGAGAAAATATTCAAGTTAGAGAAAGACCATAAAGAGGCGCGGCGGTACTGGAACCTGGCAGACCAGGCGATTTTCGAGGCAGGTGCAACAAAGGAAATAGAAGACATTATTGAACGGCTGAGGAAAGCCGAGATGTCAGAAGAGCTCGAAGTGTTCGATTATTATATCGGCTCCAGCTCCCTTAAGAACCTCAAAATACCTGATCTGCTGTGGATGTTCAATAATTTTGATAATATAAACTCTGTAATCGATGATTCGAGTATATCGATTGAATTCAAAAGCAGGACACAAGCTGTGGTGAAATTTTTAAACTACTCGACTGCTATTGATAAGCAGACTGGGCAGACAACCAGAGTTTTTGAGGGGGATGTCGTATGGACCATGGAGAAACAAGGAAACGTCTGGAAAATCATAAAGGAAGAGAAGCAGGATAAAATATAATTGATATAAATAACCATTAAATAAATATATAAGAGGAGGGAAAAGATGAAACGCCGAACTTCCAGAAGGGAAATAATATTTGCAAGCGTTTTGCTTCTATTTTTCCTTCTTATCGCTTTAGATGCAGCTCAGATCAAACTCAAAGTCGTCCTGGACAATGCCAGCATCAAGGCCACACAATCGATCGGCGGCAGAACCCTTGCCAGAGTGCCTTTGAATACAATTTTGGATGCGGAAAGCAAAGAGGGTCAATGGTATAAGGTTACCTATCAGGGAGAAACAGGCTGGATCTATTACACCAATGTTGAGGAGACGACTGGGGAGGCAACGTCAGGAATGGGGACTCCGGGCATGCCCACAAGGACCCAGGCAGAGATTGTGGCCGAAATCGAGGTCAAGATGGATAACAGCACGAGGTTGATCAGTCTGGAGAGGAAGTATGATGAAGCCGTAGAGGCGTTGAGACCGCTGATCGCCAGAGCTTTCAGCGTCACAGACCACAGGAGACAGCTGGAAATAGCCACCAAGATTTATTACTGGATGGGAATGGCCTATGCCAATAAAGGGGATTCGCTTTCCGCCCTGAAAGAATTCAAGAACATGTTCGAAGCGAATTATGCCTACGCCAAGACGATAGTCCGGCTGAACCCGGATGCCAAGATCTTGACCTTGACAGACCAGGCTGATAAAGAATTCAGGGGATTGGTCACAGAATATTCACTCGAGATCACTACCGAACCCAAAGAAGCCAAGATCAAAATCAACGGCAAGGAGATAGGATACTCTCCTGAAATCTACAGGACGACTTCCCCCGAGGTTGCCCTGGAGATAGAAAAGGAAGGATACAAACCGATAAGGGATGAGTTTTTCATCACGAGCACTCCTTTCAAGAAGGAATACACATTGGAGAGAGCCGGGAGGAATATGGAAATCAGGTCAAATCCAGTCGGCGCGCGTATATTTCTGGATGGTACGGATACGAACCAGGTGACAAACTGCACATTATCCTTTGTCTCGTTCGGCAAGCACACCTTAAAAATAACAAAGGAGAATTATGCAGATTGGGAACAGGAGATCGAGATCAAAGTGGGGGTGGGAGTTTTTCCGATCACTGCCTCCTTGACTCCGATCAAGTATAAGTATATCCACAAATGGGGTAGCCCGGTGAGCCAAATATTCAAGGATGTCGCGGGTGTTGCTGTAGACAGTCAGAATAATATCTATATAGTCAGCGAAGGCGCGAGAAAGATCCAGAAGATCACTTCAGACTGGAAATTTGATAACACCTGGGGCGATGGAGGAAAGGAAGCCAGAGTGATTAAAAGCCCTGGCGGCATCGCCATCGATAAACAGGGGAATGTTTTTGTCACGGATGCCAAAAATCACTGTATCATTAAATTCGACCAAACCGGTAAATTCAAAATAAAATGGGGAGATTTTGGTGCAGAGAACCATCAGTTTAATGAGCCTTTGGGCATAGCCACTGACAGTCAGGGGAATGTTTATGTCGTCGATTCAGTGAACAGCCGGGTGAAGAAGTACGACAACAACAGCAAATTATTGAGAATATGGGGAAGACGGGGTGCCGCAGACGGTGATTTTGTCTATCCGAAAGCAATCGCCATAAACCAGAAGGATGAGGTGTTTGTCCTCGACCGGACACGAGTCCAGAAATTCACGGCCAACGGTGAATTCATCTCCAAATGGGGAAAAGCCGGGTCAACAGAAGGCGCCTTTAAGGTTCCTTTGGGGATCTCCATCGACCAGGGTGATTTTGTCTACATCGCTGATTCTGAGAACAACAGGATTCAGAAATATGACTTGGACGGCAATCTGATTACCTGGTGGGGGAGCACTGGAACCGGTGATGGCCAGTTGATGAATCCCGTATCAATTGCCGTGGATAGCCGAGGCTATGTCTATGTCGTTGAGAAGGATAACAGCAGAGTCCAGTTGTTCGGAGTGGATACTCAGTAAAATATTTTCAACGCCGAGAGTAATCAGAGTTTTTGCTTATCCGCTGATAACTATCTTAATAGCTTTTTTCCCTTCTTATTCAAAGTCATAATTAAGGCTTATCGTTCCGGTGAACTTCTTACGGTTGCTTTCTGAGAGAAATTGTCCAAAAGGGCCGTTGAACAGGAACATGTACTGTCCTCCTGCCGAGAGGGAAACTCGCTCAGAGATTTTATAGGTCAGGATTGCGGATACGACTCCATCCAGAAAGAGCGATTCGTCCCAGCCGAAATATCTCCAAACGTAAGCATAATCTCCGTAGCTGGCGGAAAAGGAAAAATCCAGGTCCAATTTCGGGATTAGCGTGATCGAAGACTCGATTTTCCCCAAAAGATAGAAGCCCTTAATTTCATCAAAGTCGTAGAAGACAGACAGCGAAAAGGTCAGGGGGATTTCATCAAGCTCATAGGCTGCCCTGATATAGGCTTCGGTCGTGGCTTCATCAGTAGTGACGGGGAAGGTGTAATGGATGATCCCGAGTTCCAGTCCGAAAGGTCCGTTCGGAAAGGCATAGGAAGCGGTGTAGTCGATTTCAGATAATCGGTTCTTTGTCCCGTTTGCATCCGTGAGGTCGTAGTTTCCCCAAAGGTTTAGAGAAAAGGCGCCAACTTTGGCGATTTTTAGAGAGGCAGTGAGAGAAGGCTGGAGCACGGGCGTGTCGTTTATGACCAGGCCTCTCCAGACATAGTCAGTGCAGAAGCCTAGAGAGGTAGAGATCTCCAGTTTTTCTGCGGCGGCTGGATTGGCTGATCCATAGAGAAGCAAGCCGAATAAACAGACAGCCAGGATGTGATGTGTCTTTAGGCAGGGTTTACAGAGTCGCTTTATCCTTTCTGTCTTCACTGCGGGAGTCCTCCCTTGAAAAATTGACAGGGTTTCTCAGGAAGCATCCTCTTGAATCAATCTGGTCGATGCCTAAGAGCTTATAGCACAGGCTAAATTCAATGTCAAAAGAGATGCCTGCGCCTGCGCTTTATTCCTGCGCTTGTAAGTATTTTTCTTTCCATGATGAAGGAAACATCTGACCTAATGGTAACGCAGTAAATAAGGTTACAATCTCTATGCGGCCTGGATGCCGCCCTCAGCCCCCGGACCCCGAGGGAACCTGTCCCGTCGGTTCCCCCCGTTCAGATAAGCCGACGGGTCCCCCCTCCGCTACGGGGGCTCTAGGGCGGCATCCAGGCCCGCTCAATAGAGGATGGCACACGAATTATTGGGTTTATATGAGTTGAAAGTACGGCGGCGGTTCCTCTCCATGCGAAGCCCATGAAGGAGGGAAGAATTTTGGCTGGGATGGAGGGGAACCGACGCTGGTACATATCACACCTTCATAACTATCTGTTACAGATATTGAGATACTTCCCTTGCGCTTTATCTCTTTGCTTTTTATGGTGTATACTGGGCAGGCCAGAGCTTGACTTTGCTTTTTTGTATTGGATTTATTGAAGGACATTCCATCATCCAGATCAGCCAATCATCTTCACAGAGAGATTTCAAGCTCAAGAGCTGAAGGTATTAAGAGGGAGGAAACAATGAAGAGAAAAATCATTTTGTGCATAACGGTTTTTTTCCTTCTCTCTCTTTGGATTTTTGGAGAGGTGAGAGTCCGCGAGATAGAGATAAACCTACCCACCTATGTCACAGGTCCTGATGACCCCAGTCCTCCGCTCTGGAATTTGAGGGTTTATCCCTACTCCATGCAGACGGATATAACACGGGATAAAATAATCAAGGCACACCGGGTAATAGAGGTGGAGAACGATTACATCAGGATCTTGATCCTGCCTGATTTAGGAGGAAGGATACTTGCCGCCTTGGACAAGACGAACAGCAACTTCGATTTCATCTACTATAATCATGTCATCAAACCCGGTCTTGTAGCCCTGAGAGGGGCCTGGCTCTCAGGCGGGATTGAATGGAACTTCCCGACCTTGGGACATACCGTGAACACGTTTTCTCCGGCTAACCATAAGGTCCTGAAGAATGCGGATGGGAGCGTGACCTGTGTGGTCGGGACCGAGGAATGGGTGAGGAGGATGAAGTGGGAGGTGTTCATCACGCTTTTTCCTGACAGGTCTTATTTCCAGACAAGAATCAGGCTTTTTAACAGAACGCTGACCCATAATAATGGCTATTTCTGGGCTAATGCCGCCACCCACGCCTGGCCGGATACAAGAGTTGTTTTTCCGCCTGCCGATACCACATTTGCGGGCGGCAGAAGAAACCCGAGACCCTGGCCTGTGTATGATGGCAAAGATGTCTCCTGGTATAAGAATACCGCTTCGGCGCATGATTATTTCTGTGGCATGGCAGGTGACTTCAACGGCTCCTACAACTACGAGAAAGATAACGGGACAGCCCATTACGCTTCCTGGTTCGAAAGCCCGGGGAAGAAGTTCTGGACCTGGGGAACAGCCCCCAGCAGCATGATCTGGGAAGATCTGCTGACGGATGAAGATGGGCAGTACATAGAGGTCCAGGCTGGCAGGCTCCTCACCCAGGGAGACACCTGGATTTTTGAGCCCCATCTTCTTGAAGAGTGGGATGAGTGGTGGTACCCGTTAAAAAAGATGCACGGATTTGTCAAGGCTAATCCTGACGCAGCTCTGAATTTTGAGCTAAGGGATGACGGGATCTTTATCGCCTTGAATACGACTCGATCATTCGAGGATGCAGAGGTCAGGCTTCTCTGTCAAAGGGAATCGGTCTTTTCAGAGAAGCTGGATATCACACCGGACGGATTCTTCCGGAGGAGTGTTCCTGTTAAGGATAAGAAAGGAGTCTGGACGCTCGAGTTTCGGGATAAGAATGGTCAGAAGATCATCGATTACACGACAGAGAAGCCCCAGATTCCACTTCCTGAGCTCCAGCCGAGCTTTCCAGAAAATAAAGAACAGTCAGCAGAAATCTTTTTCCTCAGGGGATATTATGCTATCAAGCACTGGAACTTTGAAGGAGCGATACATCACATTAAGCAGGCTCTTGAAATGGACCCCGGATTGACGCCTGCGCTGCGCTGGTTGGGAATACTCTATTACAAAACCGGAAAGACTGAAGAAGCGCTTGAGCTTTTTAAAAAAGTCCTGGACAGAGATGAAGATGATCATACAGCTCGCTATTACAGTGCTCTTTCCAGGAAAAAGCTGGGCATCACCCAGCGAACCAAGGAAGACCTTTACCTGGTCTCAAGACGGGCGGCTTACAGGCACGTGGCACCCTACGTCTTGGCCTCTCTGGAGCTGGAAGAAGGAGATTATGTGAATGCCTGTGTGTTATTGAGAAAAACCATCCGGAATAATCCCGATGACATCAAAGCAAAGGTCATGCTTTCGGCTGCTTTGAGACATCTCGGGAACAGGGATGAGTCTGAGAGACTGATCGAAGAAGCTTTAGGGGAAGACCCGATCTCGCCCCTGGCCTTGATCGAGAAAGAGCTTCTCTCAGGCCGAAGTGAGCTCGAATTACTAGGCGAGAATCCAGAATATTATCTCGAGGTGGCCTCAGACTTTCTGGAAATGAACCTGATTGAGGATGCAGTGCACACTCTTGAAATATATATCCAGAGTGAGAGCGCAGCTGATCATCCTATCGTCTATTATTATCTCGGGTTTCTGAAACACAGCCTGGGACAGACTCAGGATGCTATGGACTATTTCGCCAAAGCCTTTTCCTGCCGCCCTGATTACGTTTTTCCGTTCAGAGTAGAGACAGAGAGCGTGCTCAGGCTTGCGCTCAAGTATAATGATAAGGATTGGAAAGCTTTTTATTATCTCGGCAATCTTCTTACGGCAAAGCTCAGGTGGGAAGAAGGCCTTGAGTTTTTTAAGAAAGCGGAACATTTCGCTCCTGGATTTCCGGTGCTTTACAGAAATCTTGGAGAAATCTACTGGAAGAGACTTAAAGATCTTAAAAAAGCTGAAGAGATGTACGAGAAGGCCGTATCTCTCTCTCCTGATGACTTTCGTCTGTATGTGGCTCTGGATGAGCTTTATGCCATCAACAAGGAACACTCAAAACGGATTGCGCTCTATGATCAGGCTCCTCAAGGAGTCAAAAAGAACTTCAATTATGTGCTCAAAAGAGCCCAGTACTATGTGGATACAGGTCAGCCCACGAAGGCCCTGGAAATTTTAAAGAGCCATAGCTTCCTTCCCTGGGAGGGATGGACCGGAGCTCGGGAAGTATTCGTGTTGGCTCTTTTGAACAGAGCTCTGTCCTACCTGAATGAAGGAAAGTACAGGAAAGCGCTCGATGACCTTTTTGCGGCCATGGAGTATCCCGAGAACCTGGGCACAGGAAAACCTCCTCATCCTGTTTTCATCAGAGAGTACTACTATATAGGGTTGTGTTATGAGAAGCTGGCAGAGAGAGAGCTTGCTGAGAAATATTATAAAAAGGCCCTGCAGGAGAAGACGGGCATTCCCTCGATGAATGCCTATTATCAGGCGCTTGCTTTAAGAGGGATCGGTAACGGTGAAGAAGCAGATGATATGCTCAAAGAAATAAAGGCAAAAAGTGAGATCAATATCCAGCAGTATGAGATAGTAAACCCGCAGTATTACCTCTGGGCTGCGATGGCTTGCCACGCACTCGGGGAAAAATTCGGGGCAAGAGAATACCTTTTGAAGGCCCTTGAGCTGGACCCGTCCTATCGATGGGCAGCCTTCTTTGCTTCTGAAAGCGGGATTTTGAGGTAGGTCTTTTTTATCATTTGACATCATTTTTTCTTTCGTATAAATTATGCAAGAGCAGGATTTTTGGCTCTGAACATCGCACCCAACAAAATTAAGAGAGGAAGACAACTCCCTGAAATCGACTGGCAGTAGAGACATACATCAAAATGAAAACTTTAAGGATCAAAAGCAGCTTATCTGAACTTGAAAGGATGAGAGATTTCCTGAAATCCTGTTGCCGGAAGATAAAAATATCAGATAAAGATTACTTCAAGATCGAGCTAGCTCTCCTGGAGGTATGCGTGAACATCATCAGGTATGCTTATCCCCAGAGTAACGGAGAGATCATGATCAGAGCCTGGCAGGATAAAGATAGGATCTATCTGGAAATAAGAGACCAAGGTGTTCCCTTTGACCCCAGGGAATTGAAACCCCCTGATATTGACGATCTTATCAAGAATCAGAGAAAGGGCGGGTTGGGTGTTTTCCTCTCCCGGACGCTGATGGATGGTTTTGACTACAAACGCGAGAACAACCAGAATGTTCTCACGATCTATAAAAACCTTAAAGGAGCGGAAGCTTCTCTTTAGTCGTATAAGACCTTATCTTCCCCGAACTGCTTGATGCGGTCCTCGATCCACTGAACCATGAGTTCCCTTCGCATCAGGACAGCTTCGATCTCCTTATCAGTTAAGTATTCACCGACAACTTCCTGAATCACTTCCTGGTTTAAAGCTTTCAATTTTTCATAAAAAGCACGCGGAAGCTCTTTCATCAGGTATTTGCTTTCCTTGCCTTTTTCTGAATAAATGAGTTTTGTTGTGAATGCCTTGGAAGTCCGGAAAGTGCGGGAATGGTCGATCAAGATCATCCGCCAATCCTCGGTGATGAGGTACTGGTTCTGGTGCCTGTCTTCGTTGGCGATCAGGTTGTCAAAAGCCCGCTGGAGATAGAGCGCCCTGTTCCAGGGAAAGACCTTATAGGATGGAGTCTCGATTTTTTTCTCCATTTTTTGTTTGAGGCTCATCTTGGAATCGACCCACAATTGACATGAGCCCCGGTTTCCCTTAAATCTTCTCTCCACGGTGGGGGGGACCATATTCAGCGCCAGATACTTATCCAAGCGGTAAGAGGCAATCTCCCATTTCCAGTTTTCCAGAAATCCTTTCATGAGTCCTTCCGGATTTTTCCACAAGGCTCTCTTGCGCACTCCATCTTTTTCTAGAGTGAGAACCCAAGGACTGGTGACAGCTTCCCGATTCCTCATCTGCTCTTGTTCAGCGACCTCAGCATTTTGAAGGAACTCTTCCCATTTCTCCCTCTCCGCGGCTTCCTCAGAAGTGAATTGAGCTATGGATTGCAAACTGAACCCTAAGACGATAATGAATAGGGTGAAAATCAGGATTCTTTTTTTCATTGTCCTCCTCTCCTTTAATAAGATTTCCTGTTGAATTTATCTAAAATAATGAAAAGAATATTGGAGTCAGTACAGAACCTTATCTTCGCCTTTCTCCTTTATCATTTCTTCAATCTCTTTTAAAAGAAGCTCCTTGCGGGCAATGATAGCATTGATCTCTTTTTTAGTGAGATAAGACCCCACAGCTTCTTGAATTTTATCAGGTGTCAGAGCCTTGATTTTTTCCACAAAAGAGCGGGGGAGTCTCCTGAAAAGCAATGCCCCCTTTATACCATTTTTGCCGTACATCAGTTGCTCGGTGAACATCTTCGTGGAACGGAAGGAGCGGGAGTGGTCGATGAGAATTATGCGCCAGCTTGTGTTGAAAAGGATGTTCTGTTGAGTCCGGTCTTCATTGCCGATCAGGCAGTCAAAAGCTCTGGTGATGTATTTCCTGTCGCTTTTGTTGTCGATCATTTCTTTCGGAAACTCAATGTTTTTATCCATAATTTCGAGTTCGCTGTAGAGCTTGTCGATTGCCAGCTGAAGCGATCCCTTTTTCTTTCCGAACGTTCTCCCCACTGTCGGAGGAATCATGTTCAGCTCGAGGAGCTTATCCATTTCGTAAGCAGCGATCTCATACTGCCATCCCTCGAGGAAACCCTGCTGGATTCCCTTAGGATTTTTCCAGACGGCTTTCCGGACCACATCTCCTTTTTTGAGAGTGAGCCAGATCGGCTTGGTCACGCCCTCTCCCACGTCTTTGAACTCTATGATTTCTGCGGTCTTGAGGAAATCTTCCCACTGGGATCTCTGGGCGATCTCCTCAGATGTGAACTGGCCGTTTGCGGTATAAACATGGAATGTCAGGAAGAATAGGAAGAGCCCAAGCAGGATTTTTTGTCTCATTTTTCCTCATCTCCCTTTCCAAAGCTTTTCCCTCAATTTTTGCTCCTAATATAATCCTATTTTCTCAATAAATCAAATAATAATAGTCGCTCGTATGGATCCTATTTTTCCCTGATAAAAATAATGTTATGAATCAGGATGGGCGACTCGAAAACAGAGGGAATTCTTGTGATCAAAGATTTACGATAATGGCAGTTAATGGAAAATGGATAAAATGACACCACCAGTCAAGAACAATCTGGTCCATATAAATAATGAATAGGCTGGGCTTCAATGCCAAAAAAGCTATCTTGATGGATAAGTCTGCCTTTTTTCAGAGAGCTTCTTGTGCTCTCTTCTATTCGGCTTTATAGGGCAGTCTTTGAGCAGATAACCTCTTATGCTCTTTAGCAATCAGGGTGCCGAGAAAGACCCAGATCAAAACCAGCACAAAAGTGACCATAGCGAAGTTTTCCACCTTAAAGGCGAGATAAGTCGTTCCTAAGAAAACAAGCGCGGCGGATAAGACATCACCCGAGCGGTGAAAAAAGGTTTTTATCACGGCCTGCGCCTTGTATTTTTCTTCTCTTGTGGTTATGAGAAAAAGAGCGCTGCGGGTCGTATTCATCAGTGAGTAATCCATACCGTTTTCCAGGGCTTTAACCCATTTAACGAGCAGAAGATAGGCACCGAAGCTTGCGAAGAAGTATCCTCCGAGGGCGAGCGCAGGAAGGATAAATAATGCCACTCGGACTCCGAACCATTTGAAAACACGAGAAACGATAAAAAGCTGAACGAACATGGCAAAGAGATTCTGGATGTTGTAGACACCGGCAAAGAATGTCGTTAAATACTGTCCTTGGCTTAAACCGCCTGCTGTCCCTGTCTCCACAGCTTTAACCGCAGCGCTTTTCGCCACAGTGTCCAGCATGTATACACCGTTTGTGTTAACAAAGTTCAGCAACAGCACAAAGAAGGCGAGATAGAGGAGATAATGACTTTTAAAAACCAACTTAAATGCTCCTCCCTTTTCAAGCGGCTTTTCCTGGACTTTCTCTTTTTTATCCTCTCGTTCCTCTCTGATCTTAGCTTCCTTTATCTCGGCCCGTTTTACTTCTCTTCTATGGATAATCCAGGTCATCAGGATGCAGATTCCCAGGAATCCTCCAGCGACCAGCATCAGTTGAAAAGTTCCCAGAGGGACAACGAACCATTTGGCAATTTTTCCCCCAGCATAACTTCCAAAAGTGGCTCCAAAAGCGACGATAGGGAAGAGGCGCTTCCCTTCTTCTTCAGTGTATATATCGTTGGCAAACCCCCAGAATTGAGCGACGACTATCAAGTTAAAGATGCCGGCCCATATGAAAAAGATGATGCCCATTGCTCCTGGTCCAACACCTGCAAGGTAGAGGATGTAGAACATGATCAAGTTGGATATGAAA
>Ga0224506_10001772_pt1 | contig 15245 bp, 15 predicted proteins | sample SF_Jan12_sed_USG_2_FD_169108 | JGI IMG/M metagenome (GOLD analysis project Ga0224506, IMG submission 169108) | Sediment microbial communities from San Francisco Bay, California, United States - SF_Jan12_sed_USGS_8_1 | ecosystem: Environmental > Aquatic > Marine > Sediment | place: USA... | reverse complement strand
TAAAGTTGCAAAAGTCATACAGCATAAGCCACAGCAGCTTGTGGCGGTGATAGGTAAGGAAGAGCAGAAACTGCGTACATTGCCCACCGTTAGAATTGAATGCCCCAAATGCGGAAACAATCTGGTGTACGTTTGGCAAGTACAGACAAGAGGTGCCGATGAATCTTCGACGCAGTTTTTACGTTGCACGAAATGCAACTACACATTCAGAGAATACAGCTAAAAGAAACTTTAATTCTGAATCATCACAAACAAGTAGCATTTCCTTTATAGGACACTTTACAAACTTAGCGGAGGAGACATCTCCCGACATCGGAACTCTTTGTTCTGATTTCCAGCCTGCTTTCTCCAAGATGAGGAACACACAAAGCTAGATATTTACCTTCATGAAACTTAGTTCTATTTATTCTTGCGAAAAATGGCAATCAAGAAGGCAAACAGAATGAAACTGTCCTATAACGAAATCTTCAAGTATTCGGATATACTTAATCCAATCTCTCCAACCACATTGTTTTCGGCAGGTAAGCTTGCTCAATTGGAACCGAAAAAGATAGTCCTTGACCTTGGAAGTGGAAAAGGTTTTCCTTCTCTTTTGTGGTCGAGCATATTTGGAGTTCGAGTTGACGGATTTGACATGAACAAAAAGTATGTTGGATATGCAAATTCACGTGCCAAAATGCTGAATCTTTCGCATCGAGTTAAATATTTTTGTGAAGACATCAGAGAATTAAGGTTTAAAAGAAAATATGACGTGGTAGCTTCTTTGGGACTTGGAATAGGGCAGGTATATGGAGATATTAGTGATGCTCTGAAAATTTTCAAGACGATGTTGCATAAGGATGGCGTTCTAGTCTTGGCAGAACCTGTTTGGCTAGTGAAATCTATCTCCTCCGAAGTGCTGAAAGCTCTAGGCGAGGCTGAAGACAGCTTTCTTACCAAGTGTGAAATACAGCAATTGATGGGAGAATTCAGGTTCCAAGTGTTAGGACATTTTGTTTCCTCGAAAGAAGACTGGGAGCTTTATGTTAGACCAACCTACATTGCCATGCATGAAATCATTGAAAGCGAGAGTGAACTTGCAGAAGAAGCTCAAAGAGTCATGAATGGCTTCAAAGCTGAATACGATGCTGTCGGTCAACATTGGGATATGGTTCTCTGGGTTGCCAAAGCTCATTAGAAATCTCTCTGCAAACTCTCTTTTGTCCGCAACTTTGAACTCCCGACATTGTCATAAAACTGCGCACGTTTGATTCTATTAGCAATCCATTCTAGAAACCTAAAATTGAACCTATATATAGAGGGGCTAAGTCTCAACTGAGAGCACAAACTACTCCACAAATAATTAACTGGATTGTTTGAAGCTGAAAGGTTAATATGTAAAATCTTTTATTAACAACCTAAACATATCCAATAGAAAGGTGACCCTTTCATGTTCAAACTCAAAGTAGCCGACGCAAAACTCCTAAGAGACATGATCACATCCATATCCATCCTCGTAGACGAAGCCACATTCAAACTCGACCCCGAAGGCTTAAAACTTCGAGCAATGGACCCATCACGCGTTGCTATGATTGATTTTGAGTGGCCCAAAACAGTTTTTGAAGAATATACATGCACGGAACCGACAAAAATGTGCATAAACATAAGCGAGTTATTAAAACTGCTTAAAAGAGCTGGCAAAGATGAAGTTGTAGAGCTTTCTCTTGACGAGAAAACTGGGCGCTTACAAATAAAAATATCTGGAAAATATGCGCGGGACTTCACAATGCCAACGCTTGAAGCCTCAGAAGAAGAGGTGCCAACACCAAAAATCACTTTTAATGTTAGGGCTAAAGCCACAACCCAAGGTTTAAGTCAAGCAATCGAAGACGCCCAACTCGTAAGCGACCACGTCAGAGTCGAGGCAGACGCAGAAAAACTGGTTTTTCATGCTGCCGGTGACCTTATGGGTGCAACAATAACACTTCAAAAAGGAAGCGACACTCTCCTAGACTTGGAAGCCAAAGAACCTTCAAAAGCAACATTCAGCCTAAGCTATCTATTAGAAATTGTAAAGGCAGCATCTGCAACATCCGACATAGCAACGATGGAGTTTTCATCAGACATGCCCATAAAACTGGACTTCCAACAAACAAAAGAAGGAAAACTAACGTTTTATCTAGCACCAAGAATCGAAACAGAGTAACGTGAAAAAGAAAATGCAAAGTGTATTTTCCAAGTTTGCCAAGAACGATTATGCAAAATATCCTTTTCTAAAAGAAGCTGTAAAATACCTGAAAATTCCCGATCTGAGAATTGAAGACTTAACAAATCCTGAGTTAGAAGAGATTCTCAAACGTGCTGAAGAAAGAGTGGAAGAAGCAATCCTCTACACTCGCGTCAGCAGGAAACCAGAAAAAGCAGACAGCGAAATATCCTCCTATCCCATTGCAATAATTCTCGCAACCGCAACTAAGAGCAGTTTCATCCAGAAAAGATATGCCTTAGCAGAGGCAAAACAAACGTTTGAAGACCTCAAAAACGAACCTAGAGAAAAAATTCTCGCTTTTGCACAGAACTTTAGATGGGAACTTGCGGTTAACGATAATGCGGAAATCCCCTATGAATTCAAACTTCACTTCCCAGACTACCTCAAAAACACAACACATTTGAGAGAGAAAAAATGGAAACTTGTAAACCGCCTATTATCAAAAGGCAACATCTACTTAACAAGAAACGAAACTGCAAGGCTACTAAGCGAAGAGGTTCGAAAACACGTTGAAAAACGACTAGAAACAAAAGAGCTACCGACATTTCCACCCAAAATCTTGGAAATAGCAGAGAAAATAAAGAAATTATCAATGGAAAAGATAGGTAAGACTGAAATGGAAGGCTTCCCACAAACCATTGTCCAAACAGCCTTCCCACCATGCATAAAAGCTCTTTACGATGCAATCTCATCTGGGCATCACCTCTCGCATGTGGGCCGTTTCACATTAACAGCATTCCTCATAAATATTGGAATGTCTCCAGAAAATGTGGTTGGGCTCTTCAAAAGCTTTTCCGATTACAGTGAAAGAATGACGCGCTATCAAGTTGAGCACATCGCTGGAGATAGAGGTTCGAGAACACGATACACTCCACCGAGATGTGACACATTACAAACGCACGGAGTCTGTATAAACCCAGATGAACTGTGTGGAAAAATAAGGCATCCTTTGGTTTACTATCGCAGAAAAGTAAAGGTGGAAAAAGTTTCGTGAATGAACTCACCTAATAACGGTATGTTTTTTATATGAGGTTCTAAACAAAAGATGAGAGGGCTGTTTTGCGCTTTTTGAAGGATATTCCGTCAATAATTGGGCAGGCATGAAGACTTGAATAACGTAGAATTTATATACTATATGCAAACTCATTGAAGACTACTTGTTAATGAGGCGGCGAATATAAAAATGAACTCTCAAGCTTCCTATACAATAAAATCGGAAAATGTGGAACAAATAGGAAGCTTTAGTTTTACAGGAAATCTTAGCACGTGCGCTCCAAGTATTGAAGGAAATATTAACATAAAATCAGATGTAGGAGTAATTCTTCCAACATATTGCGAAGCAGCAAACATAGGACAACTTATACAAGAAATTGAAGGTCTCAAACAAAAAATATCCATTCTAATCATCGATGATTCCAGTCCAGATGGAACAGCAAACATCGTGCGTTCTCTTCAAAAGAAGTACAATAACATTCTACTTTTAGTAAGACCGAAAAAATCTGGACTTGGAACGGCGATAACAGATGGTTTCCAAATATTTCTGGCATTAAAAAATCCTCCAAAATGCATTATTACAATGGATGCTGATTATTCGCACAACCCTAAAGACATCATGCGTTTGGTTTCAACCTTAGAAAGTAAATGCGACTTAGTCATCGGAAGCAGATATTGCTTTCAAGGCAAAACGGTAAACTGGAGCATTATGCGTCGCGCAGTAAGCAAAGTGGCTAACTTAATAGCATCCTTGCTGGTAAGGGCAAAAATACATGACTATACTAGTGGTATGCGATGTTACTCGACAAGTTTGGTAAAGAGCATTTTAGGGGATCTGCACAGTCAAACATATGAAATACAAATAGAAACTATCAGGCAAGCGCGTCTGCGAAATTTTAAGATAAGAGAGATTCCAATAACTTTCACGAACAGAAAGAAAGGAAAATCAAAACTAGCTATTAATGAGATTAAACAGTTTATTTCCTATGTTTTCCTGAGAATCTAAAAAAAGAGAAGTTCAACAAGTTTCAAGGCGAATTCAATGTTCAATTGGAAAGAAAAACGAATACTTATCACAGGTGGCGCTGGCTTCATCGGTTCATCGCTATGCGAAAAACTTGCAAGTTTACGTAGCCAGGTGATCATCTTTGACAATTTTTCCTCTGGTAAATATGAGAATATTGAAGAAATTTTGGAAAAATATACGGATAAAGCTTGCTTGTTAAAAGGGGACTGTAAAAAACCTAGCGACGTAAAAAAGGCAGTTTCCAATGTAGATGTAGTTTTTCACTTTGCTGCCAATCCAGAGGTTCGCTTAGAACTGAACGATCCGAAGAATTGCTTTGAACAAAACATTTATGCTACGCACGTTTTGCTGGAGGCTTTGCGGCAGACTTGTGATGTTGAAAGAGTTGTTTTTGCTTCAACTTCCACCGTTTACGGCGACGCAGAGGTTTTTCCCACGCCTGAAAGTTATGGTCCAGTTAAACCCATTTCCGTTTATGGCGCATCTAAACTTGCATCTGAAGCCTTAATCAGCTCTTACGCTTACCTATGCAATTTTGCCGCAGTAATTTTAAGGTTTGCCAATGTTATTGGACCGAAAAGCCAGCATGGAGTAATACCCGATTTCATAAACAAGCTGAGAAAAAATGAAAAAGAATTAGAAATTTTAGGCGATGGCACGCAACGCAAGTCTTATCTTTATATTGACGATTGTGTAGACGCGATATTGACCGCTTGCGAAAAAAGCAGCTCCCAAGTAGAAATTTTTAACGTCGGTTCTGAAGATTGGGTTACCGTTGCAAGAATTGCAGAAATTGTAGTGGAGGAGATGGGTTTAAAAAATGTGAAGTTTAGGTTTACTGGAGGGGTCAATGGCGGAAGAGGATGGAAAGGAGATGTTAAAAAAATGCTTCTAGACATTTCCAAGCTGAAGTTACTTAGATGGAAACCGAAATATAACAGTGAAGAAGCTGTTCGAAAAGCTACCAAGCACATCCTTGAAATTGAGCGACAATAAAACATCGGCCTATTACACTTATGAAACAGAATTGCAATAGTTATCCGAAATCTATATAAATGAAATAAAATTATCGGTTTTCAGTTGATTATATTATGAGTGGCATATCAGACAGAAAAAGCATGCCACATACTAAAAAGCCTAAGCTGTATAAAAGTGAACGAATAATCAGAAAATATGGCCTTCAAGTACACGTGTATGCATCTCTAGTATTAAAAGATTATGAGCAGAAGGGTATACGATGAGAATAGCAGTCTTCGTTGAATTCTTTCCTCCAAATCTTGGCAGTGATCGTAGGATTTATGAATTGATGAGAAGATTGTCCAAAATACATCAAATCCACTTTTTGGTGTTTCCTCCTTTTCGTTTGTTGTCTGGTCAGATTTTATCACCGCAAAGTCACTATCATTTCCGAAAAAAAGAGATTGTTGTGTCGCATCAAGGTATTATGGCTCATTATATTCCAGCTTCACGTTTGATGTTAAATTTATGGAGGAAATCTTACAGTCTTGCGTATATTTTGACCTTGGTCTCGATTTTTTTGAATGTTTCTAAGTCTATAAGAAAGATTGATCCTGAAGTAATTGTCTTAAACTGTCCAAGCATTTACACTGGTCTTTTAGGATTTTTAATTGGGAATAAACTTTTGAGAAAGCCTGTTTTTGTAGATTTTAATGATCTTATAGCACAGTATACAATACGTCTTCTTGGTCTTCCACTGCATAGCATTACAGCAAAATTTTGCGTTTTAACACAAAATTTCATTGTTAGAAACAGCGATAAAGTTATAGTTCCAACTAACTATATTAGAAAATATGCTTTGACCTTACCAGTGACTAGCCAAAAAATTGCTGTTATTCCTAACGGTGTTGATACGAAGTTCTTTGACCCGCGAAAATACATGATAGAAAATTTGAAGGCAAGATTGAACTTGAATGGTAAGAAAGTTTGTCTCTATTGTGGACGATTAGACAAATGGGCTGGAGTAAATTTAATAGCACATTTATCTAAAGCATTTAGCAAAAAGAATTCGTTGACATACTTTCTAATTGCTGGTAGTGGAGCAGACGGAAAGGATTTTTTTGCGGGAAATACTATTGCACTTGGTGAGGTTTCTTATGAGAAAGTGCCAGAAGTACTTGCTGTTGCCGATGTGATTTTAGTTCCTTTTCCAGACAATGAAGTTTCTCATGCCGCTAGTCCATTAAAGCTTTTTGAAGGAATGGCTATGGGCAAAGCGATTGTGGCCAGCAAAGTTAATGGAATACAGGAGGTTATTTTTAACCGTGAAAACGGATTGCTCGTTAAGCCCGATGACATTACTGAGTGGATTAATACTGTTACAGATATTCTTAATAACAGTTCAACAGCTAGGAAGCTAGGTGAAAATGCAAGGCAAACTGTTGAAAAGAAATATGATTGGGAATTGTTGGCAGAGCAATATCATAGGATTTTTAAGGAAATCCGAAAAGATCCAAATATATCATCTTAGGGATATGTGAAGTTAGGCATGGTCTTCAACAATTCGAAACTGTTTATAATTGGTGAGATAGGTTTATCGGGTCTAACCTTGCTATGGTTTTTCTTTGAAAGGAGGCTAAAACAACGATTTTATGTAGTTTTTCTACCGGCTCTATTAAGAACATAAATGGGCGCGCTAAAAGACATTATTTTCAGCTTAAGATTGAGCTTAAAGCTGGGTTAGCACAGTTTATATATTGGCATAATGGCTGCTGCTACTTGTAATAACAGAGGAATGTTCAATGCGGATAGTCGAAGTAACTCCTCGGTTTCCTCCGGCAATTGGTGGATTAGAAAATCACGTTTATAACATTTCTCTTGAATTTGTTAAACGTGGGCACAAAGTTGTTGTCATTACGTCAACAGATGCAGAAGTAACGGATGTGGTTGATAAAGAGATTATAGATGGTATTGAGGTCTATCGATTTCCCTTGTTTTTACCGAAGCCGTTTCGTGAAGTCTGGTTGATGCCCACCATGGTTAAAGTGCTTGAAAGTTTACAGATAGATATTATTCACGCACACGGCTACAGATGCTTGAGCTCTTGTATTGCATCACGCTTAGCTAAACTGAAAAAAATCCCATTTGTTTTAACACCTCATGGAATTTTTCCCAAAAGAAACTGGTTAAACGGATTAGTAAAGTCCATTTTTGATTATTCACTAGGAAGTATGCTTCTGAGATCTTCTGATAAGATCATAGCGTTGACGGAGAGCAATAGGTCACTTATTTTAAGTATGGGTACTTATGAGCGTAAGACGGTAATCGTGGAAAATGGAGTTGATGTTAGGAGATACCATGAAATTGCTGATGTTAAGAAACTAAAGAAGGTTCACGGTTTTTTAGGTCCTGTGTTACTTTATGTGGGTAGAATAGCGTGGCATAAGAATCTAGAACAGGTCATACAAGCATTACCTTCCATAAAAAAGGATTTTGATGATGTGAATTTTTTGTTAGTTGGACCTAGTTACGAAAACGGATTAACAAATTTGGTAAGTTTGGCCAAAAAACTAGGAGTGGAAGGTTCTGTGGTCGCAAAAGGAACTGTTTCAGAAAGCCAACTTCATTTATATTATTCCATTGCTGATGTTTTCATACTTCCTTCCATCTATGAGGGTCTTAGCCTGAGTATGCTTGAGGCTATGGCTTGCAAAGTTCCGATAATAGCTCGCTCTTCCGCAGGAATTAATAGCATACTAACACATAAAGTAAATGCTCTTGTTTTGGAGAACGGTACTCCTGAGGAGATATCCAGTTCCGTAGGTTTGCTTCTGAGCTATCCAGAGTTAAGAGAAAAAACTCGCCAAAACGCATACAACCTTATTCTGCATAAGTATACATGGAAAACTATTGTTGACAAACTGGAATCAATTTATGAAGAGCTTATATCTGCTAATTTAAAGTTCAAATGAGATAGGGAGTCATATGATAGAAGCAATTTACATTCTTTTTCGTCTTCTTTTACTAATGGTCGCTCTTATAGTGATCGGAGAACCACTAAGGTTTACTCTTTCGAAATATTCCCAGTTGTTAAATAAGTTGGATCTCCTACAAATCTCGGTGCTTAATGTTTACTTGGGTGGGCTTATCCTTTACTTTATTGCGATGTTGCCATTTCATTTTTTCAACGTAAATGTTGTATGGACAATTACTCTACTATCTGGTGCGCTTTCCATTTTCCTTCACAGAGTAGCACTTAAAAAATTGAGTAGCCTCATTAGACCAGTTCAAAAAGGCACAATCAATTTATGTAATTATTTGTCTGGCTCCAAGTTAGCTGCACTTCAGTGTTCTGCCGTTCTTGGAATCTTTCTAGTGACTTTGTGGATTCAAGTGAGTCCTCTTCCGGCCTTCGTCTTTGGAAGCATACATGATCCATCGCTGCATTCACTTTTTGTTCAACTTATGCTAGAAAGTCAAGGTGTTCCTGCTACAATGCAGCCTTATTTATCAGAAGGCATCGTTTACCCACAGGCGGCTCATGTTTTTTTTGCATATAGTTGCATCATATTTGGATACATGCCTCCAGAAGCAATTTTCCATGTAACTGCACTTTTCCAAGCATTAATTGTACTCAGTGCCTACTACGTAGGCAAATCTTTTTCTTCAAGACGCCTGGGACTAAGCTTTGCCTTCATTTTCTTTTGTGTAAGTCGCTGGCCACGTTTGTTAGGTTGGGGCACTAATGCATATGTTGTTGCATTTCCATTACAATTTATTTCATTGACTTTTGTTCCTTTTTTGCAGGATTTGCATGTAGAAGATAGTGCATGGAAGAAGAGCCTGTCACTGTTTGGAATAGGCATACTACTTGGATATTTGGCGGCACTACATCTTACCATCTATATGATTGTAATGGCGACAATTACTGTTTCAACATTTGTAAATGTGCTTCGTAAACGTGCGTTTTATGAACTGAGAAACTTGCTTATAGTATTCGCAATCAGCATAATCCCCATAAGCCCGTTCATATACCGGTTTATCGAATGGTATCCTTATCCTGGACATAACATAGGGCTTCCATCAGACGTTATTATAACACCTTGGTCGTATGTGAACTTGATTGACTGGCTTCTTTTCTCGGAAGGGATCAGCCCATATCCCCCGCTCGTAATTGTGATATTAGGGTTAATGATTTTCAGCGGCATCGTCATCTATAGAAAAAGAAGACAACTTGCCACACTGTTGAATCCGACAAAAGTTTTTTCATACATGTTTCTTGCATCCGCGATTTTGGTTCTTCTATTTCATTTGCAGTACGTGTTTCCACCAATTTCCATAATTACAGGCGAGCCTGTGAGACCTGTAATCAGTATTTATATTTCTCTTTGCTTGTTGGTCGGAGTTTTCAACGTTATCATCTGTGACACATTGATAAATTACTTTCGTAGGAGATTAACACGCATTATTTTACCAAGCAAACAAGTTTTCGAAAAAAATGTGGCAATTGTGCTTACGTTCGTAATTCTTTTCTCCATTTACTCACCCTTTGTTTATTACACGATTACACAAGATACAGGATATCTTGTTGAATCCTATGGCAAGTTTGCAGTCACGACGTCAGACGATTATGCATTAATGCTTTGGATGAGAGACAGTCTGCCCAAGAATAGCACTGTATTGGTAAGCGTGTATGGACCTGGAATGTTTATACCAAGTGTTTCTCACTGCAGAGCTATATATCCTTGGGTTTTGAGTAAGGATAGCTATAATTATCTAAGGCTCTTTAGGATGGTGCAAGATGGAATTATGAATGCTACTTTTTATGGTGTTATGAAAGAACTTGGCATAGGATACATATACATAGGTAGTGAATCCAGTATGGGGACATGGCCACTCAATGAAGCTTCAGAGAAAAATCGCAAGTGGGATCCTCTGGTGTTTCTGTCCAATCCAAATTTTAACTTAATTAAAAAAGTAGGTAATGCTTACCTCTTTGAAGTGCTATACAAAAAACCTGAGGTTGTTTATGAGGATAGTTTCGAGTATACGAACGTCTATGATATGGGCTGGGTGCACATCAATGTTGAAGGGTGTCAATTTAAAGGGTCTGGATATGTTTCGACCAACTCAACTTATTCATGTAATGGTGCTCATAACTTGGTTATCACTGCAAAGAATGAAGGGGGACTATTGTACGCCAACGAGATTTATCGAAAAATATACGTTTGGGATATCTCCAACGTTACGCTTAGCTTTTACATAAATGCAACCGATGGTTATTCGCCGCCAGACGTACTCTGCATCTGCATATACGATACATTATGGAACAAATCCATATGCTTTGCTACTCCCAACTCTTTATATGCAAGGGACAATTCAACTACAGTCTTACCGGCGTCCCTTGGAAATTTTAGCTATAATATAAGCAACATTTGGCAAAAAATATACAGCACAATGTTGCCAACTACCTTTTTTATTACAATTCGAAACATTGACTTCGATTGTATTGAGAACATAGGTCACATAGGCGACATATCAGTGAAGGTTGGCCACTGATGCTTTCAAAAGAAACTTCCAAAAAGTTTCATAAAACTTTCGCGCAGCTGTTTGTTCACAATGTACGCTTGAATGGCCTGAAGGCTACTTCGTACTGTTTCGGTCTGTCAGCATCAAGGTATATCGAATACACAAGTACCTTAATTTTTCTGAATTCAGAATTGAAAGCGGGTAGTATAATACTTGAAATTGGGTGTGGTCACTCAATTCTGCCAACGCTTTTGGCTAAATCAGATTTGGAAGCAGTGGCTCTAGATATAAGCCGAGATGCGTTGAAGTGGCAAATAAACAAAAGCAGAGAAAAACTGAACAAGTCTTTGAATCCAGTTCTTGCGGATGGAAGGAACTTACCTTTTAAAGATAGGTCAATATCAGTTATTTCCTGTATATCTACGATTGAACACATTCCGGGCAATGGCGACATTCAAGCAGCTCGTGAAATGGGGCGGGTTCTAGAACCGAATGGGCTGTGCATCATAAGTTTCCCTTTGTCTACGCGCCTAATCAGTTATTCGAAAAGAGAATGGACTGCAGAAATTCCACCTTTAATAAAGCGATTTTCTAAATCCTTCTTGCCAATGATCTTTAAAAAGTTCAAAGTTGATAGAACCCTCTCCTATTTTGAGCGATTCTATGGTTTGAAAGACGTGCATAAGCGAATAATTGCGCCCTCTTGTTGCATTAAGGAAGACTACTTCGCACTGAAAAGTGGATGGCTTGTTAAATTCTTCTATGAGAGGCTCATTCCTACTGGAGTATTCACTGCTTTGGAATTTGTGATGGCTAGATTTCTAACCGTAAGTAAGTGTACCCAAGATATTGAAGCTGTTATTCTGAAGATAAGAAAGCCATCGCACACTTGATGAATATCATCTCATATGGTTTTCATCACTTTTAGCAATGTTTTCATTAGACGATGCGAACTCATGTCTAACGTTTGAGATTAAATCGGTGACTTAACAGTATAAACCTTATATTTCGGTTATACCTCCTTGAATCAAATATTTGAAGGCTAGGCTATATAATGTATCTGAAAACTATCCTTAATGGAAGAAAAATTCAAGAAACATTTAAAAAATATTATTTCCATATTGCCTTGCTAGTTACTTTTGCCGTACCGATAATGTTACTTATGATCTTGGATTATCTAAACATCGAGGGTTTCTATCTATTTAATGAAAGATTTTCATTTGACGAGACATGGAAAGGAAGAATGTTTTACCTGTTCTTCATATGGCTCCTGTTTGTGGAATCAATAATCGGCTTGGAGAAGATCGTTGAAAAAAGACCTAAAAATCGTTTCAGGATTCTGGCTTTCTTTATTTGCGCAAATATTCCTTTAATCTATGTTTTGGCCGTCAACTTTATGGGCATGAGTCAAACAATAGTAGAACTTGGCCGAATCATCGGAATTGATTCACGCCCCTACTTTATGTTCTTGTCTTGGCCATTATCCTTCGAATATCTCGTTTTTTTCGTATCTTTTCTAACCGCAGTAATTTTAGCATATAAAACTGACGGTTTGAAAACCTTTTCTGTCTCATTATCTCTTCTTGGAGTAATGAGCTTCATATATTTAATCGATACGTATTATCCCGAGGGAATGCTTAAGCCTCTGCAAATGTTAGCGATTCCTGGAGCTGCATGCGCAGCTGCAGTACTTGAGGTTCTAGGCTATAACTTAACCCTATATTATCACACGGGACCGAGCGCTTTGCCGACCATATATATGAACGGTTTTCCTCCCGTGGGTATTGTCTGGTCTTGTGCGGGTGTTCATAGCATGTTACTTTATATTTTGATTATTGCGTTACTATTCAAAAGGTCAAACATTTCAGGTTTCCGTAAATTAGCGTATTTCGTTATAGGGGCTGTTTGTACATTTTTTGTTAATACTTTAAGAATAGCTTCTTACTTTGTTATCCGTGCAAGCAGTGGGCAAAATGCTGCTCAATTCTTCCATGATAGCATCGGAGAGTTGTTTTTCCTCTTTTGGATATTTGCTTACATTTTGATAATAATCTCAGTTGAAAGGTTCATGTTAGTGGAAAAAACGAGGCATGTTATACGGAGAGGGTTCTCCTCTCTTGGAACATTGAAAAGTAAGTTTTTATCATTATTTGGAATGAAACTTAAACGAGTTATAAAAAACTGAAAACATAAACCAATGTAATTCTCGCTTCGACTACTTCTGTACCGTAGACAACTAGTTTGCAGCTCGCATAATCCTCAATAGATGGAAGCAAATGTCTCGGAATTTTATTTCTGTGGCTTGAGACGAAATGTTTTTTATCTTTTGCTATGACTAGAAGCCTAGGTAAAAATGAAATCGGTTGCCTATGTCCAAAAAACGTTTCGCAATTATTACATGAGAAATTATGCTCCAAAAAGTTTTATTTCCAAGATAGAGCAACATGAGTTCGGTTTCATAATGTTTGAAGGCTGGATGCATAGGCATAAGAGTTTTAAACAAATTGATGAGCTGAAGGAGTTTTTGCAAAATTCTGTCCCTTCAGACGCCTATTATTCCTGTGCTTATTACGAGTCTCCTGAAGTTGAGATGGATAGGAAGGGATGGATTGGCGCCGATCTTATCTTCGACATTGATGCCGACCATATTCCAACACCATGTGATAAGATTCATGACGAATGGGTTTGCGGCAGTTGCGGTTTTTCTGGCAGGGGAGTCACACCTGAAAAATGTCCTGTGTGTGGCAGTGAAAAGATTAATGTGAACACATGGCCTTGCGAGATTTGTTTAGCTTCTGCAAAAGCCGAAACATTGAAACTTTTGGATATGTTAACACAAGATTTTGGCTTTTCCGAAAATGAAATACACATTTTCTTCTCTGGGCACCGCGGTTACCATGTCTCTGTTGAATGTGAAGCTGTTATGACGCTTGATTCTATTGCGCGCAAGGAGATCGTAGATTACATTTCTAGCTTAGGTTTAGACGTTTCTTTCCATGACTTAAAGAGGAAAAATAGGAAAGAAGCACTTTCTTCTCAGGATGTACTCAAAAGCGATCTTGGCTGGTTTAAACGCCTAAATCAGGGAATACAAAATTTTATTATTAACGCAAAAGATGAGGATTTTAGAAATATTGGACTTAAAAAGAACGTTATTGATGCTTTATTACGTAACAGAGATTCCATTTTAAGAAACTTGCAGAACACTGGCAAATGGGTTTTTGTTAAAGGAACAGGTCCAGATTCTTGGAGTAAAATAGCTGAACATATAGTTAAGTTGCAATCGGCAAAAATAGACACTGTTGTGACTACAGATATTCATCGTTTAATCAGGTTGGCTGATACGTTACATGGCAAGACTGGCTTTTTAAAGGTCGAGTTTCCAGTTTCAACCATACATAGTTTTGATCCATTCAAGGACGCAATAGCCTTTAAAGAAGGCACAGCAACCATTAATGTTTCTGATGCGCCCGAGTTCAGATTGGGTGATGAAATGTTTGGTCCTTATAGAAATCAAAAGGTTGAATTACCTACAGCTGCGGCAGTGCTGCTTATTTGTAAGGGCAGAGCAGAGGTTGTGGAGTAATGTATAATGATTTATATGAAATTTGGAAAAAGGAGCTTGAAAGCAGTCAACTTGAAAGGCTTCCTTCCGATTTTTACTCTAGAATCACCGATTATCTAAGGAAGATTGACGAAGAAAGTCGAATGCTTGATAAAAGAACATTAAAGGCAAGTTTTCTCAAAAAGGAGACGCAGAATGTCGAACGTATGATTCGTGAATTAATTCGAATGCGTTACAAAAAATTAGTTAGAATGATGGCTGAAGGCAAAAGGGTTCCATCAGATGTGTTGACAGCAGAAGAGGAGAAAATTTATGCTGGAGTATCGTCCTTTGCGGATGCATTTCAAAGCTTTGCTAAAGATATTCTACGCGGATATTTACCATCAGTTATTTCTGAGCAAAAGAATAAGAGGGCTACTTTACGCTTTTTGAAAGATATTCCACCAATAATTGGATCAGACATGAAAACTTATGGACCTTTCAAAGCTGAAGATGTTGCATCTTTGCCCATTGAGAATGCTAAAATTCTGGTTAAGCAAGGTTTAGCAGAAAAAATTGAACTTAACTAATATCAACGAAAAAGGTATAAGAGTAAGTATGTTTTCTTTATGCAAAGCTGGTCGTGGTTTAAGTGAATGTTCCCAAAGAAATTAGGAAGTATTGCCCTAGATGTAAGAAGCATGAAATTCACACTGTTACTCTTTACAAGGCTGGAAAACGGAGAGCCTTGGCTAAAGGCGAGCGCCATCATGAACGAGAAAAAAAAGGCTATGGTGGACAGAAGTATCCTCTTCAAAGAGAATTCGCAAAGACAACCAAAAAGCAAACTTTAAAGTTGAAGTGCAAGGTTTGCGGTTACACAAGACATAGAGATGGTATACGATTGAGAAAGTTAGTTATTGCATGAAACTGGGGTTATCGTTATG
>Ga0224506_10001771_pt1 | contig 15247 bp, 16 predicted proteins | sample SF_Jan12_sed_USG_2_FD_169108 | JGI IMG/M metagenome (GOLD analysis project Ga0224506, IMG submission 169108) | Sediment microbial communities from San Francisco Bay, California, United States - SF_Jan12_sed_USGS_8_1 | ecosystem: Environmental > Aquatic > Marine > Sediment | place: USA... | reverse complement strand
GGAATCCATTGAAGCATGTTTACTGTAAGCTCTGGAGCCTCTTTGTAATGGGTACCGGATCGGAGTCCGGTACGACGGGCGGCCATTTTAGTGCTTAAGTAAGTGCCATTGGGGTAGTGAGGTTTCCCCGATATTGTCCCCCGATATACCCCCCGATATCCAGTCATAATTCAGAAACGGTGAAACTCCTACCCTGATTTCTATCCATCGCCAGTCTTTTGCAAAAGTAAATAAGGCAGATTATGTTTAAACTCGAAATACAGTTGAACTCGATCGCAAGGCACTTATAAATAGACCGCGAGGCCATTTTATGCCATACCCATTCCATATGTGGTATTATTTTTTCCTTCCCGCTAGTTTTCGGGTTGTGGGCATAAATAAATATAAATAAATAATCGACATAAAAGTCGAGGAGGCTACAGTGAGGAAACTAAGAAGTATCCTGTTAACAGTTACGACCCTGGTCGCGTTTGGCATGGGGCCATCCCAGGCTGCAACGCCTAGTAATACCTTTATCATTGCTAAAGACATTGCCGATATCATCACCATGGATCCGGCTGAAGTGTTCGAACTCACTACCGGTGAGATCATAGCCAATATCTACGATCGAATCATGATGTTTGAACCAGAAGACCTGCAGACTCTGGTCGGTGGTGTGGCCGAGAGCTGGGATATCAGTAATGGCGGCAAAACTATCACGTTTAAAATTCGCCCAGGTTTGAAGTTTCACTCTGGCAACCCAGTGCGAGCCGAAGATGTAGCCTGGTCATTGCAGCGTGTGGTCAAGCTGAATAAAACCCCGGCTTTTATCATCACCCAGTTCGGCTGGACCCCGGAGAACGTCGATGGTCTGGTCAAGGCCACTGATAACAGCCATGTACAGATTACCATTACCGAAGAGTTTTCTCCCGGCCTGGTGCTCAATGCCATGTCCTCTGGTGTTGCCTCTGTGGTCGATAAGAAGTTGGTAATGAGTCATGAAAAGGACGGCGATCTAGGCTATGACTGGCTCAAGTCGAAAAGCGCCGGATCAGGGGCATTCAGCCTTAAAACCTGGAAAGCGAATGAGATCGTTACGCTTGAAGCTAATTCAAGTTATCGCCATGGCGCTCCAGGCATGAAACGGGTTATCCTGCGTCACGTTTCTGAACCCTCATCTCAACGCCTGTTATTGGAAAAAGCTGACGTTGATATGGCACGAAACCTGACCCCCGATCAGGTCAAAGGTGTGAAAGGTAATTCTAATATCGCTATCGACGGGCATCCTAAGGGCACCGTGGTTTACATGGCAGCCAATGCCGGTCACCCAATACTGGGTAAAACCGAAGTTGTACAGGCAATACGCAACCTGGTTGACTACGACAGTATGGCTAACTCCTTTCTGGCAGGACAATTTGTTGTACACCAGGCCTTCTGGCCGGGCGGTTTATGGGCAGCCCTGGAAACCACTCCGTATAAACAGGATGTGACTAAAGCTAAGTCTCTATTGGCACAGGCGGGTCATGCTGATGGCTTTGAACTCACCATTCATACTCTGACGAATTCTCCATTTCCGGAAATTGCCCAGGCTGTGCAGGCCGATCTGGCAAAGGGTGGAATCAAAGCTAATATTGTAACCCTGGAAGGCAAGACTCTGTGGCCTAAATATCGTGCCCGCGAGCATGACATTATCCTCGCCCGTTGGTCACCCGATTACGTCGATCCGCATTCCAACGCGGATGCTTTCGCACATAATCCGGATAATCGCCTGGAAGCAAAACTCACGGGTGTTTTGGCCTGGCGAAATGCCTGGGCGGATGATGCCAGTAATGCGCTTGCAGTGAAGGCTCGTAATGAACTCGATCTCGCCAAGCGTGAGCAGCAGTATCTGGAACTACAGGCGATGCTGCAAAAGAAAGGGCCTTTTGTCATTATGTTTCAGCAGAATGAGCAGGTAGCACGACGCAATAACCTGCAGGGGTTTGTTTCAGGTTCGAACTTCGACCTCGTTTTTTACCGTAACGTAAATAAGAAGTAGCCGAACCCGCTGGATGGATCAAACCTCAGCTAACGGCCAGAGGGAGGCAGGGTCAGGTCTGACCCTGCCTTCAAATCTGGTCAAGGTTACTGGTGTTCTTGCCAGTTTAATCATGACCTTTATTGGTTTAACCGCAATCACTTTCGTGATCGGCCGCTTAATGCCTGCCGATCCGGTTCTGGCAATCGTCGGAGACCGCGCCTCGCAGGAAGTATATGAGCAGGTTTACCTACAACTCGGTCTGGATAAACCCATCTATGAGCAATACTTTCGTTATATCGGTCAGTTGCTACAGGGGGACCTCGGGACCTCTATTATGACTGCACAGCCAGTCGCTGATGATATTAAGCGTTTTTTCCCAGCGACCCTGGAACTGGCCACCATCGCTACTTTGCTCGGAGTTTTTGTTGGCATTCCGATGGGTGTTGTGGCAGCGGTGCATCAAGGTCGATGGCCTGACCACATCGTGCGTGTGATTAGCCTGATTGGCTATTCGGCACCGATTTTCTGGCTTGGCATGGTGGCCTTGCTCATTTTTTATGCCAATCTGGACTGGGTTGCCGGACCAGGTCGACTGGATGTTTATTTCGATGGGATTATTGAGCCGATGACAGGCGTTTTGTTAATCGATGCTGCCATGGCCGGCGACTGGGAAATTTTTCAAAATGCACTCTCCCACCTTATTTTGCCAGCCTCGATCCTTGGCACATTCGCACTGGCTTACATCGCCCGTATGACACGTAGCTTCATGCTCGACCAGCTTAGCCAGGAATATATTCTCACCGCGCGAGTCAAGGGAATGCCCGAAAGCAACGTGATCTGGGGGCATGCGTTTCGCAATGTTCTGGTACAGCTGATCACCATAATCGGACTAACCTATGCGTCCCTGCTGGAAGGCTCGGTACTCACCGAAACGGTTTTTTCCTGGCCAGGAATTGGTCAGTACATTACTAATTCACTATTTAACAACGACATGAATGCGGTATTGGGTGGCACCATTGTTGTCGGCGTATGTTTTGTCGGTATTAATATGTTATCCGACTTGCTGTACCGCCTGGTCGATCCAAGGGTGCGTGGATGACTGAAATAACACTACGCAGCTGGTTACTGGCCGAGATCCCAGGATCAAGACTACAGGCGCGATGTCAGTGGGCTTTCATTAACTGGCTCGCCTTCAAGCGTAATCCAGTTGCCCTGATCGGCTTATTGATTATCCTTGGGCTGGTAGCTGTCGCCGCCCTGGCACCCTGGATAACAACTTCCAACGGACTCGAACTACACCTCTCCGAACGCTTACAACCCCCCAGTAGCGAACACTGGTTTGGCACCGACGAGCTTGGCCGCGATATTTACGACCGCATTATCTGGGGGTCTCGTATTACCCTTTATATTGTTGCCCTGGTATCAATTATCGTTGTGCCGATCGGGCTTGTGATTGGAATCGTCGCTGGTTACATGGGTGGTTGGGTGGATACTTGTTTAATGCGCCTGACGGATATTTTTCTCGCTTTCCCGCGTTTAATTCTGGCTATGGCGCTGGTAGCAACGCTAGGGCGCGGGCTGGAAAATGCAGTGTTGGCGATTGCCCTGACTACTTGGTCACCGTTCGCGCGTATCGCCCGTGCCGAGGCACTAACCATTCGTAACAGCGAATTTATTCTCGCCGCCCGGGTACAGGGTGTGAGCACGATTGGAATACTTTTCCGCCATGTCACTCCGTTGTGCATGTCTTCGGTCACAGTACGACTCACTCTGGATATGGCAGGCATTATACTAACTGCGGCCGGACTCGGTTTTCTCGGACTCGGGGCACAACCACCAACACCCGAATGGGGCGCAATGATTTCTCTCGGTCGACAATACCTGATCGACCAGTGGTGGGTACCTACCGTACCTGGGATTGCTATCCTGGTGGTGAGCCTGGGGTTTAATCTGCTTGGCGATGGCCTGCGCGATGTATTCGACCCCAAGAGTGGTTCTTAGGCGATGGTGCAAACCCTGGAAACACCACTACTAAGCGTTGAGGACCTGCATGTCACCTATGACACACCTACCGGACTGGTGCGTGCGGTGAGTGGTGTGAGCTTCGAACTGGGGCGGGAAAAGCTGGGCATAGTCGGTGAATCTGGGTCTGGAAAATCACAGACCGGACGTGCGATTCTCGGTTTGACAGCTGCTGGCGGCGAGGTTCGCGCTCGCCGTATGGAGTTCGAAGGTACAGATCTGCTAACGGCTGATCAGCCCACCATGCGTCGCGTCAGAGGCGCGGGCATTTCGATGATCATGCAGGATCCGAAGTATTCTCTGAATCCTGTTATGACCGTTGGGGCCCAGATTGAAGAAGCCTTTTTGATTCATAGTAAATCCTCAAAGCGGGTGGCGCATGAGCGCACCCTCGAAATGCTCAGGGCAGTAAAAATCCGTGAGCCGCAGCGAGTATACAAAGCCTATCCTCACGAAGTCTCTGGAGGCATGGGCCAGCGAATTATGATTGCTATGATGATGATTCCCGAACCAAACATAATCATCGCTGACGAACCTACTTCGGCGCTGGATGTCACCGTTCAATTGCAGGTACTAGCAGTGCTGGATGACATGATCGCCGAGCGTCGCATGGGGCTTATTTTCATCAGTCATGACCTTAACCTGATCGCCTCGTTTTGTGACCGTATTCTGATCATGTACGGTGGTAAAATTATGGAGCAGTGTACCGCCGATAATCTCCACCAGGCTCAGCATCCCTACACCCGGGGCTTGCTCAATTGTTTACCCCGGCTCGACGGGGGACAAAGTGAATTGTCTGTATTAAAACGCGACCCGGCCTGGCTGGAAACAACCGGAATGGCAGAATGATTGATATCCGTGGTCTTAATGCGGTTTTCGGCCACGGCAAGCATGCCTTTCATGCGGTACGTGATGTCTCACTCACTGTTGATCGAGGGCAATCGGTCGGCCTTGTGGGCGAGTCCGGATCGGGTAAAACCACCGTACTGAGGGCCCTGGCAGGATTACTCGATCGGGTCGCACGGGTTGACGGGGAGATGATAGTTGCCGGAGAAACCCTGTTGCAGCATCGCTCCCGCGAGTTCCGCCGACGCGTACAAATGGTTTTTCAGGATCCTTTTGGTTCTCTGCATCCACGTCACACAGTCGATACAATATTAAGCGAACCCGCCCGGGTTCATCGCCTCGACCGAATCGAGCAACGCGTGGTAAATGCGCTGGAGGAAGTCGGACTCGATGCCTCGTTTCGATTTCGCTATCCACACCAGATATCTGGCGGGCAGCGCCAACGAGTCTCTGTCGCTCGGGCCCTGATTACCGATCCAGAAATTATCCTTCTGGATGAACCCACTTCGGCACTGGATGTTTCGGTGCAGGCTGAAGTACTCAACCTGTTAATGCGTTTGAGACATGAACATGGCTTAACTTATGTCCTGGTTAGCCACAACCTGTCAGTGATCGCACACATGTGCGAGACCCTGTCGGTGATGCAAAACGGATCGATAGTGGAAACCATGAATGTGCAGCAATTGCGTGACCACAACCCGACCATGCCTTATACCAAACAATTGATGACCGCTAGCCTTGGTTACGATCGCGCAGCGATCGACGCATTTGAAGAATTTGGTTAAAGCTAAACAATACCCGGCTTAATGTAACGAGATACCAGGAGTAAATCGCATGGCAAGAATTGCGCTAGGCGGCATTCAGCATGAGACTAATGTCTTCGCACCCTATAAGGCCGAGTACCCTGTTTTTGTCCAGCGCGACGAGTGGCCGCCCTTGAGCCGTGGTACGCAAATGCTGGACAACGTGCGTGGTGTTAATTTGCCAGTCACCGGAGCGCTAGAGCGGCTTCAAGCGTTGGGTCACGAAATTGTGCCGCTGCTATGGTGTTCGGCAACGCCCTCAGCCCATGTCAGTGAAGAGGCTTTCGAGCGCATATCGGCCATGATGCTGGAGACACTTCGTGATTCGCCACCGGTTGATGGTGTTCTGCTCGATCTTCACGGTGCCATGGTTTGCGCCCATGTAGCCGATGGCGATGGTGAGTTACTACGACGTATACGCCAGGCTGTGGGTGACGCCACGCCGGTAGTGGCCTGTCTAGATCTTCATGCAAACATCAGTGATGAGATGGTGGCACAGGCGAGCGTCCTCGAAGTTTATCGTACCTATCCCCACGTCGATATGGCCGATACTGGAGCCCGAGCCGCGGATCATCTCGATCTGCTCTTAAAGCATAACCTGGCTCGCTACCCCTCCTGCGCGATTCGACGCACTGATTTCCTCATTCCACCCGTGTGGGGATGCACCCTGGTAGATCCGGCCAAATCAGTTTACGCGCGGTTGAGCGAACTAATCCAGAAAAAGGTTAGTGGGATGTCTTTGTCCTGTGGGTTTCCGCTTTCCGATGTGTCCGAGGCTGGCCCGGCGCTTGTGGCCTACGGATTCGATGAAGTCTCAGTTAACGCTGCCGCGGATAGCCTGCTGGCTGAGATAGAGGGTCGCGAAAGCGAATTTTGTGGCCGCCTGTACAACGCGGAAGAGGCCGTTAAAGAAGCCATTCGACTGTCAGCCAACGCAAACGGTCCGGTAATCCTCGCCGACTCCCAGGACAATCCCGGTGGGGGCGGCCCAGGTGATACCACGGAAATTCTACAAACCCTTGTATCGCACGAAGCGCAGGGTGCGGTAGCGGGGGTTATCAGTGACCCGGCCGCGGCACAGTCTGCTCACGCGGCAGGTATCAATGCGATAGTTAATATCAGTCTGGGTGGGAAATCCGGGTTCCCCGGCAGCTTGCCGTATATCGCTGAATATAGGGTGCTGGGTTTATCCGACGGTTGTTTTCGCGCCAATGGTCCAATGCTCGCTGGTGCCGAAATAGACCTCGGTCCTACGGCATTACTGGAAGTCAGTGGGGTCCGGGTGATTGTTGGCTCGAAGCCAGTCCAGACCATGGATCAGTCCATGTTTAGTCATCTGGGTGTTGATCCATCGAAGCAAAAAATCATTGCGATTAAAAGTAGTATACATTTCCGTAACGATTTCGAGAAAATATTACAGACGGTTCTGCCAGTAACTGCGCCGGGACCGGTAATCGTTGATTTGGCCACGGTACCATTCCAGGACGCACGCTTAAAACGACTCGCCTGTAAAAACTAATTTATGAGCCATGCGAAAATAACAGGTTGCGACAGATACGCAACGGTATTCCATAATTCAACGGCAACTCTAAACTTCTGCCTTTTGGTTAGAGAAAGGCAGCAGCTGTCCGAGCTGCATTTCGTTATGTAAGAAATAGTGATTAAATCAGCATGGAGAAGTTAAGGTGAAAATATTATGTGTTAAATTGCATTTAAAACTGATCCAGGATTAGCATCGATGTCTACTGACCTGACATTAGATTGGAATCTTTTGAATATCCGGTTTTGGCTGACTCCGGAAGTTGTTAGATTAAAAATGAAGGTCGGCTTAATCTAAATCCTAAGGAGCGTCCTGATGTTTGAATCTCTAAGTGAAATTTCAACCACTCGCGAACAATTTGAAAAATTCAAACGAGGAGAGCTTGCGGAAGATTGGTTCAAGCGATACCCCGAACTTTTTGATGATGACGATATTCGTGTGGCTCGAACTCAAGCAAAAATGGGGCTACATTACTATGAATGGTTATCGGCTCTCACTATTTATCAAAGTACAGAATACCTTAGTTTGATTGAGAGTTATGAATTTAAGGTTCAGAAACGTAAACAAAAAATCATCAAAGACCTCCTCCCAGAGAAGGTGTTGGAAGCTATTCTGATGCCGTATGACGATAGTCGTAAAGCCCAGTGCCCTGATCTTCTTTGTTTCAAGCCGGATTATTCAGATTGGTTTTTTTGTGAGGTGAAAGGACCTACTGATAAATTGAGAGATGTACAAGAAGATTACTTTGCTCATTTGTCCGAAGCTTCGGGAAAGCCCATTAAAGTGGTTAACCTTCGGTGGCTATCCTGAACATTTGTATGTGGTGTACGTCGTCAAACCAGATTGGACAGGCAGCGCTCTGATTTAAGAGAACTAAGCAAAGAGGGGCCGGAGGTACATGAGAATAATTCCCATTACCATGTTGAACAACATGACTGGGTATGTCCGGCAGATACATCCCTGGTTTTCCTGGCATTGGAAACTCCTTTTCCTATATATAGTGCCCGCCATAAAATCACCCGTTTAACTAAGCTTCCATAGGGTAGCTACAAACACCCCCATAATAATTATGTCGCCTAGCAAAATTGATCTAGTCGCTATAGTCAATACCGATTCCTCGTAAGTTAATTTAAACTAAAAGCAGATCTGATTTGTAACTCAATACGATTCGGAGTTAGTGATTCAGGGTCACTAATTATTTTCATTAAAGAATATTGAATGTTGTCCCGGATTTTAAATTTGCCACTTATATAGATTAATCACTAGGAAATATGAAATGAAAACTCTAAAGAATAAACAATTTGGTTTCTTTGACCCTATAACCGGGCTGACACTTTTTTTGATTTTCGGTTTAACAACTGTCGCCGTTAATCCAGCCAAACCACATGAATCGAACCAGACGACGGCCTGTGTGGAAAAAAGCATATGTGATATGCAGGAAAAATCATAATATAGTTAAATTCAGACTGAAATAGTATGCGGTTGTAGCTCAATTAACCTCCAGTCTTTCCACTTTAGTTAACAGACGGCATAAAACAGCCATAAGGAGCTGTTCATTAAGTATCGACAATAAAGTTTTTCAAAACATGAACTTAGTTGTAAATGCTTAACTATGCAAAATCTATGATTTAAACAATAAGAGGCCAAATTTATTTGACCTCTTATGTGTAATCAGGAGTATTTCAGACAGCTTATCATTACTATCCGCGATGATGTTCGCAGGTGGCCGCCGGATTAAATGGGTTCAGAATCCCCGTTGGATTTTCCCGGAAAAGCCACACATGTTGATCGTAATGCGGCTTGAACCCATGTGCTTCGTCACCTTCGGTTGCAGGATCGTCAACCATCATGTCCCAGCTCCGACCCCTGAACTTTGGAATATCCGTATTACCGGCGGCCTGCCAGGCCTCAATCCACACCAGATTTTCTATTCCCATAAGCACCAGCGATCCATCTGCTTGTGGTTCGTACAACAATATAGCGGGCCTTGTAAAATCAGTGTGGGTACTGTTCCCGTTGACACGCGGTTCGGCCGCAGTGATCTGCAATAGATTCGGATTGATGTAGTGAATGCCCATTCCTCCCCACTCGGCAGGTAACCCTTCAGCTGCCGCTGAAACACAATGACCACTTGGATCAGGGATAAAGCCTTCGGCAAGAGCGACATTCACATCTTTATATTTTTCTGTAGCGGCACGAATCTCATCCAGATCTTCACTGTGAGCTATGGCTGATTCAGCGGTAAACAAAGCGACTATCAACAAACAGAATATTTTTATAATATTGTTTTGCATATTTTCCTCCTCAGGTGACTATGTTGTCTGAAGCCTTTCTTATATCCCGGATGCCTCAGAGATATACTATACAATTATTTATGTGAAAATATAAAGAACATTAGTTTTCACGGTCAATTTCGTCCACTGGTCGACTCCGGAAGTTAACAGCCTGGGCTTAAAGGTCGGATTTCTCGTTAGCAGTCATTAATCGTCTTAGGGGAAACTAGTACTTTCGGTCAGGAGCTGCCATCCAGTTATTACTACAACCTGGTTAACAGCGCTCCACTGGCATTTTGACTTCCAATTTAATCGGACGTTTGACATCATGACAGGATGAAAGGATTTCTCGTATTCCTCTATCCCGTACAATGCAGGTTTGAAGATAGTGGTCTTGGCGAGGGGATATCTGAATGAAAATGCTAAAATGGATCATCATTGTCTACCTGTTAACCGCAACTACTACCGTTTTTGCAGATGAAACTGACATATTAATCAGTCGCGCTAATCGCTATTTCGGCCCCTTGCCGGATACCATGCCGGGGTCGGAGGGTGACATCCCGGAACGTATTGCGCTGGGTAAAAAGCTCTATTTTGAAAAACGCCTGTCTATCAATGATACCCAGTCCTGCGCAACCTGCCACCGTCTCGAAAATGGTTTCGCCGGTGTCGATAATCTGCCTACATCCCCCGGTGCAAGAGGCGAGCAGGGTACACGCAACAGCCCCACGGTATTGAATTCTGGTTGGCAGGATAGCCAGTTTTGGGATGGCCGTGCCGAAGACCTGGTCGAGCAGGCCAAAGAACCAATTCTTAATCCGATCGAAATGGGCATGCCCGATGAACAAACGGTAGAAAAGAAAATATGGGGTATCGTTGAGTACCGAAAAGAATTTGCCCAGGCATTTCCAGGCGACGAGCCGGTAATAACCTACCAGAATATTGCCGAAGCTATAGCGGCCTTTGAACGCACCTTGATAACACCAGGCCGTTTCGATGATTTTATGAAAGGCGATTCCGGAGCACTAACGGAGGAAGAGCAACGAGGTCTTGAAACCTTCCTCAAGGTTGACTGCCAATCATGCCACGATGGAATACTGATCGGTGGTGAGACATATGAACCGCTCGGCAAGGAGCATCCCTACGACAACCAGGATGATCAGGGTATGTACATGCTCACAAAGGATGAGAATGACCGCATGTTTTTCAAGGTAGCGCCGCTTCGTAATGTAGCTTTAACGGCACCGTATTTTCATGACGGAAAAATAAAAACACTCGAGGAAGCTGTACGCAAGATGGGAAAATTACAACTGGATAAAGACCTCACAGATCAACAGGTGAGTGACATCACAGGTTTTCTGAAAACTTTGACGGACAAAAACAGGGAGTCGCATAATAAATAAAGGCCAGGTAACTAATGCTATCCCCATAGCACTCATTGAATACAATGAGTAAATAGGCAAGGAACTGCCAACTACTGCCATTAGTGCTCAGCCATAATTACTGATATATTGTTAGTCGAGCTAGGGAGAGTTTTTATGCGAGAATTTATTCAAATAGCATGCAATCTAGTAGTGAGTCTCGCAATTTTGGGAACCTCATTCCCTACTTTAGCTACCAGCAATAATACAACTTCTATAAAAGCATACTCTAGTGTTATGAAATGTTCGATAGGTACCGAACTATTGAACAAAATAATTTTCATCAGGACAGAAGTGATTAAAGCTGGAGGTGATTCTTACGCCCTTGATTTGATAACGGAAGCAGAAGACGCAGCTTCCCCACCGGAGTGCGATAAGATTAGAGCGAAAATTTTATTAGAAAAAGCAGCTTATATAGCAGGCGTAGAATCTCTGGTAGCTGACATGGAGTGGCCGGATGTCCAGGATTCCTCTGAACAACCATCGGATTCATTGGCGGATCAACTTTCAAGACCACCTTCGGGACAACGTTTGAAATCTTTTTCGGATCAACCTTCGAAATCATCATCGATAAAACTGGATCCTTTTTTTCCTGGGTGTAAGTTCCCTGATTTAGGCGGGGGGGGGAGGTGGCGCTGCCGGAGACCCTATTTCTATGGTAATTTCTACAGCAGTTGCAGTCGCATTTACTTTAACAACGACTGCCGCATACCTTTTAGCAAATATATCTGGAACTTCTGGTTGTGAAGATCAGCTTGCATATCTCAGGATGCAACAATATCGATTTGTCGCTGTGGCCCAGGACAATCTCGCCATGGATATCGCTAGAGGCAGTGGTGAATATGTAACCACTATGGCCTATCTAGAGGGTTGTCCCACTGAAGTACATGATAGTTTCACAAAAATGGTCCAACACAATTTCAATATAATATTTCCGCAACCTGAATCCGATCCTGAAACAATACTAATCAAACTGGAAGAGAAGATAGCGGCTGATCCATTGTTAGCAGCACAATGTAGAGGAATATCTTGAAGTGATTCATCCACAACCCCGGTGATCAACCTCTCTCTGTCTTGCGCTGCTCAATGCGTTGTGTTTGTATTCTAAGTCGTGGCTATGCAACAAAATTGGGGCAGGACAAACATTCCACGTATGTGGGTTGTATCGGTATTGTGTCTCAATACAATAATTTATCAAACTAGCTACGCCTTAGACTCTTCCTCAATAAATTGGCAGACATATCTCGAGTCTCTAATCGAACATGCAGAAACAAAAAACTTGGCAGCAAGCCGAACTTGGCACGTACTTCTGCACTATCGCGCAAACTCATTTAGCTCTGGCGTCACCTCAGAAGTAGACGGTTCAGAATTTTTCCTGGCACAAGAAGGTAAAACGAAACCCGCAGCAGAATTGGAAGCTACTCTACGGGCCTTTTTCTCCGATGAGGAAATAGGGAAAGAAAAACTGACTCCACAATGCGCGTTCCCTGCGCGTTATCACTGGCTAGACTCACAGTTGAAATTCAATTCCTTAATGATGCCGGTTAATCGATGTGAAACACTGGAGAAATGGCGTAAAGAGGTGGATCCAGAATCGGTGAGTTTGATTTTTTCTTCTTACTTTTTAAACAATCCAGCGAGTATGTTTGGACATACCTTGCTCCGTTTTAATCGAAAGGGGGATGATAGTCCCGGCCTCCTCGATTACGCTATTAACTATTCTGCTGATCCTGAAGGCGAGAGTAACCCATTAGTATATGTATGGAAGGGAGTAACCGGAGGCTTCCAGGGACGATTCGCGATAAATCGTTATTACGATATAGTGAAACAATACAATGATATTGATAACAGGGACCTGTGGGAGTACCGGCTCAATCTATCTCCCGACCAAATTGATATGTTGCTTTTGCACTTATGGGAAATCAGCAAAACTAATTTTGACTACTTCTTTTTCCGTGAAAACTGCTCATACCACCTACTCTCAATGCTGGAAGTTGCCGACCCTGAGCTACAACTGCGAGAGGAATTCTGGGCATGGACATTACCTACCGAAACAATTAAAAGGGTTTCCGATACCCCAGAATTGGTAGAGAGCGTCACTAGACGGCCATCTCTCAGCTCTCAAATTAATCAAAGTTTAAAATTAATGACGGACGAGGAAAGGGCATATCTCAAGGAGCTTATCGAGATTGATCAAGAGAAATTACCCATTTTCAATTTACTACCGCCTGAACGACAGGCATTTATTACCGACACGGCAATCAATTTTCTACACTACCAAAATAATGATCGAAACCCTGGACTAGATAAAAAGAAAATGTACTCTCTGCTATTGCAGCGTAGCCAACTTCCCGGGAGTAAATCGCAAGTATCAACAGTTCCAGGCCTTGTTTCCCCTGATAAAGGTCATGATCCTGCTCGTTTTGAGATTACAGGTGGAGAGTTTCAGTCAGATGGACGTTTCCCTGAAGCTAGTAGGAAATCATTCGTTGAGTTGTCCATCCAACCCGGTTTTCACAGTTTACTTTCTTTGGAAGATGGACATGCACCGAATTCTCAAATTAATTATTTAAATCTTGAAATGCGTTATGAATCAAAAAGTCAGGAATGGCGACTGCAGAAATTTAACCTGGTAGAAATAATTTCTTTGTACCCGCTTAACCTTTTGAACTATGAGCCTTCTTGGAAGATAGTAGCTGGGTGGGAACGTAATCGAGATTATTCTTGTGCGAACTGTTTACCATTTATTATAAATTTTGGACTTGGTACGGCATACCAATCGAGCCTATTTAATCGTGAAGTATATTTCGGCTTCCTGGATATCAATTTTGAATCTGACCACGAGTTAAATTCGGGCTACCGGGCTGGATTTGGTACGACTGTCGGCTTATTGTTTGATATCACTCATCACTGGCGTATTGCTCTTACCGGTAATTTTAAGCAATTTACTAGCGGTGAGAAAGGCAGTGTGAATAGAGTTGAGCTACGTCAAAGATATTACCTTTCGCGAAACTTGGAAGTAATATTTGATATTAAATCGGCCGGTAAATATCGAGAGGGTAAACTCGGAATAGCCTACTACTTTTGATGGATCTTTTAAAGTCGGCTTAGGTCGACTCCTGCCTTTCGATTTGGAGTAACAGACGGCAACTCACAGCACTTTGCGGCCATTGAATTAATAATAAATAAATGAGAACATCTGGGAACATTCGACGATAGATCACGATATTTGTGCCAGCCCAAAATCCCCTGGTTCATGGAGGTTTTACAGTACTGCCCTACATCAGCAGCAATATACATTTTCCCCTCATTGAAAACGGGTGTGGACATGCGATATATATCTACAACTTTATTAATATTACTCATCCTCAGTTCTAATAGCTGCGGATCCCATCAAAGCAGTAGGGGAGATAATGTCGATATAACAGGCACTTGGTCTGGGGGCTTCACCGGGAGTAATAGTGTTAATTTTTCTATCACTATAAATGTGCTTAGTCAGTTTCCAGACCCCGACAATAGCAATAGAGATTTGATTGAGGGAACCTGGTCTTCTCCAAATGCTGGATTCAATGATGTCTATATTTCGGGCGACATAACTTCAGGCTTTATTAATGGTAAATATTTGAAATTCAATCTAGAAAAATCCACGGGTAATGCCTGTTATTACAGGATTCATATAAGCGATTATGTTTGGACTAACCAGGCGACTGAAGAAGCTGAATCTCTGACAGATACGGGTTCATATTTTGATAGAGGATGCATACGTTCTACAGGTACCATGGAGCTTGTGAGGAGTAGCAACTAAATAAAGGTATCTTATTTGCAAACGCAATTTAATAGGTAGCTCAGGGCCGATAGTACCCGTTCACTTTATTCTTATGATTGGCAACTCACGGCGATATGCCTCCATTAGGTTGGTGCAATAGACAATCTGGTTAGTTTTGTACTAGTTTATTTTCAGTGAATGTTGAACCAAGTTTGCGCCGCAAAATGGCCGCAATTAAATTTTCTTTACCTGAATGTGAGAAGTAGTCCTTAAACCAGAAGATGGTCATGCAATAATGAAAATCCCGGTTAAACAAGCCCGCTAAATAGCGCGCAGCGCATTGCCCATATGGATGTTCAAAATCGACCTGACACCACTGCCGATACGCGGCGACTGCGAATCGCTTTTGTCATCGCACTGTCGTTCGCGCTGCTGCTCTGGGCGGTGAAACTTGCAGAGTATTTTGGCGGTCTCGATTTTACCCAGTTCGGTATTTATCCGCGCCAGGTTGGTGGGCTGGCTGGAGTACCCTTCTCGCCTTTTATCCATGGCTCATTCGCGCACCTGTTTGCTAACA
>Ga0224506_10001770_pt1 | contig 15277 bp, 8 predicted proteins | sample SF_Jan12_sed_USG_2_FD_169108 | JGI IMG/M metagenome (GOLD analysis project Ga0224506, IMG submission 169108) | Sediment microbial communities from San Francisco Bay, California, United States - SF_Jan12_sed_USGS_8_1 | ecosystem: Environmental > Aquatic > Marine > Sediment | place: USA... | reverse complement strand
ACGATAGAAGAACGCAAGAGAAAAGAGAAGCAGATAGAAAAGAGAGAAAAAAGAGAAAAAAGAAGAAAAGCAAAAAGGAAAGAGGGCAAACCATGATTAAAAAAAAAAGGCCCGTTGTCCCCCATGGAATAACGGAAGAAAAATAACCTTCGTTCTCATATACGGTACCATTTCAAAGTATATGAGGGAGCGTCTGAATACGAATCCAAAGGTCGGGGGTTCAAATCCCTCCGGGTATACCAGCTTTTCCCTGAAAATCAACAAGTTAGAGGAATTCTAGATTCAATAGGATTCCTTTATTTTCCAGTATTTTCAATCCCAATATGGCACAAAAATGGCACAGAATAAATTTGTAGAGGGCTATGGGGCTTTTTAATTCGGCCCCCCTCTATTTACTTACAACCCTTGCTCTCCTGATACAAAATATTTCTTAAAAAGCCGTGCTACTTATACAAAATATAATGATAATCTAATCGCTGATTCCTTGTTTAAATCCCATCTGATTTTCTCGTCTATAACTCTGGAACACGTTAGATATATTCAAAGTCTATAGATGTACCACTTTTTTTTTGTAGATATGTCAGACCCTCCCGGACACTTTGTGTTATTTTGTAAGCTACAAAAAGGAGGTCTGACAGATGCAAAAAGAAGTCAGAGAAGCATTACGAATCCGATTCAAATTAGTAGTTCTTGAGTATGCACGGGAAATCGGAAGTGCTACAAAGGCATGTCGCGAATTCGAAGTATCGAGGTCGACGTTTTATGATTGGAAGAAAGCCTTCGATAAAGAAGGAAAAGCTGGATTAGTCAGGAAAAAACCTGTTGCCCTAAATCATCCAAGAAGCTTAGCCCAAGATGTCGTTGATAAGATCCTTCACCTGAGGCAGACATATAAGCTCGGACCTGAGAGAATCACCTGGTACCTGGAACGCTATCATGGAATTAAAACTTCAGTATCAAGTGTCTATCGGACTCTCGTTCGAAACGGAATGAGGCGTTTGCCTAAGACAGCACCACGCCGTGCTATTCACACGCGACGTTACTCCAAAGAGGTTCCCGGTCATCACATCCAGGTTGATGTCAAATTTGTCTCTCTGAGGAATTTTGATGGCAACAGAGTTAGACGCTTTCAATATACGGCTATTGATGATGCCACCCGGATCAGGGCGATGAAAATCTACCCACGTCACAATCAGCAGAATGCCATTAAGTTTATTGATTATGTGATTGAGAAATTCCCTTTCCGTATCCATACGATCCGAACAGCCCGAGGCCATGAGTTTCAAGCCCAGTTTCATTGGCATGTCGAGGATAAGGGCATGAGGCACGTATATATTAAACCTCGATCTCCACAGCTCAACGGAAAAGTCGAAAGATCTCATCGAACGGATCAGGAAGAATTCTATCAACTGTTGACTTATACGGATGATGTGGATTTAAATAAAAAATTAGCGGAGTGGGAACGGTTCTATAACCTCGATCGTCCGCACGGAGCGTTCAAAGGCAAAACGCCCTATGAAGCATTGAGGTGTAGGTTAGAATAATTGAAATATTGCCCGGGAGGGTATGAAATATTACAATCATATTAAGCTTTTCAATGCATCTTTCACTATCCAAACATGAAACACAAATTTGCCAAAGATTTGATATTTTGTAGCAAAAAACGCCATAAATAGAAATATCTAGCTAAAATGTCCTTAGGAGAAAGCTGTTGAAAAATAAGGGGAAAGGTGGCGGGGCCGACGAGACTTGAACTCGCGACCTCCGGCGTGACAGGCCGGCGTTCTGTTTATCGATATGTATCACTGTCCCTTCAGCCCAGCCAGCCTCTTCCTGGCATCCTCAAGCTCAGAGGTACAAGGATCAGCATCATTCCAATCTCATTTTCTTTGGGAGTGCAATATATCTAAGGCCCAAGGAAATTCTGTCAAATACAAAGAGCACTTTGTAAAAAGAGAGCAGAATCACTATTAAACGCCTTTCCGAAATGTGTAGATGACAATGTAAGCTACACCATAAAAGGCTAATCCCACACCCATCATTACCTTAAATCCGAAATTGAGCGCTATAACGAGAGAAAAAATAGATGCAAACACAGAAAAAGCTCCATTGACACCCCATGCCCACGGAACCAGGTGCTTATGGAACTTTCGAACGATCTGTATACCCATGGGAAAGCACATCCCCATAAAAAAACCTGGAGGGACTATTAACACAACAGCTATCAAAATTCTGACAGGCTTGCTGAGCCACATAAAGGTGGTAAAAGAATCATACAAAAAAAGGATATAAATCAGGATGATGCCAAATATGATCGTGAGAACATTAAGCAGCTTGCGAGGTGCTGAACCTGGTGCCCAAATACCCGATACCATGCTACCTATTCCGCTGGAAAAAAGGAGGGTAGCAAGTACAACAACAAATGAATAAGTCGGATGCCCTAGGAATATGGTTAGCCGTTGGATAAGCGAAATCTCGATGAGCATGAATCCTATCCCTAACCCAACGAAGTAGATCAGGCTGCGGAGACGATATTGAGCCCTTCGGATCTCAACGTCTCGACTCAGACAAAGAGGCAAGAATATCGTTAGTACTCCAATAACACCAAAGCTTATTAACATTCCATAAAGAAGAGGTAAAGCGATACGGCGGGAGGCATGATCTTCGGGATCAGAGCGGAAGATGTCACGGAAATATCTCATAAAGAAGAAAAAAGGACGATCATCAGTGGGGGGATTGATATTCTTGGGATATGACTTGATGAAATCCTCCCTGCTTATATGAGTGTAAGCCTTGGGGTTGATCAACTCTCTAAACTTGTTGGAATAGGCGGATGAATCCAGATTCTCCTTGTCAGTGTAAGGAGCGTACACCACGCTGTAATTATATCGCTTGGCGGTATTAACGACAGTTAAAACTTCATCGGGAATAAACACGCCTTTCTTGAAAAGTACTGTGGCTCGTCGGTAACTAAGCCTACTCTCAACCACAACGATTAACCGCTTTTCAATGTCGTTCATGTCGTTATCAATCAAATACTGAATGAAGATATTGCTAAGGCGCAGGGCCTCGTCCCAGTTAAAATAGCGCGAGATGGATAGGATTCCTTCCGCCTTTAGATGTGTGTAATAATCCCGAACCGCCTCATAGGTGTAGAGCGTGTTTTCGTTGAAGAGATAGGCGCCTGATGCTGAGGAAGCCCAAGAGTCTATCATAGTAATCTGGATAATATCATAAAGATCTTTGGAACCAGCTACGAAATTGCGTCCTTCATTAATATGCAATGTCACGCGTGGATCCTCGAAGATTCGGCCTATATAATCAGCATAGATTTTAGTAACCAGTTTCCGGAACACAGGATTAATCTCTACTGCAGTGATCTTTTTTTGATTAAACAGGAGGGAGGTAAATACATCCACACCTCCTCCAGAGCCGATAATTAACACATCTGCGTTTGGCTTGAGATGATGGACGATTTGGAGAGAGTCAGCTTTCATGTAACCAAGCTCTAAGAAATCCCCATCAAACTGATATAACAAAGTGGGGGCTCCTGCATCGTTAGTTACCTTCATTGTCTGGTATTTTAGGTCTTTATATGTTTTATTTTTTGGGGCAAATACTGCCACACGAGAAACTGGACTCCATTTTTCAAAGATCTTGTTTTCCTCATGTTCCTGAGGAGCTGATGTCATGTAACTTTTAATGTTAACAACCTTTAACAGAGACCACCGATCATTAGTGCAAAACAACACTATGAAAATCACCACCAAAACTCCCAGAAGCACCTTAATCCAGCGCAGCTTCAGCTCATGGGAAAATGCCAATGCAGCGAGACAAGCGAAGATGGAGGCTACGAATGTTATAGAGGGAGCACTGAAATGGAAAAGGAGGGGAACAACTATCAGGCATCCTAATGATGCGCCGATGAGATCGCTAAAATATACGGTACCGATTTTCGCATCATACCGGAACAAGGCAATGGTTATGCACATTGCAGCAAGGAAAAAAGATATGAATAAAAGCAACAATTGTACTCCCAAAATCAAATAGAAGTTCGCGTGGGAAAGACTTAATCTGGACAGATCCGTATTGAGGTGGAAATAAATCGCTATAGGAGTAAATAACGCGAAGAGAACCGAAAACCTTGTCAAGTGCTTGATGTAATTATTCCCAATCAGTCTCTTTGCAAATAGATAACATAGCACTCCGGCTGCAGCCGTACCTAATAACGCTAAGGATATAGCCAAAAAGCCGAAGTAATACCACAACGTTACTGAAAAGATACGCGTGATGTTCACTTCCAAAAGTAAAGTAGCCAACGCAATCAAACCCACTCCAACTAGTAATGATTTGGGCACGTCTTTCATTACAAATTCCTTTGGACAATGAAGAATTTATGATTCTTACATGGAGAAGGACGCTCGGTTTTAAAACTGAGGCAGAGGTAATGAATGATATCGTATTTTCCAGCAAAAGCAGTTCTTCTTATTAATTCTTTCTTGGGAATCTGGAAAGTCTTTGTTCGGGAAACAGAGATTTCCTCTAATGGATAAAGAAGAGTTGCACACTCTTCGCAAAACTTGGAGTCAGAAGGATTATCAATCTGACATTTAGGGCATTTAAGAACCATTGAATCCTCTTGCTAACTCATCAATAGGATAATAATTAATAAGGGGAGAGTCAAACTGAAATATAGACTTATCCCTTTGTCACCAGTTTGTCACCAGAATTGCCTAAAATCGCCTAGTTTTGCGTATGATTGCTAAAAGAGGAAAAGACGGAAATCACATAAACAATAAGGGGAAAACAAGAGGAATAAGATGGTAGCGGGGGCTGGATTTGAACCAGCGACCTCCGGGTTATGAGTCCGATGTGCTGCTAGAATGGTCTCCATGTGCCAAATATGTGCCAAAATTGACTGAAAAACGCTGAAACTACGGTATTAGGATTGAAGCCTTAATATGGATTGTATTGCAGTTTCAGAGCAAGGGAACATGAATCCGAAAGCTTGAGAAAATCAAAAGTTCCCATACCCCCCTCCAAATTAATTTTGTGCCATATTTGTGCCACTTTTGTGCCATATTTGGGTTGAAAATAGTGGAATACGATGGAATTTAATCGAACTCGAAATTTCACTAAATCGCTAATTTTAAGATGGTTAGCAGAAAACAAAGAGAGCCAGCAGAGGGATTCGAACCCTCGACCTGCTGATTACGAATCAGCTGCTCTACCGACTGAGCTACACTGGCTCTGGACAGGATCATTCCTGCCGACAGATAGAAAATAGTGGAATTGGCCTGAACTGTCAAGATACCTGAGTTGAAGTTTTCTCTCTCCCGACCAAGCAAATTCATGGTGGTCCGGGAATGCTGAGAAACAGACAGCCCTCAGGAATCATAAAATAAACAACTCTATAAAAGAATTCCAATTATTTATCGAACACTTCATTTAACTTTTTTATTAACAATCAGATAGGATCATCATAACCCTCAATCCGAGAAGAATGAACTGAGTTTAGAGTTTGACATAAAAATGGGCCTGTGCTATAGACTTTTTTAGGGGATTCCGAAGGGAGATGAACACGGTCGGAAACAAGGTTTGGATAAAAAAAAGAGAATTCTCATGCCTTTGTGAAATGAAAAATGACGCGCCTGTCAACTCCCTAACAGCCTGCTCGATCAACCCCAGTATTCAGCAAACATTTTTCAATTCATGTAAAATATAGATAAAAGGTATCCGGGTAAGAAATGGTCGCCTTCTCCTACAAAAGATTGAGGACGTTGATGAGAACTATCCCCATCTGTCCGAAACCCAAAGCAGTAGGGTTAAAAAATATCCCCAATAATGAGCCGATAATTTATGTCTATAATCATATAACTCGCCGCGGTGAACCTGTTTATCTGGGAATGGCCGCTCCTTCCAAACCAAACATCAGATTCCTTGCTGAAACCATAATCGCCAGCCCTGAATACAAGCTTCAGCTCTACAAAGAAGTTGAAGATGCCATCTTCCCGCTCAGGTTTCAAAACAGGGCCAGAAAAAGCTTCTGGATAAAGCTGTGGTACTCAAAATTGATCAATTTCCTCACCAAATTCGTCATTGCCCAGGCAAGCAAGCTGAAAGTCATCGACGTCCATTTGTTCCAGGCAGCCACAGATGAAGAAAAGCTCAAAAAACTAAGGATAAACAAGCAGGCATTCATAGAATGCATAAGAAGCCTGGAAAGAAACATGCCCATTGCCATTGCCCCCAGCGGAGGCAGGACACATAAAACCGTGGAGAACCCAGTCTACCCCACTATCGTCCCCACTTTAGCCAGCAGTCTTTACAAGCGAGGAAAAACAGTCAAGATCGTGCCCAGCGTCATTAAAGAAGCTCCCATGATCACCAAAAGAACATACTGGAAGTATGTCGCGGACAGGTTCTTTATCTACAAAGCTTTCAAGCGGTTCATGGGTCTGTTCAACCATAATCACTACCGGAAACCGAGATTGATCGTTGAGTTTTTGCCTCCGTTGACATTTAAAAAGCAAAATCCTTCCAAACCTGAAAAAATCGAGTTTGTAAAAAAAATTCAGCAGTTGATATACAAATGTCTAGGCGAACCCACCCAGCGAGTCTCTCCATAATTCAGATCCCTCTGAAATATTCCCCAAAAAAAGGTGGTTTGACAATCCGCATAAATCGGGTAAAATAGCAATTCCTTGGCAGCTGGAAAATAAGATTGTCGCCAGCGGCTTTCAAGGAAACCTGTAATTCATAACATGCTCATTAAAAAGATTGAACTCCAAGGATTCAAATCCTTCCCTGAGAGAACAAAGATCATCTTCCACCCCGGAATAACCGCTATCATTGGCCCCAACGGAACCGGCAAAAGTAACATTGTGGATGCCCTTTTATGGGTCTTGGGCGGTCAGAGGTCGAAGTCCTTCAAAGGCGAGAGGAGCGAAGACATCATTTTCAACGGGAACACAGAAAGGGCTCCTCTGGGGATGGCGGATGTAGTCCTCTCTTTGAGCGATGAGAATGAAGAGCTCATCATCAACCACCGCGTATTCCGCTCCGGCGAGAGTGAATACAGACTGAACGGCAAGCTGGTCAGGCTGAAGGATATCCAGGATGCCTTATGGAATCGCTCCATCGCCGAAAAAGAATATTTCGTCATCGAGCAAGGACAAATCGGACTATTCCTCACCTCCAAGCCTGTAGAGAAAAGGCTGCTTTTGGAAGAGGCAGCAGGTACAGCCTTATACAAAACCAAGAAGAAGCAGGCCCAGAGCAGGCTGGAAAGCAGTGAACAGAATCTGACCAGGCTGGAAGACATCATCGCCGAGGTATCCAGGGCGAAAAATTCACTCAGAAGGCAGGCCGGCGCCGCAATCCGATACAGGAAATTAAGGGAAAAAATAAGACAGCTCACCTCCCTCCACTACCGTAAAAAGATCATTCAAATCGAAACGAACCTGCAGGAAATCACGCGCCAACATGAGAAATGTCTGAGCCTGGAAAAAGAAGTTGTTTCCCTGCTGAAAGATCAAGAAAAAAGCCTGAGTGTCCGAAGAAAAGAGGTCTGGGACCTGGAAAAGACGATCAAAGAATGCCAAAAAAACCTGTATGCCCTCAGCTCTCAGATTTCCCAACTGGAGACAGATAAGGACAAGGAAGCCAAGAGGATCGAGTTTATCGAGGAACAGAAAAAAAGAGCGAGCGCCAACCTTGAAGAGGTTAAGCAGGAAAAACAACAAATAGCAAAAGAAGCGACTCAAGTCGAAGATGAGATCAAAAATACAAAAAAGGAATATTCAGAAAAACAAAAAGCCCTGGATGAGGCAGAAAAGGAGAATCAAACGTTTCAAAAAGAACTGGAGGAATGGGCCAGTTCTCTGGAAGCATTGAGGAATGAATACTTTGAAAAGCTCTCCGTGCACACAGAGGTCAAGAATGAGATCATCCGGCTCGAAAAAGAGGTGGAATTGATCCTCCGTCAGGAGGGGAAGCTCAAGGACCGGCTTTCGGATGAGCGCTCTCTGTCGGAACAGAAAAACAGCATAATGGAGCAACGGAGAAAGGAGCTCACTCAAACCCATATGTCCATTGACGAGCAGAAAAAAACTTTGGCCTCCCAGCAGGAGGAACTGGGCGGAATTTCGTCCTCCATCCAGGCCTTGGAGAACAAAACCTCCGGTCTGAAAGGAAAAAAGGAGGAGGAGACTCATCATCTGCGGGTAATGGAAAAGCTGGAGAAGAAGGAGAGGGAAACGGATGTTCCTGAAGGCATACCAGGAGCTCTGGGCATCCTGGCCGACTCGATCGAAACCGACGCCGAGCATGCGCCGTTGATCGATGTTTTCTGGAAAGAAGAAGCCAAGGCCTTTCTCGTCGACGCTCAGGATTTTAAAAAAATCCTGGCCGAGAGACAATTAAAAGGCAACTTTCTCCTCCTCTCACCACGCCAGAAACGGGATATCCCCGCCAATGTCTATGAGGACTCCCGCGTGCTGGGACGGTTCGAATCCTATTTCAAGCCAGACCCGAAAATTAAAGACAAGCTTCACCTCCAGGAAGCAGCCGTAGTCAAGGATATTGAAAGCGCCATCGAGCTCTGGCTTGTCCATCCTTCTCTGAACTTCATCACTCCCCAGGGGGACCTGCTTCTCTCCTCTGGCCTTCTGAAGCTGGGACAGAAAACCGGAGGCATCTTCACCCTCGCCCAGGAAATCAAAGAAATAAAAGAGGACATCGCCCAGCTTGAGAAAAAAATAGAACCCTTAAGCCTGGAGCTTGAAGAAAAAAACAGGACTAAACAGAAGCTGGAACAAGAGATCGATGAAAAAGCCACAGTCCTCGACCAGCTGGAAAGAAAAATTGAAGAAATCGAGAAAGAGAAGAAATATGACCAGACAGAGATGGAGAAGATCAAGGCCAACATCGAGCTCATCAATAACGAGCTCAAGACCCTGACCTCAGACAGAGAAGAATTGATAAAAAAGATTGGAGACCTCTCTCTTGGAAAGCTCAAGGAAGAAGAGAGAGCCACAAAAGAAAGGCTGGAAAAGGAAGAGAGGAAATTCGCTCAACATCAGGAGAAAAACGAGCAGAAAAGAAAAGAATTTTTTGAGCTCAAATCCAGCCTTGACCTTCTGGAGGAAAAAATCAGCAACCTCAGTCACAGGGCACAATCCCTGAAAGAGAGAGAAAAAAACCTCTCTGCCAAAGAACTCTCTCTCCAGGAAGAGATCCAGAACTGCGATAAGGACAAAATCAAGATCAAGGAAACCATCGAACACCTCACCCAAAAAGCCAAAGATTATGAAAAGGACAGAGAGAAAAAAGAGATGGAGCTCGCTCAGAAAGAATCACATCTGCAGAAATTGAGTAAAGAGCAGGAGGACCTGGAAGAAAAGATAGAGGAGCTAAAAAAAGAGAGCGAAGACAGGAAGGAAGAGCGTGTCAAGCGGGAAATCAGCAAGGCTGAGACGGACCGGGACCTGGTCAACCTCGAAGAGAGCTGCTGGCAGGACCTCAAAAAGACGATCCAGGAAGTCAAGGCCGAGATCCCCGAAGATAAGATTCCGGATAAGGCGATCGAGGATAAACTGGCCGAAGCCGAGGAAAAGCTTCAGAGATACAAGTCCGTCAACCTGATGGCAGAGGAAGAATACGAGATCCAGAAAAAACGTTATGATTTTCTGATGCAGGAGAAGAAAGATCTCCGCGAATCCATAGACACGACCAGGGAGGCTATCAAAAAAATCGACCAGGAAAGCAAGTCGCAATTCCTGAAGGCTCTGACCGAAGTCAACAAACACTTCCAGGATGTTTTCTCCATCCTTTTCAACGGCGGCTCTGCTGAACTCACGCTCTCAGATGGAAGCCACCCGCTGGAAAGCGGCGTGGAAATCAAGGCCCAGCCTCCGGGCAAAAAAGTCCAGACTCTCTCTCTTCTCTCCGGAGGGGAAAAAAGCCTGACAAGCCTGGCTTTCTTTTTCGCTCTCTTCCGCTATAAGCCTACTCCTTTCTGTGTGCTGGATGAAGTGGATGCTGCACTCGATGAGGTGAACCTGAAGAAATTCCTTGAGCTGATGAAAAAAATAAAGGAACGGACTCAGTTCATCGTCATCACTCATAACACCAAGACCATGGAAGTCGCCGATTATATCCATGGGACAACCATGGCTGAGCCCAACATCACCAGCCTCTATTCCATCAAACTTGAACAGAAAGGAGAAAAGTCAAGCTGAAAAATCGCTTGAATTCCGTACACAACTGAATATGATTAAGAGGATTTCCTGTTGAATGAATTATGGGCTTGCAAAACCGGGATTGAGATTGAAAAATAGACCCAAACCGACTCACACCTGAACAGGGTGAAGTGATTGCTTAACAGCCGTAGGATCCAAAAAGGAAAAAGGAGGGCCTCATGTCTATCTATCTTTGGATCATTCTCGCTTATCTTCTGATCCTGACCGGGTTTAATTTTTACAGAGCAAGACGCGTCAAAAGCCAGGAAGACTTCATGGTCGCGGGACGAAGCCTGAAGACCGGAGTCATGGTTTTTACTCTGATCTGCACCTGGATCGGCTCAGGGACTTTTATCGCCGGAGCGGAGTTCGCCTCCAAGGCAGGCTTTTCTGCGCTCTGGCTGGCAGCAGGAGCCTGGGTCGGTATCGTTGTTATTTATTTTCTGGCAGGAAAGATCCGGAGTTTCGGGCAGTACACCATCGGAGATATACTTGAGGTCCGGTATGGACCCACTGCCCGGCTGGTCGGAGCCGTAGCCCTCATCACCTCCTTTACAGCCATCGTCTCCTACCAGTTCGTAGCCGGAGGCTTTATCCTCAACGTGGCCACAGACGGAGCTATCCCCAGCTCTGTGGGCACCATCATCGCTGCAGTCTTCGTCATCCTGTTCACAGCCCTCGGCGGCATGATTGCCATCGTTTATACGGATCTGCCCAACGGGATCATCATCGTGCTGGCCTGTTTGCTCGCTGTTCCTTTTGTGTATCTTGCTGCCGGCGGTCTGACTCAGGCCACCCAGGTGCTCGATCCCGGCTATTTTGCGGCAGTCAACGAACAATTTGGAGTTCACCCCACTCTCAAGGTCGGGGGGTATTTCCTGGCGACCATGCTTCTGCTGATGGGAGTGCAGAGCATGTACCAGAAATTCTACAGCGCCAGGACTCCTAAAGACGCAAGGAAAGCGGTTATTCTCTGGACCGTCGGGACTGTGTTGGTGGAAACGGTCGTGGTGATCATTGCCGTATTCGCCTACAGCAAATTCAAAGACCAGCTAGACCTGTCCATCCCCAAGGAAGGCGGAAAGGTGGTGCTTATGGCCGCTAAAAGCCTGGTCCCTCCGTATGTGGGAGTCCTCCTTCTTGGCGCGGCCTGTGCCGTGGTCATCTCCACAGGCATGAACTACCTTCTCTCTCCGACAACAACCATCATGCGGGATATCTACCAGCGTTTCAAAAAGACTGAGCCAACCCAAAGCACCATGGTCGCTCTCCAAAAAGTATTCGTCGTCGTCCTCGGCCTGGTAGCGTTTTTCCTGGCTATGAGATTGACGTCGGTCCTGGGCATGGCCTACTTTGCCTATACGATCTACGGAGTGGCAATAACTCCGGCCCTTCTTGCCGCCTTGGCCTGGAAAAGGGCAACCAAGGCGGGAGGCCTGACTTCGATCATTTCAGGGACTGCTGTTTGTATCGTTTTGAAAATTCTGGTAGAGGTCCTTCCCCCTGAACTGGCACCTGACGGAGACCCCTGGGGAATACCGATTATCTACCCCGCCTTGATCGTGTCATTGGGATCATTGATTATCGTCAGCCTTTTGACCAAAAGGCCAAAACCGGAAGAGCTGGAGAAATTCTTCCCCAAGAAACAGCAGATTTGAAGAGGCACAAGATTCTCAGGGTTGCTTCCGCGCAGCTTCCTGCGGACAGAAAAAAGAAGGATAAGGTGAAATGACCTATCTGATTTCCATCCTCGGTTACCTCGTCGTGCTCTTTATCTTCGGGCTCCGTCTGACCAAACGGTTGAAAAAAAAGGAAGACTTCCTGGTTGCGGGCCGAACCCTGACCGCGCCTGTTCTTGTCGGGACCCTGCTGGCCACCTGGATCGGCTCAGGAGACATCTTCAGCGTCTCTGACCTCAGCTACAACCACGGCTATTCCTCCCTGATCGGAAGCAGCGGCGGCTGGCTGGGCATCATCATCATCTTCTTCATCGCCGGCAGGGTAAGGAAATTCGGCCAGTTTACGGTCCCGGACATCCTGGAAGCCAGGTACAACACATGGGCCCGGATTTTGGCTACGATTGCCACCATCATCGCCTATTTGACCATAGTCAGCTACCAGTTTCGGGGAGGAGGCTGGGTGCTGAACATCATTACAGACAATAAGGTCTCGATCAAATCCGGGATAATCATTGTTGCTGTCTTTGTCATAACATACACGCTGCTTGCCGGAATGATATCGGTCGCCTACCTGGATATCTTCAACGGGATAATCATGATCACCGGGATCCTTTTTGCTCTTCCCTTCCTCATCCATCACGTGGGAGGGATGGACACCATCGTGGCCAACGTCACACCCAGAAGCCATCCTTTCCTGGGAAACATGACTGGGATCCAGGCTATGGGATATTTCGTCCCGACCTTCCTGCTGGCACTCGGAAATGCCAACATGTACCAACGCTTCTTTTCAGCGCGCGATGAAAGAGAAGCCAGGAAATCTGTCGTGGGCTGGGTGATTGGAGTCATCCTTCTCGGTGTCGCCCTCCAGAGCCTGGCTGTGGTCGGGAGCAGCTATTTCAAGGGTCTTGAAGCCAAAGAAGCGGGAAAAATCATCATTCTTGTCGCTCATAAGGGCGTTCCCGTGGCTGTGGGCTGCTTCCTCCTGGTGGCCATCATGGCCATCATCATCTCCACAGCCAACAGCTTCCTTCTGGTTCCGGCCACAAACGTCATCAGGGATATCTACCAGCGGTTCATCAATCCCAGTCTGCCTGACAAGAAAATGATCCTCTATTCGAGGCTGACGGTTATCGTCCTGGGTGTCATATCCTATTCCCTGATTTCCTTCTTTCCCAGGATCCTGGATGCGGCCTACGCAGCATACACGGTTTACGGCGCCGGAATCACTCCGGCTCTCATTGCCGTGTTTTTCTGGAAGAGAGCAACTGCTCAGGGTGGAGTTCTTTCCATCCTGGGAGGTCTGCTCACGACAGTTGTCTGGGAAGTCATCAATAAAGCCCAGGGGCAGCTCCCCCTGGGCGTTCCGGCCGTCTATCCCGCGCTGATCTGCTCACTCGCTCTGCTTATCGGAGTCAGCCTCCTGACTCCCAAACCCTCTCCGGAGAAATGGCGTGCATTCTTTAAAAACAGGAGGAAAGATTGAAAACAGGGATTGTCAAGGATTGGAGATACATGGAACACAACACGGGGGCATTCCATGTGGAAAATCCCCAGAGAATAGAAGCCATTTACCGCATGGTGGAACAGGATATCACTTTTTCGTACGAAGAGATCGAGCCCCGTCCCGCAGAAGAGAAAGAAATTCAAATGATCCACTCCTCCTCCTACATCCAGGCCATAAAGGAGACTTCGGGCCGGGAAAGAGTTCAGCTCGACCCTGACACGGCGACCTCAGCCCGATCTTACGAAGTGGCTCTCCTCGCGGCGGGAGGCCTCTTGAAGGCAATCGACCTCGTCTTGGATGGAAAAATAAAAAACGGCTTTGCGATCGTCCGGCCGCCCGGCCATCATGCGGAATCCGCCCAAGCCATGGGCTTCTGTCTCTTTAACAACGTGGCCATAGGGGGGGAATACCTGATAAAAAAACATGGCCTCAAACGCATCCTGATCGTGGACTGGGACCTCCATCATGGAAACGGAACCCAGCATTCTTTCTACAGCCGAAAAGACATCCTTTATTTCTCCACCCATCAATTTCCTCATTATCCGGGTACAGGATACTGGGATGAGACAGGCGAGGGAAAAGGGAAAGGATTCACTGTCAACGTCCCTCTTTCTGCGGGTAAAAAAGATGAAGATTATCTCTTCATATTCAGAAAAATACTCTCCCCTATCGCCTCTCAATTCAAGCCGGAATTCATCCTTGTCTCTGCCGGGTTTGATATTTACCAGGGAGACCCGCTGGGAGGGATGCAGATCAGTGCGGACGGCTTTGGAGCCCTCACCGCAGAATTGATGAAATCAGCCAAGGAGTATGCCCAGGAACGGATTCTTTTCACCCTGGAGGGAGGGTATGACCTCCAGGGCCTTCAAGAGGGAATCAAACAGGTTCTTTTCCAGCTGAGCGGAGAAGGGAAAAAACCGAAAATCGGAGGAAAGATTTCGTCCGTCACCCAGAAAGAGCTGGAACCGGTTTTTAAGACTCAAAAACAGTTCTGGAAACTTTAAAATAAAAAGGGGTCAGGGGTCGACCCCAGTTGTCTTGTTAATATGCCATTCGTCATCTTTTCAGGACAAAATTCGTCCTCGCCAAGCCCAGAATAGGGGGAAAACAATTGGCATGCTATTTGCATCCTTTATGAGTGTGATATACTTGATATACAGAAAAGGAGAAGAAAAATGAAAAAAATCGTCCTGTTTTTATCAGCGATCCTGATTTTTCTGTCTCCATTGTCTGCCGAACAAGAGACCGAGTACACGAACAACTCATTCGCAAGACTCAATTTCGTGACCGGAAACACATACATCCAGAAAGCGGCTGACCTCGGGTATGAAGAAGCCGTACTGAATATGCCCATCGCGGAGGGCGACAGGCTTGGAACCACTGATGGGCGGGCAGAGATTTACCTGGGAAAAGGCAATTACATCAGGCTGGATAAAGAGACAAAAATTGATTTCATGAACCTGCCGAAAAGCGGTTATGATCTTGTCCGGGTCCGCATTTGGGCCGGTAACGCCTACTTCAGTGTAAGGACTTTAGAGGAAGAGAAGAATATCGAAATTCATACCTCGGATGTGTCTGTTTATGTCCTGGATGCCGGTCTTTACAGGATCGATGTGAGGCAGAATCGAGAGACTGAGATATTCGTCTTTGAAGGCATGGTGGAAGCAGCAGGAGAAACCGGCTCTGTTTTGATCAAAGACGGACAGAGACTCGAGGTGTCCAATGCCCGTTTCACATCCCGTCCCAGTGACTTCATCAATGTCGCGGATGACGGCTTCGACAGATGGAGTACAAGCAGAGAGTCGGCGATCCGCAAACACCTGGCCAAGAATTACATGCCTGAAGAGCTGGAA
>Ga0224506_10001769_pt1 | contig 15284 bp, 15 predicted proteins | sample SF_Jan12_sed_USG_2_FD_169108 | JGI IMG/M metagenome (GOLD analysis project Ga0224506, IMG submission 169108) | Sediment microbial communities from San Francisco Bay, California, United States - SF_Jan12_sed_USGS_8_1 | ecosystem: Environmental > Aquatic > Marine > Sediment | place: USA... | reverse complement strand
CTTCCAGTTTGGCCAGATTGCCATACAGTTCGCTTCCGCAATACAGATCCACCTCGGCATCCAGTGAGGAGCCGATACTACCTGATGTACGCAGGGCCTCCAGCTCCTTGGACACCGCCTGACGTACCTCGATAAGCTGCTGCCAGAAGGGCAGGTCCATTTCGGACTCGACAGGGATGGCGGGGAATTTGTACCAGGTTTGCAGGTGCACCGAATCGCCACGCTCACCGGGGATGTGTGGCCAGATCTCTTCTGCGGTAAAACTGGTGATGGGTGCCAGCCAGCGCACCATTGCCTCGATCACATGGTACAAGGCGGTCTGCGCTGAACGGCGGGCCAACGAGTCGGGCTGTGTGGTGTACTGACGGTCTTTGATCACATCCAGATAGAAACCGCCCAGATCCATGGCACAGAAGTTATGCACCTTTTGATAGATATGGTGAAACTCGTAGTGGTTATAGGCCTCGATCACCTGCCCCTGCAACTGATTTGCACGCTCCACGGCCCACTTATCCAAAGGCAGCATCTCTTTTGGCGAGACAAGATGCTGGGCGGGATCAAAGCCCGCCAGGTTGGCCAGCAGAAAACGTGAGGTATTGCGGATGCGTCGATAGGAATCGGCGGTACGTTTGAGGATCTCGTCGGAGACCGTAATCTCATTGCGATAATCTGTTGCCGCCACCCACAGGCGTATGATGTCGGCACCCAGATTCTTGATCACCTTCTGTGGAGCCATGACGTTGCCCTTGGACTTGGACATCTTCTGGCCCTTGGCATCGACGGTGAAACCATGGGTGAGTACGCTCTTGTAGGGTGCTACGCCACGCATCGCTACCGAGGTCAGCAGCGATGACTGGAACCAGCCACGATGCTGATCCGAACCTTCCAGATAGAGATCAGCGGCAGGAAAATCGGTCATGCCTTCACGCGATTCCAGTACCGCAGCATGACTGACGCCAGAATCAAACCACACATCCAGGGTATCGGTGACCTTGCGGTAGGTATCCGCCTCATCACCCAGCAGCTCTTTGGCGTCCAGATCAAACCAGGCATCGATACCCTTCTCTTCCACGCGCTTGGCCACCTCTTCGATCAAGGCGTTGGTGTTGGGATGCAGCGCTTCGGTCTCTTTGTGTACAAACAGGGCAATGGGTACACCCCAGGTACGCTGACGTGAGATACACCAGTCGGGACGACCGGAAACCATATTCTCGATACGCGCCTGACCCCAGTCAGGCATCCATTTGGTATTACCGATCTGCTGCAGCGCAGCATCACGCAGACCGTTTTGATCCATGCTCACAAACCACTGTGGCGTGGCACGGAAGATGATCGGGGTCTTGTGACGCCAGCAATGCGGATAGCTGTGGCGCAGGGCGGCATGATGCACCAGTTTATTTTTGGACTTTAATACTTCCAGTACATGGTCATTGGCCTTGAAAACATGCTCACCGGCGAACAGTTCGGTGTTGGGTAGGAACTTACCGTCGCCATCAACAGGATTGTCTACCTTGAGGCCATAACGCGCCCCCACCACATAGTCGTCCTGACCGTGGCCGGGGGCGGTATGTACCGCGCCGGTTCCAGCCTCGGTGGTCACATGGTCGCCGCAGATGATGGGTACTTCACGGGCATAGAAGGGATGCGCCAGTTTCAGACCATCCAGCTCACTACCTTTGGCATAGGCCACAACGCGATACTCTTCCACTTCATAGCGGGCCATCACATCCTTTAACAGCGCATCGGCTACCAGCAGGCGCTCGACAGGATGTGCACCGACACCGTCACACTGCACCACCACATAATCCAGTTCGGGGTTCAGCGACACCGCCTGGTTGGCAGGCAGGGTCCAGGGGGTGGTGGTCCAGATGACCACAGAGATCGTACCCTCGCCCGTATGGCCCTCTACCTTGTGACAACGGTCGAACAGTGCGGCATCGTCCAGTACCTCGAAGCGTACATCGATGGCGGGGGAGGTCTTGTCCTCGTACTCCACCTCGGCCTCGGCCAGCGCAGAACCGCAATCGGTACACCAGTGCACCGGCTTGGCACCCTTATGCAGGTGGCCCTTGTCGATGATGCGTCCCAGCGAGCGGATGGTATCGGCCTCGAAGTTGAAGTTCATGGTCAGATAGGGCTTGTCCCAGTCCGCCATGATGCCCAGACGTTTAAAGTCTTCACGCTGACCATCCACCTGTTTCGTAGCGTAGACACGACAGGCCTGACGAAACTCGCTGGCACTGACCTTGTGACCGGCCTTGCCGATCTTCTTCTCCACGTTCAGCTCGATAGGCAGACCGTGGCAATCCCAACCGGGGATGTAGGGGGCATCTTTACCATTCATGGACTGAGACTTGACTATGATGTCCTTCAGTACCTTGTTCACCGCATGGCCGATGTGAATGTCGCCGTTGGCGTAGGGAGGGCCATCATGAAGAATGAACGTCTGCTGTCCCTTTCTTGCCTCACGCAATTGTCCGTAGAGATCCATTTCCTGCCATTTCTTCAGCGTTTCGGGCTCGCGATTGGGCAGGTTCCCGCGCATGGGGAAGTCGGTCTCCGGCAGATTCAGGGTATGTTTGTAATCAGCCACGCTCTATTTTCCTTTGTTACGAATGCCATCAATCCAACCATTTGGAGTGACAGAGTTAATATCAGATTTTAAAGAATTCTTTTGCCTTTAGCGCATCTTTTTCGATCTGCGCCTTGAGGGCGTCAAACGACTCAAAACGCTGCTCTTCACGCAGCTTGTGGCGGAACTCCACCTGCACATGGCGACCATAAATATCATCACTAAAGCCAAACAGATGTACCTCTAACTGGGCGCGGGTACCGTTAACGGTAGGACGGATGCCCACGTTGGCCACACCTGGCACCGGCTCTCCGTCGACACCATACATTTCCACCGCATAGACACCGCGTACCGGACTGGCCTTGCGATGAAGATGGATGTTGGCAGTAGGGAAACCGATGGTACGGCCCCGCTTGTCACCATGGGCCACACGGCCACTCATGCGGTAGGGTCGCCCCAACAGTTGCTCGGCAAACCCCAGCTCTCCACTTTGCAGTGCACTACGAATACGGGTACTGCTGACGCGATCTCCCATGATCTCAAAGGTATGCATGCTGGCGACCTCAAAGTCATATTGCTTACCTGCTGCCTTGAGCATGGCAAAATCACCGGTACGCCCCTTGCCAAAGCGGAAGTCATCGCCGATCACCACATAACGGGCCGCCAGTTTCTCCACCAGGATCTGCTGGATGAACTCATCGGCCTCCAGACTACACAGACTCTCATCAAAACGCAGGCTAATCACTCGCTCAATGGAGAAACGGCGCAACACCTCCATTTTCTCACGAAAACGGGTCAGGCGTGGGGGAATCTCCCCATGCTGGAAGAACTCCGATGGATAGGGCTCGAAGGTCATCAGCACCGAGGGCAGACTCAATTCGGCGGCCTTATCCACCACCTGAGCCAATACCTCCTGATGGCCCAAGTGCACCCCATCAAAGTTACCGATGGTCACCACACAGCCGCGTGGGTCGGCCTGGAGGTTATGTAAGCCGCGTATTAACTGCATTTGTGCCGCTGCATCCCTAGGGTCTTTGCAAAAGGTCACAAGTATACCAATAAGCTGCAGTCACTTTCACTCAACACACCCGATAAGAGGCTTTTTTCCGATGGGAAATTGTCCCCGTAAGACTTGTACCGTGCCGACATTGGCCTATGCTTTTCACTGTAGCCACAAAATACAAGGCACCTATGTCCTCAATACAAGATATTTGCAATCAGAAGGGAGCCGACATCTGGTCCATCGGTCCCGAACAGAGCGTGCTGGATGCCATCCGTTTAATGGATGAAAAAGGCATCGGAGCCCTGGCGGTCATCCATGAGGACGAGTTGGTGGGGATCCTGTCCGAACGCGATTATGCCCGCAAGGTGGTGCTTAAAGGGCGCTCATCCAATGAGACAAAAATTAAAGAGATCATGACCCGCGAGGTGATCTTTACCCAACCGGATCAGGGTATCAAAGAATGTATGGCGGTAATGACCAAACACCGTATCCGTCACCTTCCGGTGATGGAAAACGGCAAACTTATTTCGATGATCTCACTGGGGGATGTAGTGAAAGAGATTATCTCTGATCAGGAATACCAGATAGAACATCTGCAACATTATGTAGCGTGGGAAGAATCGTACTAAATAAGTAAAATCTGTCTAGACCACCCCAGCTTGTCCCATCGCTTACTGCTCACCTATCACGCTTTCATCCTCAACATTCACACAAGAGAAATAGAGACTTGACCTGGAGTTGACTCCAGCATTTAAACTGGCCACTGTAGAAGCACAGCAGGAGTACGGTCCATGTTAATCGAAGTCTTTTCATCGCCCGGTTGCAGCAAGTGCAGCCACGCCAAGCAGACCCTCAAGGCACTGGTGGTCGAGCTAGGCCAGGAGCGCATAGAGTGGCGTGAGGTCAATGTACTGGATGAGCTGGATCACGCCGTAGAGCTGGGGGTACTGTCGACCCCCGCCATCGCCGTCGACGGTGAACTGGTCTTCACCAGCCTGCCAAACACCGGCAAGTTACGAGATTATCTGCTGCAAAAAGTAGAGGCCAACAAATGAGCCTGCTGATACTCACGGCGATCATTCTGGGCAGCCTTGCCTACTTTGAGCCCTGCACCATCGCTACCCACACTCTCTATACCGCTCGTCTGCACCAACGTTCACCTCTACAACGTCTCGGACAACTACTGGTATTGTTACTAAGCCGAGTCGGTTTTTTGCTACTGCTGCTGTTTACCCTGCGCGCAATCGTTGGCGAACTTACGCTAAGCGAACCCCTGATTGCCATAGCCTTACTGACCATGGCACTGGTCTATATCTTGTCACGCTTTCATTATCTGCCTATCCCTAACCTCGCTCTGCATCGGGTCTTGCCCAACGCGGATAGATTACCGGCCAGTCTGCAACTGGGGCTAACCCTGCCCGCCTGTACCTTGCCGCTATTTATCATCGTCGCCGGACTGTCTCTTTCTATCGGCAGTGATACTGCCATGCTGACAGCGGCATTGGTCTTCGCCAGCTTTTTTACCTTACCGGTTTTCATTCTGTCCTACCTAGGTTTGTCGGAAGAGACTCGCGAGGTATTGAAACAGGCGGGTGAAACAAGCCCGTACGTCACCGCACTGCTGTTGATCATCTCAGTGCTGGTCTTAATAGCCCTGGACTATGGCATCAATATCAGCGAACTGAAACTCGCCTTGCAACAGCCCGACGGCTTCGCGCTATGGCTGGGCTTTCTCACCGGATTTATCTTCAGCTTTAACCCTGTCGCCATCGCCTCCATCCCGGTGGTTCTGGCCTATGTCACTCGCTCACATGAACCAAAGCGAGCCATCAGTCTGGGGGGAGCCTTCATTCTCGGCATGATCCTTACCCACGTTGTTTTGGGCATCTCCGCCGCCATGGGTGGAAGTTGGGTGCAGTCGGTACTGGGACGATGGTGGGGGCTGATCCTGGGCCCTCTATTAATCTTCCTCGGTGCCATATGGCTGGGCTGGATACGCTTTCGTCTGCCCTGGCTCAGTGTACGAGCAAAAAAAGTCACCGGTCTCGGTGGGGCCTTTGTCCTGGGTATCCCTTTCTCTGTCGCCATTTGCCCCTTTTGTACCCCGGCGTTGATCGTCATGCTCGCCGCCAGTGCCGCCATAGGATCGATCGGCTTTGGATTTAGTCTGTTGTTGGCCTTTGCCCTTGGTCGCAGTGTGCCAATCATCCTTGGTGCCATCAGTATGGCCTGGCTCGAGCGGCTGGCGTTGATGAAACAGGGGCAAAACTTTTTTGAACTTATTGGTGGTGTAGTTTTGATACTTACCGGTATCTATCTATTGAATGAATACTTTTACTTTGTGCAACTGTGAGGTGGTAAATGTCAGAGCTACGTATTGGTGATGCCGCAAAACAACTTGGACTCTCCATTGACACTCTGCGGTATTACGAAAAAGAAGGGCTAATCACCCATGTAAGAAGGAATACCTCTGGTATTCGCTACTACAATGCTCAGGCACTATCGCAAGTACGATTTATTCTACGCGCGCAAAAGGTGGGCTTCAGCCTGAAAGAGATCGCGTCCTTACAAATTATGCGTAATAACCCACGTAAGGCTAAGGATGATGTACGCACACTTACCGTAAGTAAACTCAAGCAAGTGGAGTTGCATCTTGAGGAAATGAAATTTCTGCAACGTGAATTACAATTGCTCATAAATCTCTGCACCCAGGAGAGTGATAATTGTGGCATATTGCAAACACTCACTGCCGATACCCCGCCATAAAAAAGATTCACCGCACGTACATTTTGCCCTTATTAAAAACAGGCTATTGCCCGAAAATTCTGCGCATCTCAATAAAGCGAGTTTTTATTCCTGATTTAATGAAGTTTTAACAAAAACACCCATTTTATTTTACATATGCGCTTTAATTCTTCTCCATATTTATATTTAATGAATACTATAGATTTCTAATCCTCAGAAGAAAAACACCCGGAGTGTGACCGCGAGATGCAGGATCTTTCCAATAAAGAACAAAGCCTCTCTTCGACTAGTATTCTCGTAGTCGATGATGATGACCAACTACGTTTATTGTTTCGCTATAAGTTGGAGGAAGAAGGCTATCGAGTATTCGAAGCTGCCACAGGCGAGGAATCCATTGAAATTTACCAAAAAGAGACTCCCACACTAATTTTGATGGATGCGGTAATGCAAGGCATGGATGGCTTTGATGCTTGCAGTAAAATTCTTGATCTGGCTCGCGCAGAGAAACCCATAGTACTGATGACGACATCACTAAACGATGGCCTATCCGTCACCAAAGCTTATGCCGCAGGTGCCGCCGACTACGTTACAAAACCTATCCACTGGGCGGTCTTAAGTAATCGAATCAAACATCTGATTAAGGCTCAATCTGTAGAGTTGCTGCAACAAAAACTCGAGCAGCAAAACAATCAAGTAAAAAAAATGGCTACTATACATCGGATGGTAGGCGGCCTTGCGCATGATTTTAATAACCTGTTAACCGGCGTGATAGGCTACTCAGAACTGGCCCGAAATCTACCCCCTGAAGATACCGTAAAACTGAAAAGCTATCTTTCTGAAATAGGTAAAGCTGGCAGCAGGGCGAAAACCCTGATTCAGAAACTACTGACCTTTAGTCAAGATACACCGGCAAAACTGCTACTCACTGATCCGGCTATCATCATCAATGAATCCGTAAGCATGGTACGTGAAAGTTTTCCAGCCTCGATTGAGATTATTGATGACGTGGATGAACACCTGCCTCAGGTTTTAATCGATCCTGTACACATTTACCAATGCATTATTAACCTCTGCCTAAATGCCAGGGAGGCAATGAACAGTAAAGGTGCGCTTACCGTTTCATTGCATACGGTTAAATTAGAGACCACTAACTGTGCCTCATGTCTGGCAGATTTTGGCGGAGAACTTCTTGAAATTTCGGTTCGAGATACAGGAAAAGGTATACAGAAAAACAATCTGCCGAAGATTTTCGATCCTTTCTTTACCACCCACGAGATGTCTACCGGATTGGGCCTATCCGTTGTACACGGAATCGTGCATGAACATCATGGTCACATACGGATTGAAAGCAAAGAAAAGCTAGGCTCCGTATTTCGTATATTCCTGCCTCTACCTAAGAACTGAGCATTAAAGCCATTATCATATCGGTCAGTAATTCAGTAAATTCTAATATGTAGGAAATCTCCTACATGAATTACATCCTCGGCTGACAGACAATCCTTATGACTATTGCCATACTCAACATTCAGTCTCATCACTGTGTTTGATTCGTCGGGCAGGAAGCCCTCCACGTCTCAACTATCTTCCTTCACGGATTGATAGCAAATAGGCCGCCACATGGATTGTGGAGGCCGACTTTCTATCTAGGATAACGACAAATGATTGCTCAAACCCAACGTGCCAATATATTCACGAAGAACACTTCCGCCCAGAAGTACATAGATCAGGCATTCATGGGCTCTCAGGCATTTAACCACTGGCTGCTCAGTCTGGACCAAAAGACCTTACACAAAGCCTTCGTCTATTCCGGCTATACCGAACATTCCTATCTGCTTATGGCCTGGGAGGATTACTGCCATAATAAAACAGAATTTTTACTACAGTGGAGCCAGACACTTCTGGGATTTTATCACTACCTACAACACAAGTCCTAAGCACATGGCTTGCACCTTTAGTTATTCAGGCTAGTTCCTAACTCGCGTTTCCAGCTCAATTTCTTTTCCACCGATGTAATCATTGCCCCTGCGATATCCTTGCCGGTAGCTGTTTCGATCCCCTCCAGGCCGGGTGATGAATTAACCTCCAACAACAACGGGCCTTTGGCGGAACGGATAATATCCACGCCGGCCACCTTTAAGCCCAATACCTTGGCCGACTTTATTGCCAGTTTTTTCTCTTCCGGGCTGATCTTAACGATAGATGCATTACCGCCCTGATGAAGATTGGCACGAAACTCACCAGCGGCCGCCTCTCTTTGTATTGATGCGACCACTTTTCCGTCGATAACAAAGCAACGCAGATCCTTTCCCTGAGCCTCTTTGATAAATTCTTGTACCAACAGGTTGGCACGTAGGGATTTAAAGGCATTAATAACACTTTCAGCGGCCTTCTTGGTCTCCGCCAACACCACACCACGACCCTGCGACCCCTCCAACAACTTCACGATCAAAGGAGCACCTTCAACCATCTCTATCAGATCACTGGTATCCATGGGGGAGTTGGCAAAGCCGGTAGTCGGAATATCGATGCCGTTTTGCAACAGTAGCTGCAAAGAAAACAATTTGTCTCGGGATTGCGTAATCGCCACGGAATTGTTGATGGTGTATACGCCCATACTTTCGAATTGTCGCGTCAGGGCACAACCATAAAAGGTCATACTGGGTTTAATGCGGGTAATCACCGCATCCAGATCATTGAGTACCGAGCCACCTCGATAGTGAACCTCCGGTGCGGTAGCATCCAGTTTCATATAGCAATGCTTGATATTCAGAAACACCATATCATGACCGCGCTCTTCCCCGGCTTCCATAATACGTTGATTGCTATACAGCTCAGGATTGCTGGCCAACAGACCGATCTTTAAACCATTGGGAATATTTTCCGCGCTATCGTAACAGTCCTTGATCTCTTCTTTTGTCCGATCGCCCAGGCAATGCCTTTCCGCCGGGTCCACCAGCAGACGCCCACTCATAGCCTCACGTCCCAGCAGCATTCGATGACCCATGGAGTCACGATTCGCCAGGGTTAATTCAATCGGCCACTGCGTGCCATCCAACACCAGAGAGGTCTTGATCACATAGCGCTTTTCACTCTCACCGGTGGAACTCTTAACCACTCTGCGGTCAACGATGGGCGCTTCACAACGTACCACCGTGCGACGATTCTTTTGTAAGGGATGAACCTCGAAACTCACCCAGGGTTTGCCGTGACGACCAAAGGCCTGAATATTGAAGGCGTGTATCGATGAGGTCTTGGCACCAGAGTCCACACGCGCCTTCATTGCAGGGATCCCCAAGTCGGGAAATTCGCACCACTCCACACTACCTACAACGATCTTCTCATCATGCCCAGCCATTATGCACTCTCACAGTTAAGTATTTAAAACACCGCTTACGATGTTTTTCTCATTATCAGATCAGATTTTCTTACCCCGGAGATCCATAAAATAAGAAAATAACTTACTGCACCCGCAGCCACACACATAAGCAGCTCGCTGATGCGCATCGTCGCACTCATATCAAACCAGCGTGCCAGATTACCGGCGCTATACCAAATCACCAGCGCCATTAGTCCATTGGCAACAATGACGCGGGCAAACAACACAAACCAACCTTTGCCCGGCATATACACCGCCGCTTTGCGCAATCCCCGATACAACATCCAGGCATTGATAAAGGCTGATACAGCCGTCGCTGCAGCCAGACCGGCATGGGCACCGGGTATGGCATAGATCATCATCGGCACGACAAATAGGACATTTAGCACCATATTCACCACCATCGCCTTTATCCCGATCTTCATCGGTGTCTTGGTGTCCTGGCGGGAAAAATAGCCTGGTGCCAGCACCTTCACCAGAATGAAACCTAGTAAACCTGTGCTATAAGCCATCAGGCTCAGGCGTGCCATTTCCACATCAGACGGAGCAAACGCGCCATATTGAAACAGGGTGGTCAACATCGGACCGGCGAGAACCAACAGGCCCGTCATCGCCGGACTACCGATCAAAAACACCCAACGCAGGGCCCAATCCAGGGTGTGGGAAAACTCTTCCACAGACTTCTCTGCATGATTTTTCGAAAGACTTGGCAGTATCACGGTCGCCAGGGCAATACCAAAGACGCCCAGGGGGAACTCCACCAGACGATCAGAATAATAGAGCCACGTGACACTGCCTGCAGTCAGGGCCGCAGCTATCATGGTATCGAACAATAGATTTATCTGTGCCACAGAAGATCCGAGGATAGCTGGCAGCATCAATTTGAGAATGCGCTGAATGGCACTATCCTTCCACGCCCAACGCGGCCAGCCCAGTAGTTTAAGGCGCAGCACAAAGGGTAACTGAAACAGCAACTGAACCAGGCCAGCAAAGAATACCCCCCAGGCAAGGGCCACAATTGGCTCGTCCATGTGCGGAGCCAGCCAAATCGCCGCCGCTATCAGGCAGAGATTAAGGAAAACAGGGGTAAAGGCTGGTACAGCAAATTTACCATAGGTATTCAGGACACCACCGGCGAGGGCTGTAAGAGAGATAAAGAACAGGTAGGGAAAAGTCAGGCGTAGCATCTCTGAAGCCAAAGGCTGGGCTCCGGGCTTGTCCGCCAGACCAAAACCGATCACCGAGATGATGTAGGGGGCTGACATCACCCCGATAGCGGTAATAATGAACAGAAACCCACCCAGGGTGCCGGTGACATCACTCACCAATCTCTTTACTTCGGCCTGCTCTCGTTGCGATTTATATTCTGACAACACCGGCACGAATGCCTGCGAGAAGGCACCTTCTGCGAACAAGCGCCGCATAAAATTGGGAATCTTGAAAGCAACAAAAAATGCATCCGTAGCAATGCTGGCACCGAACATCCGTGCCATTACCATATCCCGTACAAGACCCAATAACCGTGACAACATGGTCATGGAGCCCACCACCGCAGTTGATTTCAAAAGCCGTCTACTCATGGAAACTGTATGATCCGTATAGTGATTTTTATAGTGCGCCCAGTTTATGCCAGAGCCCGGACGCAAACCAGCAAAAACCTTGGGATAGCGTGCGTTTTCGGCTAGACACGCCTGAGGAAAACACGCATACTACCGCGTCTTTCTGATAGGTGATATTTCAAGGAGTTTTACCTTGGCAAATACAGCACAAGCCAAAAAGCGCGCTCGCCAAGGCGAGAAGCGCCGCCAACACAATGCTTCCATGCGTTCTATGATGCGTACCTTCATCAAGAAGGTCGTATATGCGATCGACGCTGGCGAGAAAAGTACCGCGGAAGAGGCCTACAAGGCTGCCGTGCCAGTAATCGACAAAATGGCGAATAAGGGCTTGCTCCATGAGAACAAGGCTGCCCGTCATAAGAGTCGTCTGAACGCACGTATCCGCGCGCTCTAAGAGACGTCCTTACGGACACGAAAAAGCCGCTCTGGTAATACGGAGCGGCTTTTTTTTGCTCATGATGCCCATCTGTACATCCATAGGCCGGCCCGTGGCCGACGTAAACCTGAATGAAATGCGCAGCGCTTCTACGGTGTTAATACACTAGGCTGTAGCTTCAAACCAAGACCAAGTTATCGCGATGGATCAACTCCTGCTCGTCGATATAACCAAGAATAGCCTCGATCTGCTCACTGGATTTACCGATGATTCTGGCGGCCTCATCGGCAGAATAGTTCACCAGGCCACGGGCGATCTCCATACCCCCCTCATCCACACAGCTGACGACCTCACCGCGAAGGAAGTGACCACTTACTGACTTCACGCCCACGGCAAGCAGACTCTTACCCTGTTGGCTCAGAACATGTACCGCACCGTTGTCCAGTTGCAGCTGCCCACGCACCTGCAGGTGACCCGCCAACCATTGTTTCTTCGCTGCCGTGCTTGCCTGGTCGGGCAGGAACAGGGTCCCGACTTTCGCACCGGCAGCAATTTGATGGATCACCTCTGCCTCACGACCGGCGGCGATCACAGTGGCCGTACCGGAGCGTGCTGCCAGACGGGCAGCACGAACCTTGGTACGCATACCGCCCTGCCCAAGCGCACCACTACCACCGGCCATAGCATCCAGACGTGCATCATCCGCATCGACCACATCCAGCATCGTCGCATCGCTATGTTCACGGGGATTTTTATCAAACATGCCCTGCTGATCGGTGAGCAGAACAAGTAGATCCGCCTCTACCAGATTCGCCACCAGTGCCGCCAGGGTATCGTTGTCACCAAAGCGTATCTCATCGGTAACCACCGTGTCGTTTTCATTCACCACAGGTATAACCCCGAAGTCCAACAAGGTACGCAAGGTACTGCGGGCATTCAGGTAACGTTTACGATTACTAAGGTCATCGTGGGTAAGAAGGATCTGTGCGGTATGTAAACCAAATATTTGGAAGCGTGACTCATAGGCCTGCACCAGCCCCATCTGTCCCACTGCCGCAGCGGCCTGTAACTCATGCACGGCCTTGGGACGTTTGTCCCAGCCCAAGCGGCTCATACCCTCGGCCACGGCTCCGGAGGATACCAGTACGATCTCGATCCCCTGCTGACGCAGTTTGGCCATTTGCTCTACCCAGGCACTGATCGCCTCGGTAGCCAGCCCCTTACCATCATTGGTGAGCAGGGCACTGCCGATCTTGATCACCCAGCGTTTGGCTTTGGTTAGTTGTTTTCTTTGTTCCATCGTCACACTTTATCTGATTCATGTGCTCAAGTGGATAGGCGTATGCCCTTCAAGGGCATGCCAGCGCTGAGGGGGCGAAAATGCACCGTTTATGGCTCCTCGATACGCAGCCGAAGGACATTCCACATTTTCTGCTTCAATCGCATCGCTACTACTCCGCATCGGCGCATCTATCCCTATTTGTCCAGGATCTCTGCCTCTTCCACTGCGCCACGACTTTCCACATGTTCCATAATGGCGAATATCAGTGGCTTGGTGCCTTCACCACTAATGGCTGAGATACGATATACCGGTCCCTGCCAGTTCAGATCATCAATCACCTGTTGGCACAGTGCCTCACGCTCTTCTTCCGGCACCAAATCCAGTTTGTTTAATACCAGCCAGCGATCACGCTGCGCCAGATCCGGGCTATATTTTTCCAGTTCTGCAGCGATGGTATTGACCGAGCTTACGGGATCGGTCTCATCCATAGGTGCCATGTCAACAATGTGTAATAGCAGCCGGGTACGCGCCACGTGCTTAAGAAATTGTATACCCAGTCCGGCACCCTCTGCCGCCCCTTCTATGAGGCCAGGGATGTCGGCAATCACGAAACTGCGATGAGACTCCACACTGACCACACCGAGATTCGGCACCAGAGTGGTAAAGGGATAATCCGCTACCTTGGGCCGGGCACCAGAGACAGAACGGATAAATGTGGATTTACCTGCATTGGGTAGACCCAGCAGACCCACGTCAGCAATCACCTTCATCTCTAATTTAAGGTGGAACGACTCTCCCATAGAGCCATTGCTAGACTGGCGCGGAGCGCGGTTGGTACTGCTCTTATAGCGCGCATTTCCCAGGCCGTGAAAACCACCCTGGGCAACCTTCAGACGCTCGCCAGGCCGGGTAAGATCGCCGATTGTCTCCTCTGTATCCACATCGGAAATCATCGTCCCCGGGGGTACCAGAACAATAAGATCTTCACCGCTCCTGCCGGTACAGTTCTTACCCATGCCCTGCTGACCACCCGGTGCCTTGAAGCGGCGCTGGATGCGAAAGTCGGCCAGGGTGTTGAGATCGGCATCGACCTCCAAAAAAACTGAGCCACCGTCGCCACCATCGCCACCATCAGGGCCACCGAAAGGGATATATTTCTCGCGACGAAAACTGACACAGCCATTGCCGCCCTTGCCTGCCTGCACACGTATGGTAGCTTCATCAACGAATATCATAGTGAACCTTCAATATCGAAATAAACCGCCACGATTGTGGCTGAGTAAGCGCCAGTCTAAACGAAAAAAGCCCCGTAATACGGGGCTCTTCCTGCTCGACCTTGTTTACGACCTAAATCTTAGGCAGCAACAATGCTAATGGTACTGCGATTCTTCGGTCCTTTGACCTCGAATAAAACCTTACCATCGGTCTTGGCGAACAGGGTGTGATCCTTGCCAATGCCAACGTTCACACCGGGATGAAACTTCGTACCACGTTGACGAACCAGGATGTTACCAGCCAAAACGGACTCGCCGCCATAGCGCTTTACGCCAAGACGTTTCGATTCTGAATCGCGACCGTTACGGGTACTACCACCAGCTTTTTTATGTGCCATGGGTTCTGCCCTCTCTTAATCTGTTTTAACTAGCAGTAATGCCAGTGATCTTAACTTCGGTAAAGCTCTGTCTGTGACCCATCGTCCTACGATAGTGCTTTCTACGACGGAACTTAACGATCTTAACCTTCTTGCCACGACCCTGCTCGAGGATCTCAGCAGTGACCTTGCCACCACTTACCAGAGGGGTGCCTACCTTGAAGTCTTCGCCATCAGCAACCATCAAAACCTGGTCAAATTCGACGTTAGTGCCCTGCTCTGCGTTCAGCTTCTCGATGCGCAGGGTTTGACCCTCACTGACTCGATATTGCTTGCCGCCAGTCTTGATTACCGCGTACATAAGCTGTCTTCTCCAAAAAAATCGGGTTCTGCGGAATGTCCGCGTACTGAACCGCGAAATTCTAGCGACATCGAGCCTATTGGTCAAACAATAATACGACTTTTGGCTAAATTAACCCCCTTCCAGTTACGAAACTTGACACTATCGGGAGCGCCCCATAGCATGCCAACTCTTTTTGCAGCTCATGCCCGTATATAAAGATGAATATCGAGGAAATTCGCACACTTATTGCCCAGGACATGGAGTCGGTAGATAAGCTGATCATACAGCGTCTCGCCTCCGAAGTAGTCCTGATCAATCAAATCGGCCACTACATCGTTAATAGTGGCGGTAAACGCCTGCGCCCGATACTGGCAGTG
>Ga0224506_10001768_pt1 | contig 15284 bp, 22 predicted proteins | sample SF_Jan12_sed_USG_2_FD_169108 | JGI IMG/M metagenome (GOLD analysis project Ga0224506, IMG submission 169108) | Sediment microbial communities from San Francisco Bay, California, United States - SF_Jan12_sed_USGS_8_1 | ecosystem: Environmental > Aquatic > Marine > Sediment | place: USA... | reverse complement strand
CCTTTCTTAATTTCGCCCTCATAGTCTTTATTTAATAGACTAACAAGCAAAGTATCTTCTTTAAGCTCTTGAGCGAAAAGACCAGACCAAGCCTCTTGAACTTGTTCTTGTACGTCTGCAATTTTAGTTGCCATTTTTTACTCCTATTTTGTCTTAGTAAAATCAACTTCTTTCATTCTTGATTTTTTTTCTTTTAAAGGCAAGTTTTGCCAATCTTTAACAGTTAGTTTTTTACCACCCTTGGGCGCATCACCTGGCAAGCCAGCGAATTTTGAGGACTCAATAAGATCACCATAGTTTTCGACAAAATTAGAAACAACATTTTGCACACTACTAGAATCAACGGTGCCAGTATCGGGGTCTATGACAATTGATTCTAAGTCTACAAAGCCTAGATATTCTTGACGTTTAATCTTACCGGGCAACTTGTCGTAAAACGCTTGCAATTTGTAAGTATCATCTAGATTACCTTTAAAGCTGTCTCTGTCTTTTGCAACAGTGTTGATCTCATTTCTGAGCTTTTCAATTTCTTGATCTCTTAACTCAACTAGTTTTTTGAACTCGCCTTTTTCGTTTAGTTTTGCCTCGTCGCGCTCTCTTTGAGCTTTTTCGATTTCAGCAAGCTTTGACTCAATCTCTTGTGCTTTTGCTTGCATGCTTTTTTTCTCGGCAAGAACCTTTTGATAAGTTTCATACGCAACAACGTCTTTTTTCGATTGATCGTCTACCACTGGCTTTTTATCAACGTTCCCACTGGGATTAGTAACGTCTGACATGGAAAATTCCTTTTGTTAAATTGTTATTATTTCTTTCTTAGTAATTTAATTAAATCTTTTTTTAACTGATTGCGCAACCCTTTTATTTCCTTATCAGTTAACTCGAAAAAGTCGCGTCCCTGATCTGATTGGTACCCTACAATGTCAGAGTTCTTTTCTCCATCGTCTCTATCTTCTTTCATGTAGACTTCTATTTTTTTACCACGCGCACGACCTGTAATTGCATCTAGTAATTGGCCTGTGAATGTTAGATTTGATTTATTTGGCTTTGTATATTGTCGATTTAAATCTGCCGATTTCTTTCTATGTTTTTTATATGCTGTTGACGTTAATGCTTTTAACTTATCTTTTTTGTCGCCGCGATTCTTTACACCATAGCCTAATCTAGTGCGCTTTTTAACTCTGTCTGCAGCGTCTTTTGCGATAGGGTTTAAATCAGCAGCTTGAATGATGTACTTTACTTTTGCAATTAATCTATTGAATATTATGTCAATCTTTGCCAATTCCTACCCTTGTCAGTTTTTCTACAAAATATGCCAATTGCTCAGAGTTATCCCCATCATACTTAATCCCTTTGTTATCGAACAAATACATTGCTGCATGTAGACACTCGTGCGCTAATTCTGGGAACATATTTCTTTTACGCACCCAAATAACATAAAATTCCACATAATCGCCGCCGATCTCTAGACATAATCCGTCACCTAGTAAATCTCGCTCGTAGTTAAATGTATCTTTTGCATACTTTAGAAATTGTTTTTCGGGCATACCGACACAAAAAATAAAATTAGTTTTATATGTATCACAAAAATAATTTAATGGTTCTTGCTTAATCTTTTTCAAAAGTAATCGCCCCCAGTGGTAGACTTTTTTTATCTTTTAATAGCTCTCGTGCTGCTTTTGCTGCAGCTAGAAAATTCTCAAGTGATTCTGTGCGCTTTTCTTCATCTTTTAATGGAAAATTACTAAGTATTTTATTGACTTCGCTTTTTGATATTGCCAGAAAATCTCGCGCTTTCTTTTTGGATCCTGTGGGCTTGCCGTAACTGCCTCTAATATTTCCCTCTGCTTTGCCATGGTCTTCATCAGACTCGGAAATGCCTATCACTATTTGACCGTCAGTATCTTCTAGCAAGTCTACTGAATCGAGCATGTCACCTGATAGTTTTAAATTAACCTTAGTTTGTCGGCCTTTTGCATTCTTAAAATCTATAGAATTGCGATACTCTTTCGTATATTTATCTGCTGGGGGGTGCCATTTTACGTTATCTTTACCCTTGCCTTTTTTTGTGCGCTCTTGAATGTAGGCAATTATATCAAATGCAATTGCTTTTCTTTCTTCTTTAGAATATTTCTTGGAGATATTAATCTTCCTGGAAGTCCACTTGTTCATCTATAAAAACAGTCCTTTCATCGTCGATGCTTTGCATTTCTTCTAGAATTTCATCTTCTGTCATTTCGGGATTAAGCTCTTTTATAGCTGTCCTTTTAGACTTAAAGCCCGACTCTGTTTCTTCTTTAAGCTCTTTTATTTTCTCGTAACGTGATTGTATCGGCTTTTGTTCTGCGTGGGTAATAGCAACAGTCAAATTGCTTGGGTCGCTAAACACTTTCACATTCTTAATTCTTTTCGCTTCAACTAATTTATTATGCATCGTTGCTTTAACTCGCCAGTATTCTAGCTCAACTTTTTTAAAGAATTTTTCTTGTGCTTTACGCTCTCTTGTCGTGTCTGCCTCATCGATAATTTTAGCGATACCAGATGCGGCATTCTGGCCGTCAACTTTGCCCATAGATCCAGCTTTTACGTTTTTAGTATCAAGCCATGAACTTACTTGTTCCTTTGCCAGCATTAAAACGTCTTGGATTGACACTTCTGGTTTTATAGTTCCGATTTCTGGCTTTTTACCATCTTCATCTGATTTAAAAATCCATACAGCATCAGGTGATAGCTTTAAATTATCTGAATCAATATCTATTCCGTAGAAAATAGAATGCGCAAGAAACTTTGCGGCAAAATTTAGGTCTGTCAGAAGTACAGGAAATAAAATGGACATTTTCAAATCGTCTTTATCAGGCTTAGGCACTAATAAATATCTTGATTTAGACACAAAGATAAACGGTAAAACGCCATACTCATTTATACCGCCATTTTCCGTCATATCTTCATTAACTAAATCGCCATCGGAATCAATTGACATAAATTCATCAGCAGTATAAACCCAATATTTTTGGACAGTTTTCTCACGCACTCTATTCTCAGGAACCTTTTTCATTTCGCCCATAAATTTAATTATAGCAGTAACTTTCAAAGGATTTTTCGTATCGTTTCCATAGGGCAAGAATTGGTGAGAGGGCATGACTCTATTTTTCAGACCATCATCTTCATAAATTTCTAACACAGACCATTTATAAGCGTTAACCGCTTTGTTTAAATCCTCCATATATGTATTTAGGCTAGATTCTGAAACGTAGTCGTCTATAAGTTCTTGATCTGTTGCGAGTTCTGTCTTTCTTGTTGGGTCATCAATGTAAAGAGTCGAAATTTTACCGTTAATCTTTTTAAATAAATTAATCGGTGCGACTCGCTCCATTGCTGATGCGTAGCTATCCTCTGATAGTTGTTCTTTAAGTGATCGTGCAACATGTGTTAAAAGATCGCCCTCTAATATTTCAAAAATAGTTTCGTTAAAACCTATTTCAGATTGATGCGCTTCGATATGCGCAAGTATTTCTTCTTTTTCATTAAATATACTCATAATTGTATTGTCCTGAATTGTTTTTTCTTTACTAAATGATAAAGGTATTATTTTGTTTTTTAAAGGTATTCTTTATATGTTTTGTAATTTAATATCTGTCTTATTGCTTTTGGGTCTATATCAAATTCCTTAGCCAGCTCTTTTTGTTGTTTTTTGGACTTTCTTATATATCTAACCTGATTATCCGACAATTTTGCTAGACGACTCCTCTTACCGCTATACGAGACAAGCCCAGTATTTATTGCATGCCTAACATTTTCACCACAAGTTACCCATTCAAGATTTTCGACTCTGTTGTCGCACTTAATTCCATTTTTGTGATTTACAATTGGTTTACTTTTACAATTTTCAATAAATGCGCTTGCTACCAATCTGTGGACTTTAAATGTTTTTACTTGGTTTAAAAACGATAAATTTACAAGTTTATATCCATTTTTATCCGTATTGGATTTAAGCTCTTTTCCTTTGTAGTTGACGGACTTTGCGTCTGATCTAAGTATACATCTATCCAGACTTCTAACATTGCCCATGTTGCTAACTTCATAGATGCCGTCATACTTATTAATACTTTTCCATATCTCACACATAAAACTCCTACAACTGATAAGTCTTAGACTTTCTTTTATTAATCAGTGGGTACAATGTCCAGCACAGGTATGCAAGACAATCTACTAAATGCGACAAACTCGGGTCTGTTTTTTGGTCTAATTGGTCGTTCTTATCCCAAACTAGTTGAGTTAAATCCCTAATTAGTTTCTTGCACCGTGGATTGATCTTTATATAACCGAGCGTAAAGCATCGGTTTAAATTAGCAATTTTATCTTTTACTGCTGGGTTTGTTTTGTAGACGACGTTAAAACCTGCATCTTTTAATATGATGTGATCTGATTTTCCGGACGTTCTGCGCGCCTTGCCTGTTGAATCGCATACGACGCTTGCGCCTGCGACGTTTTTCTTTTTCAATTCATCACATTTTTTAAATGTATCACCTGCTATTTGTATTTCATCCCAAATATAAATACCGTTAGCATGTTGACTGGCCAGAACATCAGAGTTCCAATCAATGTTAAAATCTGACCCCACCCAGTCGGTTCCCTCTAGTTTTTTTGCATCCTCTGTGACATGTGATTCTTTATCAAATGCATAAACTGCAGCGCCGGAATTGTCAGCGTCGTACTCGCCGAGTAAAAAACGCAACTTTTCTTTTTCTGGTAGTGCTTCAAGTGTCGCAAGATATTCATCATCTAAATTTTCTAGGTTATCTTTAGGTGACATTTTTATAACTAGATAATCATCGGGATTTGTGAGCATTTCACCATCTTGAGGGTTTACTTTTTGATGAAATACTTGATATACCCAGGAGCTTGTTTTGGTTGGATTTAGATCAAAATAAGATCGTTTTTTAAGTCCATTTTTTTGCGCCAGTCTAGTCTGCAATTTAGATACTGCTCTAAATGACATTTGATTCGATTCATTAAACCATAACGTACTATATTCAGTTCCGAGTAGACGCTCTAACTTTTTATCATCATCTAGACCTGCTAGAAAAATCTTAGCTGAATTATGTAGCTCGCAGTAGTAAATACCGTCAGCGCGTTTGAATTGTGGGTCTAAATCAGGAAAACAAATACGGAAAACATCGGGCATTGTCTTAAGCCAGATTGATCTTTTAGCTGAGTTAAATGTTTCACGACAAATTAAATGCTCTGAATTGGGTTCTTTTGCTGCTCGGATTATTATCTCGCGCATAATCTCGAAAGATTTTCCGGCCCTAGATCCACCCTCGATACATATATTCTTAGCTGTTGATTCGACTATTTTCTCAACTGCTTTTAATTGTGCCTTTGTTTTTTTAAAGTTGATTGTCATTTTTATCAATCTTTATTTCGATTGAACCGCCCTTGATTTCTTGTTCAATTTTATCTTGCCATTTACACAAGTTTTTCAAACAAAAAATAAGCATAACAGTGTTACCGCCCTGGGCTTGTTGCAATGCCTTTTGCACTAGTTTTAATTTAGTAACTGATAGTTTTTGTTCTGCGTACTCTTTAAACGATACATTAAAGCGTTTTTTGATATGGTGTCTTATTGTTGACTCTGGGCAGCTTAGTATTTCGCTACACATTATAATTGATGATTTATGTGCTAATAATCCATCTAGTTTATCCCAGCTAAAGGGAGTTTTTGCGATATCGTATGTCTTTGTGTTGTTTTGCGCAATGTCACTCATTTACTAACCTCTAAATGGAGCGTATCAGTCGGTATTGCACCGCTTTCTGCTACATGGTCTGTAGCCGCATTACTTTCATGCTCGATACGCTTGATATATTCGCCTTTATACATTCCTATATCTAATTCTGCAATTTTACTAAATTGTATTTCCGGCACTGTTAAGTTTTTGCGATAATCCTTATCTATAAAATATACATATCTTAACATATACCACTTCATTTTAACCCATTCGGCAGTCTTTTTTGTCATTGTGTGATAAAACTGCATGTTTTGCATTTTTTCACCAGTTGATTTATTAACCCACATACTGGTGTTCTTCTTAATTGCAGTTAACACATATCCAGAAGCCCTATATATCGCTCCGTCACCGCATTCTGTACAGTCGGCAAAGCTAATTATCCATTTGATATTCGGGTAGTTTTTTTTAATTATCTTGTGCGCAACACTAATGGCTCTGCTCTCGCTAAATCTAGGTAAAGTATCACTAAAGCTCATTCTGTTCAGCTCTATAAAGTCATTAAACTTTGTGTTAGAAACTAGATTTACAGTGCCTTTCCTATTCAGGCTAGGCCCGAACTGCATAACGCCCTCGCACCTCCCGTTATAAAAAACACCTAAGTGCAGCTGTGAGTTGTTTACAACCTTGCCACTGTAATGGTGTAGTTTGCAAATCCTATTTGCATCCTTGCTGGAAATTGGCTTTATAATTATATCTTTTGCGCTCATGTCTTAGTTAAAAACAATTCGCATATATATGCTATTGCGTTGCCGTTTGAGTTTTCATTCAATTCATTAACATAATAATCTTTATATTTTTCTTTAACTTTATTTATGGCACTATCAACTGTGTCGGCTTGGCTATCGTGTAGCGTGAATGTTTTCTGCTGATAAGGCTCCTTGTCGCCGCTCTTTAACTCTGGCAAATCTACCTCGTCAACCTCTGGTATCTCAAAATCCTCTAAGCCCAACAACTCAATATCATCTAACTCAATTTCTTTTAAATCATTTAAGACTTGTTCTTTATCTAACTCGGCCCACCTCGCAATTTCGTTATCACTTATCAAGTAAGCATACTCTTGAGCTTCATTTTCAAAATCTTGCTTAATGACGGGTAGTTTTTTAATTCCTAATTTCTTAGCTGCTTCGAGTCGTCCATGTCCAACAACTAAAAACCCCGTTCGATTAGATACAATCAAGGGATTTCTAAAACCTTGGTATTTTATTAGTTTACACAATCTTTCAATTTGTTCTGCGCTGTGTTGGTTTGCATTTTTGGGATTCGGTACAATAGATTCAACATCTACTAGTTCAATTTTCTCTGATTTTATCTTCATGCTCTAAGTCTAAGTCTTTTTTCATAAATGATCTAGAACAATCTTCACAGTGCATGATATATCCGACAATTTTATTTTCTAAATATTGAGGGCCTTTATTTGTTGAGTTTTTGTGATCGCATACAACGCTAACTGCATCATCAACTGATCTGACAACTTCATACCTATGCCCTAAGCTCTGTATTTTGTTTTTAAAGCGTTCTTGGTACTCGCTTAACTTACCCTTAGCGTTTTTAATCTCAAGCCAAATGCAAGCGCCTGACGACTTAAATACAACTAAGTCTGATACGCCTCTGATTTGGAATGCGCTCCCTTTTTGATAACTGCCATTACGCATAGCAGCTTGGTCTTTTAACTTAATCGTAAAATGTCCGAGTTTATTTAATTTTCTCAAGATTGCTTGCTCAATTTCTTTTTCTGATAGATCGCTTGCCATATATCCCTAGCTGTTTGTATATCTATCATACTAGCATGTCCATCTTTGCCATTGTCAAATGTCCAATCAATAATAAATGCAATATCACCATAAACAACTACATCACCGGGGGCTAATCGTTTTGTCGTTGTCATTTTAAACATTGCACGATCTTTACCTGATTGAGGATAGTGATTGAGCTCGAGTTTATATATTGAATCTTTTAAGATGAAGTTAACCATTGCACTGCTCCTAAAAACATGAAAACTGTAAAATGTATAAACTGTAAGTACCTATAGAGATATATAGAGAAAAACAAAGAAAATAAAGAAAATAATCTATTAGTATATATATAATACATATTACACTTTATATATATATACTATTATTAACTCTTTATTATTAACTACTTATCTAATTTTGAAAACTGTAACCAAACTGTAAACTGTATTTGTTAAGGTCATTTGTGATAACGCACAACTCCGAACTAGTTACACCGCGTCATATACAGTTTAGCGTAAACTGTAGAATGTTATGCAGTTTTGTAGGTTGTTTTTTTGCGCTTAGTTTCTTTATTTGTTTCATTTTCGACTTTGACCATACCGCTTTCAACCAAATCATCTAGCATTGATTTTCTTTGATTTTTAGTTAGCCATCTAGTTTTTGCACCTAGCTCTGTTGCACAAATTCCGTCAGTGTGTTTTCTGATAACAGAATATAATTTGTTTGATGTTTTTTCGATAACATTTTCTGATATTGATACATCGATAAAATCGAACATATTATTTAAGTGGCACTCAGCGAATTTCTGCGCCCAAACTACGTGTCTTTTTTCAACTGTTATATCTGTTGTGTCGTACTGCGTTGAACAAGCATCTATGAGTGCCATTTTTCTAATAACAGAATACGCTCTATTATACATCGGCGCGGCCTTTGTGTTTGCGTTTTTAAGCTTTTCATCTTCAACCCATGCATGTGCATTGCTTAACTCTCTTAATGCTCCCTCTGTTATTCTCGACTCCCTGGACATTACTTTAAGCATTGGATCTACCGTGTCTGGTATTTCGTTTAGATTTATCCCAGCGCCAAAGTCAGCACCGCGCCACATATTTGCAAAGGTCGCAAACTCTTGCGGTATTTGTGCAATGTGTGATATTTCTTTACTCCGTTTTTGTTTTTCTTCTATAAAATATAAGAATCGACCACCTAAGCCTTTTTCTATCGTGTCGGGAGTGAATGAGTTATTGAATGCCTTAATTGTCATAGCGCCTAAAATAGATACATAGGGAGAGTGACAACCACCAGTGTTACCCATTCTATTTTTATCATCTTGTTTATTTGCTGTATTTTTACCTGCAAAGAATTTTCCTGAGCTAGTATATAATTCAGCGTAAACATCGGCCATTTTTGACAGATAACTAGCACTAGTTGAATTTAAAGCACTAAATAGTTTATCAGCTTCGTCGATAACGTCTAATCTCACTCTTTGATGCGGTAAGTTCATTATTATGCCAGTATCAGAGCTTGGACTTCCCTCTCCTATAAGATCTAGCAAATTAGACTCGTATAGTAGTTCATTAGGAAATTTAATAGGTGTGTCTTTACCAAATCCAGAAGGTGCAAGCATTAGCGAGTACAAATTAGGATATGTAGGGCCTAATCTTATTTTATTACCTAGAATTACACTTATAGTTGTGACTGCAGATGCAAATGCAAATTGGCTGCGCGGTACAGGTGAATTTTCATAGATATGACTAAACATATCTTGAGCAATACCACGCAGTTTAGGTAATTTCATACGTTCGCGCTTTTCTGATTGCTCGCCTATAAATTCTATTTTTTGCTCAATCATCGGCATTGATATTTTTTCCGTATTTATTCTGGGTCTAAATGCCCCCATGATCAAATCTAGACAATTATATTCGATGCTATTTGTTTTCCACTTTCTAGATGGACATTGAAAATATGAAACAGTTGGATTAATTTCTTTGTCATACTCAATTAAACGCTCTGATATTTCTGGTACACTGCGACCCTCTTTTAACATTGCAATTAATATGTCAGATAATTTATTATGTGAACCATGATTACAACGACTACCATCAGATGGCAGTATGCTTGTTTGTTCTTTTGCATGACCATCACTAGCGATTGCTAAAATTTCATTTAATAAGGTCTTATCTAACTCAGGTATTAAATCCAAATCAGCGTCTAGTAAGCTGATGCCAATCCATTCATAGGGATATTTTAATGGGTGCATTGTAGGTGGTAAAACACACTGTCTAGCATTTATTATTAGCTCGATGCCTGCCTCTTTTATATCTATAAACTTTTCATCATACTTAAAAAATACTGTAGGCAATCTATTTTTATTTCCAATACGGCCGCAATAAATAGGTGGTAATAATTTTTTTATCTTTTCTTTTTTCTCTGGATCTTCAATATCTATATCGAGTGCCATCAAACCAGATAGACCAGGCTTAATCCCTATACCAAAGCCTTTATATTTATTTATAGATTGCTCAAAGTCGATTTCGTTCCAATTTTTAATTAATGGAGCTTTATGACCTGGTGTGATTGGTACTACTATTAAATTTTTATCGAAATACTGTTGCGCTAATTGCTCAAATGACATTGACTCTCCCAGACTTATGTTTGTAATGGTAATGATGATACTATTTATTTAAATATGATATGTAAAATAAAAAACCCTTAATATTAACTATGCTGGGAGGCTTTGTCTTTATTAAGGGTCTTTATATCTTTTGTGAAAAAGAGCTTGTATGTATATTAAAAAAAATACTTTACATTGTAAATCTTTAATTATAAAAAAGTTAAAGATTTTAACATTTAGGGAGGCAATCAATGAAAATTCATTCAACGAAAGAAATTAAACCAACAAAAATAAACGCTCTAATCTACGGTAATTCCGGTGCAGGAAAAACCACACTAGCAAGCACGTTAACAGGTAAAACAGTTATCATTTCGCTTGAATCTGGCCTAATGTCACTTATGGACTTCGACGTTGACTACATAGACGTTATAGGAAATAACGCTAATGAGATATTAGATAGCTTGGGCAAGGCACTTGAACATGCTAAAAATAGTGATTATGATAATATCTTTATCGACTCATTAACAGAGATAGCACAAACATTTTTAGATAGCGCAAAACAAGAATATCCAGAAGATAAGCACACGATGTTAAGATTCGGACGATACAACGAACGCATCGTTAGCTTTATAAAATACACTAGAAATATGACTAAGAATGTTTTTTACACATGCTTACAAAAAGTTGATAAAGACGAAGTTGGACGCAGATACTACGTGCCAGAATTAACAGGTAGTATCGCTAGTAAATGTCCTGCATTTTTCGACCTAGTATTTTCTCTACAAGTTGTTGAGCATGATGGCGAAAAACAAAGAAAACTTTTAACACAACCGATTGACGGATATATTTGCAAAGATAGATCGGGAAAATTAGAAACGTATGAGGATCCTAGTTTGGGTGCAATAATCGGGAAGGTGTTCAGTGACAGATAGTGAAGTTAATAAAATAATTGCTGAGTTTATGGGGATTGAGATTCAGGGGGTATATGGCGAGGAAGGACGTGGGGATTTATATTTTGATGTCGGGGAAGACGATATAATCAAACAAGCCATATGGACAAAATCCCTCGACGCGCTTGTTCCTGTTTGGGAGAGATTGGAATTAGAGGCATGGCTTTCAAGGCAAAGCACCTATGGAAAAGACATAGAGTATCATTGCAAATTACACTTTGAGTTTGGGCAAGGCAGGGACGGTGAGTATTGGTGCGACCAAAAAGAAACAATCCAGCTAGCTGCCGCCCACGCAACTGCAAAAGCGATACTTGAGCTTAAATAAAGAATTTGACAATTTAAAAAAAGCAATACTCAAAGAATTTGAACCAATTTTATTACCCGTGGTTCGATTTTTAAGTAAGTTATTAAATAAAATATTCAACACAAAGGAGCAAAAATGAGCAATCCATGGGATTTAGACCAGTACGAATCACAAAATGAGACACTAAAAACAGGCAAGCAATTACTAGAGGTAGTTAGTGCAGAAGTAAAAGAGGCAGCAGCAGGTAACGGACAATATATCAATACACTGATTAAGTCTGTATCGGACAGCGGTGCAAGTTTTTTTAAATTTAATGTTATTAACAAAAACCAACAAGCAGTTAATATTGGAATGAGTTACTTGAAAGCGATTTTTTCAACTGCTGGAATTACGAAACTAGCGTTTAGAGACCAATACGAAATGGCCGAAAAACTAATTGGCTTACGATTCGGTGCAACTGTGACAGAAAAAGAAAAAGACGGTTATACTAATCAAAATTTAAGTAAGTTTTGCACACTAGATGCACCAGTAAATACAATTCCAACGCCAGAGGCGACAGATATACCATTTTAATTAAATAACAATCGGGAGGCGCGTGAAACTTAGAGACTATCAAATTCAATGCTTAGATTCTATTCGTAGTGCGCTTTCTACATCAAAAACTGCTCTGTGTGTTGCAGCGACCGGATCCGGCAAGACTGTTATCTTTTCGCAACTGGCACACTTAGCAAATCAAAAAAATAATAGAGTATTAATTTTAGTACAAAAAAATATCTTAGTTAAGCAATCATACGATTCTATAAAAAGATTTACTGATGATGTTGGCATTTATAATGCTGGACTAAAGAAAAAAGAAATTAAAAACATAACAGTAGCTTCGATTCAATCACTAGTTAAAGCTACAATTGATTATGATTTTGAGATTGCTGTGATTGACGAAGCTCACCGCTTCAACTTAGAAAATAAAAATTCACCAATAAATCAGATATTAAATAAATTAAATAATCCATATGTACTAGGCTTTACAGCTACACCATATAGTCATAACGATTTCATTTATGGTGAAAATAAGTTTTGGGATAAACCAGTATTTGAGATAGATATAAACTATCTAACTGAAAAAACATACTTAGTTCCATTAAAATTTGAAGCGCCCCTGGGTGATAAGAAAATCGATCTATCGGATATTAAAAAATCTAAAGGTGATTTTATCGCTAAGGATTTAAGTAATAAGATAATGAAAAATAAAGACTTGATACACAAGCAAGTCGAGGACGCGCTAAATAGATCAGCAGACAGAAAATTTCGCATTTGGTTAGTAACTAGTATCGAGCATGCAGAATATTTATATCAGATAGTGCCATACTCTTATATTATTCATTCAAAGAGAAAAGATAGAAGCGAGCAACTAGATAGATATAAAGAAGTAGGCGGTAATTTAATATCTGTACTTGTGGCCAGTGAGGGCTTTGATCATCCACCTGCTGATTGCTTAGTTATGATGCGGCCGACTAGATCACATACGCTTTATAGACAAGCTGCTGGACGAGTACTAAGAACCGCACCCAATAAAAAAGATGCACTATTTTTAGACTATGGTGGTATCGTCGATGCAATAGGCAGTGTTTATCAACCAGTTGATTTTAGTAAAAAGCCTAAAAACGATTTAAAGCTGTGTGAAGATTGTGGCGCTTATTGCGATAAAAAAGACGTGCAATGCTCTAGTTGCGGAAATGACTTTTTAGTTATGTGCGAGTTTTGTTTTAGTACTAAAAAATACTCAAAGCCTTGTGAAAATTGCGATAATAAACATAAGAGGAAAATAGATATATTTAAAAACTTAACTGATCGTGCGTACATGACAGGATATAAAGAAGTGTCAATGGTTTTAATGTCTGACTATAAATCCAAAGGTGGAAATGATTGTGTAAAGATTACATATTATAAAGATATGAGTAAAATTTTAGATGAATATTTTGTAAAAAATTACAAAGTAAAAGAATTAAGTTATAGATTAAAGCAATTAGGTGTTGAGAGCTATAGAGAATCAGTTAAAACACCTATTTTTATAAAAGTAAAAAAAGCAGATAACGGCTATAGACAGGTGATTGATGTTAGAAGATAAATATATGCGAAAATATGGAAAATGTTTTGCTTGCGTAATTGGATGGGATATTAACGACGGACATTGCGAATGCCCGAGAAAAATAGAAAATATAGACCAGGCACTAAATGAACTTTTCACACAAACAGATAAGAAAGATTCAAGAAAAACTACCAAAGGGCGCTGCGATATTGAAAGTAAAATTAAAAACTAGCACACCAAGCTTGGTACGAATTGAGTACGTTTATAATAACGAAAAATATTCAACAATAATTCATGGCAATGCTGTAGGAATTAACAGTGAATGGATAAGGGCGCGAGAAAATGAATATTGATATATATTGTAAGGCCGTTAGTGTAACTACTGACTTGAATAATGAAGTAAAAGTTTTTATGATTGAGATTGATAAAAGTAGCTTACTAGAAGAAATAACAGATAAGTTTACGTTGGCCGAAATAATAAAAATGTATGACGATGAGTTTGTGACAGAGGTATTAAAATGCGAATAGTTGTCATTGCTTATGTTGTAATAATTTCATTTTTATTCGTTTATGTTGCACTAATCGGATCGGTGGCTCATTATGATATTGCTAGTAATTTAAAGAAACTTGATAAATGTAAAAAAGAGTTAATAATGCGCCCATAAACTATTATCGCCCGCGCGAGTGTAGTTTATAAGAAATCTATCAAATACGCCGTAAAGGGCGCGCGGTGTATTTTTGGGAGAGATATAATGAATACAATAAAATTATACAAGCGTGGCAATAAGATAAATTCATCATATACATTAGATAGTATAAATTTTTCTACTGCTGACCTATACAAAATACTTAGAGATGATTTGCCTAAAGATTTTAAATTTATAAGCGTAAAAGAAGATAATAAAGATATAACATATTATTGCTTATTTAATGTTTTAGCTAAGATTGAAAAAGATAATGATAATAAAATTGATCTTAATAGAGTGATAAGAAGTGGTGGGTACTTGAGTTATATTAGAGAATTGGAATTGGGAATATTATCTACTCAAGAGACGTTTGAGTAAAAGGATAAGGAAATGAACAAAGAGAAAACAGTACAAGTGGCAGATAAATTTTTAAATAAGGCAATGGAGTATCTTGAGTCAGCAGAAGCTTTTGCATCAAAAGAGGTGCCAGCATATATAGAGGAACTTCTAAGTTTTAAATTCTTTGAGCATTTAGTTAACGCCTTAACTAGTATTAGCATAGATGTTGTTGTCGTTGGTACACTTATGGGTGTTTGTGTTTTTACAATCGTCCACATAGTGAAGGAAGAATTCAATTACGATGTAAGTTTCAAAAAGACGCTACTGGCTTTTCCTATAGTGTATGTGCTTGCAGGAATTGGGTCCATAGCTTCACAATCAAATGAGTTAATAAACGCATATAAGGCAAAGAACGCACCAAGGGTTTATCTGGTTGATTACTTTAAGGGCGATATTTAAAAACTGAGAACAAATACTACTGTGACGTATAGGAGCGTTAGAAATGAACATGGACAAAGAGATTGAGTTAAATAATAAGTTCATTAAGTATTTTAATTTTGATCATGTGTTACCCGTAAATTTAAATGAATTAAGCAAGAGACAACAATCTGAGTTTTTGAAATACACGAGAAATTTAAACCATCTTGAGCTTATGGTTGGACAACTAACTAGTGACCTGGATGCTTACGGTTGGAAAGTGGGGTTGAATTGCTTACAAGGTGTTTTTGGTGCCACATTTGAGTGTTTTGACAACTACACCGCTACAGGAAGCTCCACACGAGAGGCATT